>Ga0123357_10007514_pt1 | contig 13480 bp, 5 predicted proteins | sample TergutEmb28metaG_FD_89873 | JGI IMG/M metagenome (GOLD analysis project Ga0123357, IMG submission 89873) | Embiratermes neotenicus P4 segment gut microbial communities from Petit-Saut dam, French Guiana - Emb289 P4 | ecosystem: Host-associated > Arthropoda: Insects > Digestive system > Gut ...
GATACCACACCACCACAGCCAAACCACAACGTAACACCAACACACATCGAACCAGAGCAATACAATCCATGAAATAACTCAACAAATAAGTCGCAAGCTCCTGAGGATGGATGTATTAACATCGGAAACACGTTGAGCATTAAATAAAGAAATAATAAAGCAAGTGACATCAAGTTGGTCTCTCTTTATTCAACTATCAAGATGATGCACGGTCCAATAAACCAAAGATCAATTATCTCAATTGGAACGGCAATCGAAATGTAGCCACAAATATAAATATATATGTATATCGATGTTCAAACGGAAACTTAATAATATTTAGAATACGCAATCTTGACATTCAAAACCATTAAATCACCGATCACTAATCCATACAATATCACTCAACTTCCCGTTTCTCATCACCTCGCATCACATATCTACACCGGTATCCTTCAGTCTCTGTTTTCTATCACGAACAAGAATAACTTCACATTCCTTTCATTTCCCGGTCTAACAGTGTGGTTAATTTTGACATCCTTACTGGCAAGCGCGGGCTATATTCAACGCATGGACTTGGAGTGACAGTATGACCCAGCTTATTCTCTAGTTTGTTAGTAATTGCGTACAAAATAATCTGTTATTTAATAAATATGTAATACTAATAATTAAGAAGGCATTGAAATAAGAAAAACTGAGGACACAAAAAAAATTGAAAATAAGTGTTACGTCACACCAGTGGTTGCAGGGCACGGCAGGGGCAATCAGCAGAAAGCACTGGCGTACCCAGGAATTTTGTTCGGGGGGGGGGTTTCAACAAATTCAGTTGAGGACAGAGGACATAGTGAACGGGGATCTGGGGGGCGGTAGCCCCCTACTCAGGAGTTCTGGAGGCAGCTGTAATTTGGTACAAGAAATTTCATTTCACGTAGTAAAATTTTATTAGTTTTTGGTACTTTAAGACTATTTATGATGACAACCAATTTATTTGTCAGTGCTAATGTAAAACAATTGCGAACCGACGGCAGTTTTGGGATTGTACTGCCTTCTTTTCAGGACATCTTGGGGTGGTGGCGTCCTAAATTCAGCAATTTTTAAGTTTTCACAATCGGGTTGAATTTGGCACGATTTTTGGAGGGCCTTTGCAATTTCGGGTTTGAACCCCCCCCCGGTACGCCACTGGCAGAAGGACTAGATGGAATTCTATTTTCACACAAGAAAGACACTCCACAGACATGTGATATTAACCTCTCGAAAAATGAAACGGGAGAAATATTTAACATTTCAGTTCCCACTCACAATAAACAAGGTACCTCCATCACAGAGATCAACTGTCGACTGTCGTGATGCATAATAACCGACGATGTTGAAAATTATATGAAGAAAATTAGAATTTGTGGCAGAAACGGTCATCTTCTCAATGTTGAAACACGTGACACATCATGGGTTCACAAATCTTCCAAAAAATTTAGCAGCCATTTCAAAACTCTGGGCGCCAGAATGATGACATGAAAGGACCCCACAAACATTAGGAACAACCGTAAAAAATTTAGACGCCACGGCGACCTGGCGCCCGGAATTTGTGCACTGCTCTGTTATCTACACATATGTACATACCAAAGACCTTACCCACCTGCGTACTTGTGCATTTGAACAGCTTGAGAATATTTAAGATTCGGGAATAACCTCTGAACCGAATGTACAAATCCAATATATATATATCCGGGAAAGAAGTTGAATGACAGTGCAGTTTCTATCCTGTGTTCGAAGCACATTTATGTGTTCATTCCTTCCTTCTCCCTTACGACCAAATAATGGCAATACTGATACTAACATTGACGGTGCGTTCCAATGTAAGTCAATAGAGCATACTGACGATGTGCCTGAAACCTGTGCCAAAAACACCGTCAGCTTTCTTGGCTGAGACTTTTTGGTGTGCAACTGCGCGCTTCGGGGTTCAGCCGCGCATCTACGTTCAAGTCCTTTCAAGATTTCAGCGTCGAACTAAACGACTTAAAAGCAACTGGCCACTCTAGATGGGACATGTAGTTTAACGACAAGGAAACAGTCGCTGGAATATGATCGCAGATACCCGGATTCGATACCAGGCCAGCTCACGTGAAATTCACGGTAGGCAAAGTGACACTGGGTGGGGATTCCCTTCGAGTATTTCCTTTATTCTCCTGTATCATTCTACCAATACTCCTAACCCGTATTCCACCCATCCACAACCGACGATATAAAATCCCTGTAACTCAGAGCGCCTGTCATCGCTACTGGTTCAGTACACGACGCAGTAACAAAGAACATCTCAGACTGTATTACATCTTCAGTTATTCCAAAAATAATCGCCGTCCCTAAAGTTGGGTATACAAGCACTGGAAATGAACAAGGTTACTGAGAATGGCACCTTTATTAAGTAATGTCGTGCACTGTCAATGGGTGGCATGTTACTGATGTTTCGATAAAGGGTGTCTGTCCCAAGTTCAAGGGTAACCTGCTTGAACATCTTAGACACTTTGGTCCGGGGATCGAATCCACGTGGGAGGGGAGGTTTCCGCACCCTTCCAGAACGGCCCTGGGACGCAACCAGCCTGCTAGACAACGGGCACTGACCTATCCCAGGCGTGAAGCGGCCGGGGAGTGACGATGACCACCCACCCCCATCTATTGCCCAGGTAACAGAAAGAGTAGTACTATATCATTGCTCCCCCTCGGTGCCTTCGTTGCAGATTATAGTGTGAAGTTTCCTTTTCTTTTTAGCCACTTTACTCTTGATGATGGGTCGAAATGATGTCCCGAAACGGCTGTAACACATTACCCATAGACGCTGCGCAAAATCTCAGAGATCAAAGACCTCAAATACATTGCGATTAAAACCCAAATTCTCATGTTTATCAGATGTGAATGTTTGGTGTTAATCATCTATACTATCCAGAATTGTCATTCAATCACGCACTATCCAGCTTTACAAATATATACAGAAAATACTACGCACTTGCGTTACTTAGTGACCTTAATGACTAACATATGCAATTCATAGACCACAGTGTCTATTCTGATACTAGGCGCAGCTACCGCTGAGCTGATAAGTCCTTAGCCCGACCAGGAAGGAAACAAGTTCGGAAGCATGTCGGGGACGTGCGCGATTTCAACAATATCGAGACGCGAGCTGTCATCAAGTCCCCCCCCCCCCGCAAGGCAAGGCGCCGAAGGAAATTCACGCCATTCTGACAGCATTCTGATATAAACATTAGCTTGTTTCCTTCCTGTTCGGGCTAAGGACTTATCAGCACACCTGTACAAATCCGCACGGGACTGTTAGAAAAGATACAAAACGAATTAAGTTGCCTACGGGAAAGGTTTCGAAAACAGAGCTATGACATTTTACAACTCACGCGAAGTAACGCAGTGGGGTCTGAGTGCAACAGCTCCATTCCCATTGATAGTCTCAAGTACTCAAGGCACCATGCAGCTGTCTAAAGATATGGAAATTAAGTCCGCGAGTTTTACGGCGTCATTACACATGCAACACCGCGCTGTATGGCTCGCAGCAAAGAGCTTTAAAGACATTCTAATCAATAACACTTATTTTCCTGTGCCCCTTTTATTTTTTATGTTAAGTTGTACACGTATGTGACATTCATGTTAAATAGCACGCTATGACCCGACAGACGCTCAAACCCCGGATAACATAAATTCTGCATTGCTTTAGCGTATCTTCTATGAATATACGCATACAGTCGTGGAAATTTACTTCTGACTTCCCGATCGACTGAATTCAGGTAAATGGAAACATGAAAAACGTTGAAATCGGTTATAACGTCATGAAAATGAATATTTTGTTTCGTTGTAAACAAATGTTAGAATCCAGCTGAAATGTGATGGCATAAAGTGACGCACGGGAGGGGAAGGGAAGGGGAAACTGGCGAATGGAGTGGGTAGCCAGTACCCTTCACACCACCTCGGATCATGGTGTATCCAGCATTACTACCGCTGATGCGCACACCTCGGCTGCCAGTAGTCGACTGAACTAACGTTCCAGCCGATTTAAAGGGACTCGTCCGTTTCGGCGAAAGACTAAATCTGGTTTCTGCGCGTATGCCATCACATTTCAAACGCAGTCTATATCCGCGGAATGTGTTGTTGCGGTTAACGACGAGGAATTGTTACCACGAGGTGTCGAATAAACCACTGTCGTTATAAACGGGTTCGACTGTACTTCAAACCGACCTATGGACTGTATTCAGACATATTTTAATATAAAGTAGCTGTGTTGTTGAGATATCGATGATTTATTTAATCTTGTACGATGATATACTAGGACTTAAACTATAATTTACAACTGTGGGATTTCACTCAGCTATGTAAACAAGAAATTCGGTTGTTCTTCCATATTAACGAAAGGGTATGTCGCTTTAATTATCAACAAACAAATGCACTTACATAAAATTTCACATTAAAACACTTAAAATAGCTCCGACATGTTTCGATCCTAAGATCATCCTCAGGGAGCTACGACATGCTGCCACAACACCCTGTTAATATAAAGGAATTATTTTGTGAATGTTTTTAAAATGACTTTAGCAAGGAACAACGTAGCTCCCTGAGGATGACCTTAGGATCGAAACATGTTGCAGCGATTTTAAGTGTTTTAATGTGAAATTTTATGTAAGTGCATTTGTTGGTTGATAATTAAAGTGATTCTACGAAATGAACGGTGCAACAATAATGATAGGGTATGTACTTGCATTTAATTATCCGGAATATTTAAAACAGAATTTTTTGTAGCCTCTGTACGACGGAGGTGCGTCACTTCACGGCCTGACTTCCTGTATCACGTTTATTGTCAGTTCACTTCCAGTCAGATGCATTTACAGCAATGCCTTGTTGATACACTACGCTTTTAATATTGTATTCTCATTTCTCTTCTACAAAGCACATGCTGAAGACGTAAATAAATAAATTCTATCTCCACGCACAGTTCTGGCCAAAAACGTGCATTCGGGTCCATCATGGGCAAGGAGCAGTTCACACACACCCAGCGGTGCACGCCGTTCCGCAGCGTACTTAAAATCAGACCTACATAATCCGTTTCCCTATCGAAGATACACGAACTCCCTACAAATGGACTGAAGACAGAACTCTCGATGCTAGCGGCTCAGTAACGGCTGCCCTCCGATCTCCCACACTCCTGCGCGAAATACGTAAGCAACTAAGTTAGCAACCACTGAATAAAGGTGGCAGACTCACGGTTGCACATAATGACATTCGGGCATATGTATGTGTTTCTAAATTCGCCACAAAAAGAACAAGGTGTCAGATGAATGCATGATATTGTTTCAGGACACAAGTTACAGAATTTATATCAATACCATTACCATTGTATGCAAGTCTTCATAGAGTTGCCCAGTCAAATTTCGGCTTTAGGAACGTTTTATATAAGTAATCACATTCAACGTGAAGTCAATAAAATACTTTATTTACTAAGATATGTGGTATGAATAATATAAATGAAAATAACAGAAAACTTTGAAGATATTATGTAGCATATTTCCAGGATTAATCTCTAATTAAATATAAATGTTAATACAAAAATAAGTCCAAATTTCCAAATCCCTGTCGTACCTTCCTCGAAACAAAGGGTGAAAGGGCTCGTAATGCATAATGCTGGGCATAATATGTAAACAAAAATTATTAAAAATTGTACTTAGTTGCAAAATTAAAGCAGTTTCTTTGCACCAAATTTCTACACAGTATATAACAGGCAACGTAAGAGTTGGGCGGCCGAAATTACAATACAGAGAAATACAAACATCAGGGATAATGAATAAGGCAGTAGCCAAGTTCTGCATCGGATAGTTTAACACAAACACACATAAAAAAGAACAGCGAAACCTTAGCTGAAGCTGACACATGACATGGATGACCAAAGAAAGATGGTCGGATTTATCACGCAGTACAAACCAGCAAAGAGGAGAGAAGCACAAACTGAAAGGGCGTGAGAAAGCTAGTACTGAACTAGGTGGGCAGAATAAGTCCGCAAGAGGAAGGAAACAGACGAGGGATATAGATCATATATAGATCATATATGTGTATTTGTGAACAGATGAATGCACATATGAGAGAAAAGAATGACTACAGCAACTCTGAAATGCACAACCACAAAACAAACAGTACCGTAACGTGCACTGTCTGCACCACATGGGAGACAGCCAATCTTCCGAATGCCACCATAACTGTTACTTTCAAAACTTCGCCCATAATTTCAAGTGAGCGTGTAACTAAGAATACACCTTACATAGCCTACAAATTTCCAATTTAAATGAGAAAAACCAATTTTACCAAAAATGTACCGCATTAACCCAAATAATGACAATGTTAGTAGGCCTAGGCACATCTGTACTGCATAAGCTCACATCTGTAAATGTATATCTTCATCTGTACGTAACAAAGGCCGGGTTTCAAAATCACATGTAATTTTATAAATAATATGTTGAGCATTGTACTTTCACTGAACTGTATTTAGTATTGGCCTACATAACGTTTCAGGAGTTTACTGCCTTTAATCTTCGAGCCACTGATTATAGCTTTACCCACGATAAAGTAATCATACATGTTATTATTGATGTAAGAAATGTGTAAACGCAATAATGAATCTTATGTTTATTGGCCCATGCATCATCTTGATAGTTGAATAAAGAGAGATCAACTTGATGTCACTTGTTTTATTATTTCTTTATTTAATGCTCAACATGTTTCGGATGTTAATACATCCATCCTCGGGAGCTTGCGACTTATTTGTTGAGTTATTTCATGGGTTGTATTGCTCTGGTGCCTCAGCCTGCGTACGGATACCACACCACCACAGCCAAACCACAACGTAACACCAACACACATCGAACCAGAGCAATACAACCCATGAAATAACAAATAAGTCGCAAGCTTCTGAGGATGGATGTATTAACATCCGAAACATGTTGAGCATTAAATAAAGAAATAATATAGCAAGTGACATCAAGTTGGTCTCTCTTTATTCAGCCGTAATGAATCTTCGGGTTCCATAAAATGCGGGGAATTTCTTGACTAGCTGAGTAGCGGTTAGCTTCTCAAGAAGGACTGATCCATGGAGAAAGTAAGGAAGTAAGTAACTAAAGAAGTAAGAAATGAATTGTCAAAATCTTTTAGAGAATACATTTCCCGTCTTGCACTATTTGACCCTAAAGATAAAGACACGGTGATCCTTCAAAACGTCGGGAACTGCTGGCCAATGACATCTTAAAAGACTTGAGTCTAAAAACAAAATGGTTATGGGAACCGGATATCTCGCACTTTAAGCCACAGCTATCAAAGTCTAAAGGCAATTTATGTGACAGCAGGTATGTGAAGCTGGGTAACTTAAAGACTAGCTACAGACACTGAATCACTTAATTACAATAATCTGCTATTAATATCAAGCAAATCTTGAAAATAAATTCACTTTTCTGGTGGCCACAATTTGAACAGAAAACTTCCTACAAAGAACCTTACAGAACAAATTGCTAAACCTTACACACTGTTTATGTACGGGCATAAAGCGGCACATCATCCATATGGTGTGTGTCACCTTTTGGGGAAAAGGATATTAACCTTAAGTCTCATTATGTTTATCAATTAAGCTCTATCAAGGAAAGAATACTTACAAGTGAGTCGACTTCGGGGTCAGCTATGTAGTACGGCTTCTCTTGCCGAATCTGCAAAATATAAGAAAACGATATCGTATATTCCAAGCTGCATCGTTTTGCTCAAGGCGAACGTAAATGTAGGCCGTGTGAGTGTGTTTTGTGACACAGTGGAAGTATGTAAGGTTGCGTGCGAAGGACTAGGTTGAATGTGTGATTTGTGACATGATGACGGCACAACAAAACAACTCACTATATTCATATACAACAAAACAGATTCGAAAAATCCATATTTAAGATTTTGTAATACTATAACGGAAAAGTATTCCAGTGTAAATGACAGTGAAATTATTCAACTGTAACTGATTACCAGTCTTGATTGTTGTAGAAAGGTTATTAAATAATATGATGCATAAGCTGGTAAATGTTCAACATGTAGGATCAGAGGTGGCGTAGAGGTACAACTCTTGCTCTCTCTTTAACCTCGGCGTTAGATGTGGGTAGGTGGTTGAAGGCACGCCCTGGACGCTTTACCCCTGGGAAAGAGACCTGGTAACCATTGGACAGGAGGGTGGGTGAGCCCCGTGTCGTTCTGGAAGGGCGCAGAAAATTCGCCCCTCACTGGGATTCGATTCCCGGTGTAATCAGTCCGTAGCGAGTCTCTATACTGACTGAGCTATTTCGACCCACGAAACATAAGCTAATACTTCCGGAGAAATACTAAAGCTTTTACAGGAATCATGTTATAGCAATGAAAGAAAGGTCATGTTGAACTGTTGAATGTGTTGCGTTAAGAGGCTGACATTGGAAAGACGAAAAGGGAGAGAAAGAAATTTAAATATGTTGAACAGCCCGCTATTTCGTAGCACATATCCTTCCAATTTATTTTAAACATGTACCGTTCATTATCTGCCTAACAATTCTTTACCATTGAGAATGTTATTACTATTGTTACCCGGTTCCTGACGATATGTTACTTCCTGCTAATTTTCCTCATCTGAAATTTTCCAGTTCAAAGAGTACTCATATGGAGACGGCTATATACACAGTTGTAACACTTACAGTGTTCGCAAGAATACAATTCTGGCTGCCAGACTAGTGGCACGAAACAGATACCAAGCACCAGAACTTCTCAGACATAAAAGTACATGACCTTATAGCCTCTTACAATTAATTACTGACAATTAAAAAACGACACTTCTTGACATGACCAAAATCAAGTTTCTGTAATACACGTGAATTAACGGCCCAGAGCTTCAATTGAGTACGTGCCGGTCTATTTATCTTAGCTCCGAAACCAATCAACGGATTTTAATAAAATATTATTTTGGACAGTCAACACAAAAGTTTGTAGTTCTAACAGGACTGTACTTGTACGAATCTATTACAACCGAAATTAACTTGGATTACAGACCTAAACTAATATTTCTTTAAAAATACTCTTGGTAACAAAAATCTGACAATAACACAATCCGTAAGTCTGCCTATATCTCACTCAAATCTGCAACAATTACTCAACACCAATTTTGGAAACATTAAATTTTCAGATTCTTTTTAATCTACATTCTTACAATCATAACTCTGCCATGCAAACGGACTCCTAACAATGTACGGCTAACAGCACGAAATTGATATGGAGGTCAGTGAAGTCAGGTAAAATCTCGGACCACGGCATTTGAAAGTCTACGTAGCACAAAATGATGGCACCTTTACATTCATTACGTTTCCTGCAGGTGCTCTGTGTTCGATTCCTGGTGAAGGGGGTTGCGATTGTCTTCACTAGGATATTCGTTATGGCTTTGAAACGCGCCTCAGATTTTCTACAATTCATGACAGCACATTTCCCCTAGGTATAAAGCGGTCGGAGGTTGAATGTAACCACACTACTCCATCAGTGCCAAAGTTTTAATCCCACGTGTGTTATATGACTGTACAGGTTCGTACTAAGAAGCATAACTTGATTCATATCTTATATAAATAACATAAATACAGGCTGCATATTAAAAAAAAATACTTAACCATCGGTTGTGCCTTTGAACCATTCAAATGACTACAAAAATAACGACAATTCTGTAATGCTGAAATATTAGTGCCTCTTTAATGGAAGGGTGCAGGTCGCAAATCTCTTCACCAAACCGCAGAACACGAATCGCGAGCCAAACATGATTTCCACCATCTCACCATTACTGAAAAGTAAATTCCTTGTCTGCATTGAGCAAACAAGACATCACCTAAACAGTTGACGTGAAACACTTCTAAACATGCAACTGAAAGCGAGTCTGTACATGCAGCGTACTTCAAACTACCCTTCTCAGCCAGTATTTGAAGAACAATGTGGCGACCGGCAGTGCTAGGTCCTGCAGAACAGAACATATGGAATATTCCACATCCACAACTTAATTGTATTTATCACTGGCTAACAAGTTAAATGGATAAGCATTACACCTGTTAGTCCCATTTTTGGTCTGAGTTTCAGTGGGCAATACAGCACAAATATAATGAAAAGCAGACAGTTTTCAGGGATGACGTAGAGACAGGCACCAAAACAGACCTCATATTATTAGAAAACTATCTGAGTTGTTCCTGTTGTAATGGTTAAATTAACAGATAATAAATAAAATAGAAATTATTTTACGGGCGATTTTTTACTTTTACTAAATTATGTTCCCAACCTGTGACACATATGTCAAGGGTAATAGGAATACCCCCAAAATTTTCACAAATCAAGGAATTTGCCGTGAAAAGAATGTCACGAAGTGCCCATTAAAACATTCAGCAAAACTAATTTCTAATAATTTCGAGTTGTTTTGATTAACTTATTTCCTTAAGGCGATTCGTTAGAAAGTGGGCAAATTTGATGCATAAAGAACACAAGTCCTTCCCTTAAGAAAAACTGTGACAATAAAGCCCACTTGAGTCTCCAATAAGAAGTACGAGTATTATTATTATTATTATTATTATTATTATTATTATTACAATAATGGTGACAACATCTCAACTTCATTGAACGCGAACCCAAGCAGCAACTTATGTTTTACACTCCTATGCCACACATCCAATCGAGAAATCGTGGTTCTATTACAGGTGGCTGCCTCGCCAGCACGTTCAGAGCAGCTATGGGGATGTGGTGGGGGAAGAGGGACAATAAGGCACGGTGAACTACTACTCTGGCGTAAAGCGGCCGAAGCGCAAAGCTGACCACCCACCGCTCCCATCTAATTTCGAGATTACGAACAAGTGGAGCTACACCTCGACTCCCCCACTTGCCTTCACGAACAGTACAGGAACAACTTTACACCACACAGTTACAATATTAAGGGTGAGCTGACATTTACAGAACTACGGCGTCCAAGTTCCCCAAATCTCGACTTCCACCATCTTTCAAAATAAATATGTTATGCGAATAATACATGACTAAAGCTGGCTGCAGCGTAGCACAGAACACACGACTAACATGTCTCTAATGTCTATTCTAATTACTGTACCACGTTCTAAATTTACAAATAGAGGGTGTATAGAATACGGAGTATGTGATTTATAAGCGTGCAACTGTTGAATGTGACGATTAAAATTATACCAAAACGCCTTGCGACAAGGTGAAGTACGCTATTTTCTTCGGCAATATCTCCTGAAAAGGAAGACATTTCATACATTTCTTTACAGTCCTGTTTCACACCGATATCAAACCACCTGGAAACAATTCTTCAATTACATGATAAAGGATTCCGATGATAAATCCCAAATCAAGCACGTACGATAATCCTTGTCAGCTGTTAAATGACAGTTGTTTATTTCTTTCATCAACATTTTACTAAATAAATTTTAATTTTACATAATTAAACTGGTACTTTACGGGTACTAACAATAAGGAATTCAAAACTGGTCTGTTCCTTATAATGAAAGAGAAGTCGCCACCCGCCAGACCATCACAGATGTTCGGTGTTTAACGTCAATGGACGTTCAATTACCGTAAATGCTATTTGATCTGTTCCGTGAACAACCGGTACTGACAGTTCACAAAGTAAACTTAAATCAAAAAACCAAACTTCGCCATTACTTGGGGAGCAAATAAATTAAATAATGAACAACAACAACAACAACAACAGCTGCAGTTGAAGTGTGACACAGAAACAAAGCAGCAAACCTATCTGCTCGGTTCTGCACAACAATAAGGCTCACTGACTCGCGACAGCTTCAAACATTCTTAATCTCTGCAGTGGATGGAAGCAAATGGTTAGTTTCACAAGCCGGCCGCTCTACCACTGGAGAAAACGAAACTAACGTCCGCTGGATTTGAGGCAGGCGAGAGGTGTTACAGAGACGGTCTGGACGGTGTGGTGAAGAAAAATCGCTACCCTTACAGGAAACCGGACTTTCAGCACGCAGCCTAATTACAATACTGACTGAGGCTGCGGCGGCGGTGGTGGTGGTGGTAGTAGTAGTAGCAGCAGCAGCAGTATTAGTAGTAGTAGTAGTAGTAGTAGTAGTAAAAGTAGTAGCAACAGTAAATTTAGTAGTAGACGTCGTAGTAGTAACAGTGATAACGGAAAATACTGACGCAGTTTTCCTGTGCTTATTCATTAAACCACACACGTATGGACAGTCGAGGTATAGCCCAATAGATTCTTAACCTTGTCCCATAATGCAGGTAAGGGCTTCCTCAGGATGCTTCTTTTATTGTAGTATCTTCATTAGACACTTCTTATCAATTTAACGGTTCTTTTACCCAGTTATTCCCGAGCACTGTAGACTCACAGAATGAAATGTATCCCACTGTTTTTAGTTTCAGCGTAGTCCGTGATCATTTACACGGACAAAAACAAAGGCCGGACTACAACAGATGCAATTTAGTATAGAACAGGCAGCAGCGGTTGTCCGGTACTGACAGTGTCGGCTGAAATTGCTGAAGGAAAAACACTGGCGGTGCAGACCAACGTTCACATACGGTACAACACAAGCGAACCCTCTCCTTCTTACCCCAAACAATCAATAAGGAACTGATGGTTACAAAGAAAGCCTGGCTGGCAAAGGAGCGATGCTAGGGTCACCTCGGTTCGTCAAAATTTCTTACCCATCTCCACCCTAAAAGGTCTGTAGTAATACTGTTACATTACATTTAAACCCTCCTTTTTATACAGCGCAAGAAGCCACTGTTGTATCGGTTCAGGGACTTCAGACGTTCATCGAAGCGTAGTACACATGAAAGGATCCGTTAAGGGAAAGCGATCAGCTAGGCTGGAGGATGGAGGAGGTACACAGCCGGCCGGCACACCGAACAGACAGGCACAGAAAACGACACACATCGCAGACGAGGTACTGCATCTGTAACCTCAAATTTCGCGTCAAAAACACACCACAGGATCAAGCATTATGAGGAATGGGTAAATAGTGACATGGAGCACAATCTTTGCGCTGCACACATATTCCAAATGCGTTCTTTTCAATTGCTGCTTGTGCGTATGTGTCTCATCCCCCTAATCGTCATTTCTTGAATATACTCACTCATTTCATGTTTGAGTGACCGTGCAACATTGATACAATAATATAAACAGCCGACTAGATGCAACATTGATAATCTTATTAACAATTTCAATCAGCTCAGCATGTTTCGGGCGATAATTTCGCCCATCCTCAGGAGCGCCAGGCTGTGTTTACAGCTTGTGGTATAAAGCAACGCCGATGCTGCCTGCCGGTGACCTGAGACGATGTTTTATAACAAGCTGTAAACACAGTCTAGTACTCCTTAGGATGGGCGAAATTATCGCCCGAAACATGTTGAGCTGATTGAAATTGTTAATAAAATTATCATTGTTGCATCTAGTCGGCTGTTTATATTATTA
>Ga0123357_10007516_pt1 | contig 13480 bp, 13 predicted proteins | sample TergutEmb28metaG_FD_89873 | JGI IMG/M metagenome (GOLD analysis project Ga0123357, IMG submission 89873) | Embiratermes neotenicus P4 segment gut microbial communities from Petit-Saut dam, French Guiana - Emb289 P4 | ecosystem: Host-associated > Arthropoda: Insects > Digestive system > Gut ...
CACCATGGTGATTACCTGTGATGTGCTCGAGCCGACGACGGGAGAACCCTACAACCGCGACCCGCGCGGCATCGCCAAAAGGGCGGAGGCCATGGTCCGGTCGATGGGACTTGGCGACGCGGTCTATTTCGGGCCTGAAGCCGAATTCTTCATCTTCGACGACGTCCGTTTCTCGGCTCAGCCCTACAACACCGGCTTCCAGCTTGACGCTGCGGAACTTCCGACAAACTCCGATACCGCCTATGAAGGAGGCAATCTCGGCCACCGCATCCGTACCAAGATGGGGTATTTCCCGGTGCCTCCGCAGGACGCAACGCAGGACATGCGTTCCGAAATGCTCGGGGCCATGGCCCGCATGGGTGTCAAGGTCGAGAAACACCATCACGAGGTGGCCTCGGCCCAGCACGAACTCGGGGTCAAATTCGACACCATGACGCTGATGGCCGACCATATGCAGATCTACAAATACTGCATCCATCAGGTTGCCCATATCTATGGCAAGACCGCAACCTTCATGCCCAAGCCGATCTATGGCGACAACGGGTCCGGCATGCACGTCCACCAGTCGATCTGGAAGGACGGCAAGCCGATGTTTGCCGGCAACAAGTATTCCGACCTCTCGGAGATGTGCCTGTCCTATATTGCGGGCGTCATCCGCCACGCCAAGGCGATCAACGCCTTCGCCAACCCGTCGACCAACTCCTATAAGCGTCTGGTACCCGGCTACGAGGCACCCGTGCTGCTGGCCTATTCCGCGCGCAACCGCTCCGCCTCCTGCCGCATCCCCTACACCGCCTCGCCAAAGGCCAAGCGTGTCGAGGTGCGCTTTCCCGATCCGCTCGCCAATCCCTATCTGTGCTTTGCCGCGATGCTGATGGCGGGTCTTGACGGAGTGAGGAACCGGCTCGATCCCGGCCCGGCGATGGACAAGGACCTCTACGACCTGCCCAAAGAGGAACTCAAGCAGATTCCGACGGTTTGCGGCAGCCTGCGCGAGGCCCTGGAGAGTCTCGACAAGGATCGCGCCTTCCTCAAGGCCGGCGGCGTATTCGACGACGACTTCATCGACGCCTATATCGAGCTGAAGATGATCGAGGTCGAACGCTTCGAGATGACACCGCATCCGGTCGAGTTCGAGATGTATTATTCAGGCTGATTTCGCCAGTGGCTCCGACCCCCGGCGCGTCTCAAAATGCGCCGGGGTCGCCATCCCGGACTTTTCACCTGGCGCCCGCTGTGGCACTTGAGCAACAATTACTGTCAGGACCTGCTCACAAACAGTTCGCGGCCAGGCTGTGCCGCCATCATCCGCTTTCGATGATGCCGAGTGCGATGCGCAAAACAGAAAAACACCACATCCTGTGGTTTCTTCGCCACAGCTCCGGCATCCTGTTCTGATTATGTGACCGCAGGATCTGATGCGCCAGGATCATGCGCCGCCTGGAAGGGCGGATCTGCCAGGCCGGCACGCTCAACCCAGGCTCGTGAACAGCAGACTCGTGAACAGCAGGCATGCCCGCTCACGAAAAAAGCCGGGGGGGAAGGAACTCCTGACGGATCCGGCAGGAGCAGCCCCCCCAGGCTTTTTTTAACGTCTTTCAGGATCTCAGCAGAGATCACCGATAATGGCCGAGGCCGATACCCAGCGACCGCGCCTTCTGCCGCAGCGACCCCTCGGTTCGCTTCATCTGCTTCGAGATCTTGGCCACCGGGACTCTTTCTTTCGACAGCCTCTTCAAGAGCTTCACGTCATCGGCGGTATACTCCCGCCTCTTGATCTTCTTTTTCGCTGCCGTCGAAGCTGTTGCCGCTTTCGCTGCAGCTGTTGTTTTTGCAACCTTTTTTGCCACTTCAGAGATCTCCTGTTGGGCTCTTCAATACGTTACATCATGCGCATTCAAGTCAGCACCTCTGCCGGCTCCGGGAGCCCGAGAGGGAATTAAGACATAGTCCATTAAATACCTCGCCTCCTCTCTCATTGACGCTTGATTTAGCGTCCTCATCCATGAGAGAGAACCAAGGATTGATAATGACATAGATCATTTTAATATTTCCGGCAAGGCACAATCGCCATTTCTGCCCCGAAGCCGACCTTAAAAGCTTGAAAGTTAAACCCCGGAATACGCCCCTGCAGCTTTCAAGGTTCCCGCAACACCCGGAATTTGAAGGCAATCCGAAAACCTCACGCCTTGCGGTTAAATCGCCGCCTGGGGTAATTAGGAGAGCTGCGGTACTATTTTCCGCCCCGACACAGCCACAAATTCGACCAGATTGACGCCCCCGGAGTTGGGCATTGGAACGAATCACGTCCATTTTCCCCACCGGATCCGCTTCCCTTGCTGTTCCATTCGTTGTTGCTGAGGTCGCCCCTTGGAACTCCACAGCGCAAAGTCACCTCTTGCGGGCCGGGCATCATGGCAGGAGATCCTCTCCCTGCTGGTTGTCCGCAGCCCCCCACCGGGCGCAGAAACCACGCTTTGCGCGACAGTACCCGCCCCGATTTGAACGGGACCGCCCCCCTTTTTGACAGCAACAGCCGTCCCCGATCCCGGCGTTCTGGACAATGTTGTGGCGGAGAAATTCGTTGACCTGTCGGATGCGCGGGCTGCGGTCGGCGCGCCGTCGCGCGCTTTCGCCTGCGCCAGATGTCGGCAGAGTTCAAGGGGCCGCGCGCGCGCCCCGCCGCATTACTACAAAACCGGCACAGGCCAGACCACGTCGGGGGTGCGGCTCCCCCATCCCTTCAGACACCCGGCGCGACTTTTTGCCGCGCTGCGCATCACCTCCACACCGACAGTCTGCCGCCCGGGATGACTTCCATGCACCGCATTCCTTCCCGCACGGGTTCGCGGGAACGGCTTCGGCGGGTTCCCGACGGGTCCCTGTCGGCAGCCTGACAAAACCAGGCAAATCGTTTGTCGCAACAGGGACGCCAGATCGCCTCCAGGCCCGGCGCGGTCCGTTCGGATACGGCCGCTTGAGCCTGTCCCTGCCAGCCGACCGGCCGGATCTGCGAAAACAGGCGCTGGATGCGCAATGCTTCCAGAATCTGTCATCCCCTCGACACAGATGCAATCGGCGAGCCTTCTCGCAGTTGCGTGCTTCGCTCTGTCGAGCCTGCCACGTGGCCGCGGCTTTCCCATCCGTTTCAGACTTCGACACCGAAACCACAGCAAAGGAGGTTGGGCAGGACACGGTTCGACTCCACCAGCGGCCGCCCTGCCCACAAGCATCACGTCATCCTGAAAAACACCTCCAGGGTCCGTCCTGTGGAGGTCTCACAAGGAGAAGCGCAAGCCCGGTGAGGCCGTGCACTTTCATTTTCCAACCATTCCCTGCCCTTCAAACTCCCCCATCTTCGACCTCTGGCTGCGGGCCGGAAAGAGAGTCAGGGTTCCCTTCAGCAGTTTCACGGGGACGGCAAGTGAGCCGGGCGGGAAAAAACGAAAATCGACCCTCCCGGAAGTTTGACGACCAAACGGTTCCCGGACGCGACGTCAGGTTCCAGTCCGCCCTTCATTGCCATTCCACGGGCAAGGCTGCCGTCCCGCCCTCCCTTCAGGTTTCACAAATCGGTCACAACATGGTGGCGAGGCCGGACAGGCCCGGTCACAGATATCCTACAGAGTCCCTCGCCGGTCACGTAATCGTGAGTCACATGAATGGCAGCGCCAACGCCAACTCATGAGTCGGAACCGACAGGCACATTTCTTCCGCCTCGACGTCTCGCCTTCCCGCTTGAGAAACCGTCGCCCCAAAGACCGCCCGTATGACAGGGAAAGTTGAACACGCACAATGTCTTGCACCTGATCCAGGGGCATCCGGACGCCGGCTTCAGACCATGGCTTTCAGACCCCGGCGCAGTCTCCCCGCGGCACGCGCTCGAGGTTTCGGCAAGATCCGCCGCGATCACACCGGTCACCGCCAGGAGCAGGAGCCAGGAGCCAGGAGCCCAGGAGCCCAAGAGCCCAGGAGCCCGGCCGGGAGCGGCCTCGCCCCTTCATTCTTTGTACCATCTCCGGCTTCAGGCCCCGGAACCTCGCGCCACGGCCGCGGCCCGTCCGGTGGCAGGTGCTTTGCTCGGCAACCAGCCTTCCGTCACGAGGATCGGGACAACGCGCAAGGGAGGCGCCAGGGAAAGGTCGATTAAGGCTGCTTCAGCGGCGACGGATTTTTCGTTACCTTTCGTCAGGATCAGGGCGAAAATCCACAGATTTTCACTCGTCCCGCCACCATGGCGTTAACCCTGGCATAATGGAATAAAGCGCGAATTATGGCGTTTGCGCCAAATTCAGACGGGTTTTCCGGTTCCCCGTTGTAAAAAAGCCGCATATTGGTGAATCGCAATGATATCAGCAGCATGGCGGCATTTGCCGGCAGTTCTGGAAGCCCGCTGCGAGGCGACTTTGGCGCGATGGTGTTGCTTCTCTGTCGCCGTTACGATTATACCAAGTTTCCGTTGCCCAAATTGTGCCGAAAAGATGGCGATATAAACGGCATGATTGAGTTTTCAGCTGCCGCCATCAGCCCCCGGTGTTTTCTCCATCCCTTGAGTGAGACGGGAGAAGACGTGCTGAAGCCGCTGTTTTCCCCCGGGCAGGCTTGGGGGCGTGCGACAGGGAAAGTCCCGATTTTGCGTGTGTTGAGTTTAAATGGCAGGCCACATTCCGGCGCCATCACCGGGAAAAACCGCGGCGCGCGCTGTGCCGGGCGCTTCCCCGGCGCCGTTGCCGGGCTGCACGCAAGCATGTCCGCAACCCCGCTCCATGTCACCGGCCAGGGGGGCGACAGACCTGTCGAGGTCAGCAATGCCTCGCGCCCCCAGAGACCTGCCAGTTTTGAGAGGCGGCATTGCGCCGCGCTCGCCGACCGCCCCGCAACAAGCCCCGGGGCAATTGATGAGGGAGGCTTTCATGCCCGCCATAGTCAATGACGACCAGATTGATCCAGCCGGAAGCAGCGAAATCTCGCCCGACGTGGTTCTGGCCTCACGTGTCGACAAGACCCGGGTCCCGCCACTGGAGGCCAGTGAGCGTCCGCTGCCGGCTGCGGGAAAACCCCATCCCCAGGCGGGGGCCTATGTCGCCAGATCCCATACCCCGTCGAGCCATGCCAGGTCTCATGCTGCCGTGCCGCAAGCGGCACCGCATGCGCCTCCACCTTTGGCCCCTGTGGCTCCTGGTGCGCCACCGCTGGCTGCGGCATCCCCGCCAACACCCGCTCAGGGCCCCGCGCAGCCAGGCCCCGCAGCTCATGCCGCTCCGCCGCCAGGGGCCGTATCTCATCCTGCTCCGCCGCAAAGCCCCGCGCCCCAGCTCGCTCCGTCCCAAAACCCGGCAGTGCCAGCACCGCAGCCTCATGTCGCGATCCCTCATGTCGCCGCTGTCGACCCACCCAAGCGCTCCGTTCTTGAAGACCGCCGCAGCCAGGCCACCCAATCGGTTTTCGGGCGGCTGTTGCGCCGTGCGGCAATTGCCGCGGCGCTCGTCCTGTGCATTGCTGGCGCGGCCTTTGCCTGGCGCAGCCACAGCAACAATGCAGCAGGCCTGATGCGCAACTGGGCGCAGCCCGCGCCCGGCGATGCGGCGCCACCCAGGGTTGCCGCCGCTGAGCCTGTGGAGCCTGCCACCCATACAGCGGCACTGTCCGATGACATGCCCACGACCATTCCGGCATCCCCCCCAGCCGCCGCGCCCACCATCATTGTGGCCGCGCCGACGACACCCTCCGCTCCCCCCGCCCCGCCAGTGGTGCCAGCGTTCACGGCCTCAGCGCCAGCGCCGACACTGGCGCCAGCCATCCCGGCCCCGGCGCCTGCCGCTGCCAGCCCCGCCCCCCCGATGGCCCCCCCCGACACGGCACAGGCTCTGTCGGCAATGATGCGCGAACTCACCACGCTGCAGCAGAGGATTGATGAACTGAAGGCGGGTCTGGCCGAACTCAAAAACGGCCAGGAGCAGTTGAACCACGAAATCGGCAAGATGATGGGACGCCAGCCCGAGGCACGCCCGGTCGAGGCCCATGTCAGGCAACCGGCAACGGTCGCCACCCGTCCCGCAGTGGTCCCGCAGCCGCGCCGGGTAAGGCCGGTGACGGCCGCCCCGCTGCGCCCACCGCCTTACTATCCACCAAGCCTGCCCCAGACCCCAACCCCGCAGGTCCAGACCACGGCACCACAACTGCTGGCACCCGCACTGTCGCCGCAGCAGCCGATGGCCAGCGAGGAAATGCCACGGCCGCCGATGCCGGTGCGCTGAAACACCCCGGCGGGCCCGGGAGCTGCAATTGCCCCCAGCCCGTCCGCCAGCCGCATGGCAAGGCCAGCCTGTTGAAAAGACCGTGGTTTTGCCGGATTGCCGGGGCCGACGCGCTTCAGCTCTGATGCGGGCCCCGCATCATTTTCATGGCATCCTCGATCTGACGCCATTCCAGTGCCTGTTCGATTTCACCTTTTTCTTCGCAGGCGACAGCGAGGCGGGCGGCCTCGACAATGGCCTCCGAACCGTGCTGCTCGAACATCTGTCGCGCGATGGTGTGGATTTTCACCCTGGAGACCATGACCCCCTCCGAGAGGCCGGCAAGCTGGAAAAACCGGCAACCGGCATTTGGATCGGCCCACGATCCCTCATCCTTGCCGCCTGAGCAACCCCCGAAAAATCTCCCTCCCGAATCGTCAACACCAAACCCTTCTGAAAGACCGGAAAACCTGCCAGGGCCCCAGCCCCTGCCCGCCCGTCTCAGGCAACCTTGCTGCAACGCTCGAAATTATTGGGCACCTCGATATCGACCGCCAGGGTCGACACGCCGTGGCCGCGCTCGAGCTGAACCGTGACGCGGTTCGGGTCAAGCACGATATGTTTCGACACCACGGCAAGAATCTCCTCCCGCAACAGCGCCAGCAGATCGGAATGCCCCAGCAGTCCCCGTTCATGCGCCAGCAGGATCTGCAACCGTTCGCGTGCCACCGGTGCCGAAGGTTTGCGACGCTGCAGAAATTTCAGCAGGCCCATGCTCATGCCGCCCTCCGTCGCAGCAGGCGATCCATCAGCCCCTTCCTCTCGATCGGCACCAGCATCGGCACGCTTTCACCACAGAGCCGCCGTGCGGCGTCGGAATAGGCCCGCGCCGGCGCCCCTTCAGGATTGGCCAGCGTCACCGGCACGCCAAGATTGGAGGCCCGCAACACGTCCTGGCTCTCGGGGATAATGCCGAGAAGCGGGATGGCGAGAATTTCAAGAATGTCATCGATCGTCAGCATCTCGCCCTTGGAGGCGCGCGAGGGATCGTAACGCGAGATCAGAACATGTTTCTCCACCCGATCCCCGCGCTCGGCCCGTTCGGTCTTGGAATCAAGCATGCCGATAATGCGATCCGAATCACGCACCGACGACACTTCGGGATTGGTGACGATCACCGCCTCATCCGCAAAACGCATCGCCATTGAAGCGCCGCGCTCGATACCCGCCGGACTGTCGCAGATCACCCAGTCGTAACGGCTGCGCAACTCCGCGATCACGCCAGCCACCCCTTCCTCGGTCAGGGCTTCCTTGTCGCGGGTCTGGGAGGCCGGCAGCAACCACAGGTTTTCCAGGCGCTTGTCGCGAATCAGTGCCTGCGGCAGCTTGGCGACGCCCTGCACCACATTGATGAGATCAAACACCACCCGCCGCTCGGCCCCCATGACGAGGTCGAGATTGCGCAGACCGACGTCGAAATCCACCACCACGACTTTGTCACCGCCCTGCGCCAGTGCGGCACCGAGAGCCGCGGTTGTGGTGGTTTTGCCAACCCCCCCTTTACCTGATGTCACGACCAGAACTTTGGCCATAGAAAAAAACTCCTTTACTTGGGTTGGTCCGGCATTTGAAAATAGCACGTAGAGATGACACGCAAAGATCCGGGCATCGCCACCTGCCACGTCATTGGTTGAGCGCTGCAATCTGCATGACACTGCCCTCCAGCCACGCCTGGGCCGGCCGACCGCGCAACGACTCGTCGATGTCCTCTGCGGTCTTGTAGAAGCCATCGATGGCAAGCAGTTCCGCCTCGATCCTGTTGCAGAAGATCCGGGCATTGATATGGCCGTTGACTCCCGCCATGGCGCGGCCGCGCAGAGCGCCATAGATGTGGATTGAACCGCCGGCAACCACCTCCGCTCCGGAACCGACAGAACCCAGCACCGTGACATCGCCATCGGGGAAGATCACGGTCTGGCCGGAGCGCACCGGACTGTCCAGCAGCAGCGAGGACGGCCCCCTCGGTTCCGGTTTCTCGGGCTCAGGTTTCCTGGGCACCGGTGTCGGCTCGACGACGCAGTGGCGTCCTCCGGACAGCAGCGGCGGCATGGTGTCGGAGAGGCGATCCTCCGCAACCCCCTCGACGCCAAGGACGCGGATCTGGCGCTCGCGAAGACTGCTGAGAAGATGGATGATCCCGGACTGGCTGAGATCGACCGAAGACAAATCGACAACCACCGGACGGGCAACAAAAAAACCGGGTGAGCGCGCGATCGTGGCGTCGACGTCCTGGAGCCAGTCCACGATCGGGACTGTCGGAACAAATACGAACGCAACATAGGAACGACCACGCAGGCGCACCATCTGGCGTTGAGGTCTTGCTGCCGCTACTGCCTCCATCTCAGCCAACCCGCCGTAATTATTGAATGGTTGATATTCAGGCTGCTTGGTTAACAGATGGTTAACCCATCGTTAAGGATTTTATGCGCGACCGGTAAAAGCTTCAACCTGCTACGAAAATATCAGCATTAACAAACGCCGGCACCATCCGCGACAGCAGCCACCGGCACAGAAGGGCCGCGAATCACCTCGCGCTGCGATTTTGACTGCCCCGGCCGCCAGGCTCTCGTCATGGCAAGGGATGGGATGGGATGGGATGGGATGGGATGGGATGGGATGGGAAGGGATGGGATGGCAAGGGAGCTGGCGACGTGCCGGAGTCATCATCCTGCGTGCATGCACCATGCCCCCTCACGGATTTGAGAAAAAGACCTGGGCAGTTAAAGACCTGGGCAGTTACCGGCTTTTGAATGTGCGAAAAAGAAGGCCCCGGGCGAAAAAAGCCGACCCCGCATCAGGCCCGGCACACTGGCGCAAGGCCCTTTGCCCGAGCCCCGGCAAGCGGGGCCCCCCTGGCAACCCCTGCGAAGGCGGATGGCAGGTGCCACTTTCCGCAGCGCTCAGGATCAGGAGTCGGTACTGGCGCGCACGATCGGCACAACGGGGGCGGCCTTCGGCGTGCCTGGCACCACGACCAGACGGGTGATCTCGCCTTCATCATAGGCCTTCAGGAAACGATCATAGTTCTTGATCGAGACACAGCCGTTCGAATCACCATTCGGTCCCAGCATGTAGGGATGGGTGAGCAATCCCGAGCGCCCCAGCGCATTGCTTCCCGCAATCGGAATCATGCGCAACGCCCGGATCCCGTGAAACGGCTTCTCGCGCGGTTTCAGTTCATAAGTCCCGGGCGGCGTCGCCCCGGTCATGCGCTGATCGACATGTTTGGGGTCGTCCATCAACTCACCAAGGCCGGAATGGGCCTCAATGGTGATGCGGCTGGGCAGATAGAGCGCATGCGCCGAGATGTCGTAGACGGCGGTGTGCGGATCATAGCCCAGCGCCGCCAGATCGGGTCCGTCCTTGCTGAACAGGCCGGTGTCGGGCGACAATGAGGTCAGGGTCAGCTTGCCCGGAAACAGCGAGGTCAGCTTGCGAAACATGCTGGGCTCTTCGGGCTTCGGCGTCGGCGTGGCCGCATAGGCCTGACTCGATTCGATCATGGTCGCCAGATTGGCCTGGGCCGGACGGGCCCGGGGCAGCGGCACCACTTCCCTTGGAGCAGTCTCTTCCACCACCGCCGGCTCCGGTGCCGGCTCGGGTGGCACCTCATCAGGCGCCGCCCTGGCTTCCAGCGTCTCCTCTCCCGCAGGAGCAGGCTTGTTCTCTGTAGCGTCGGCACCCTGGCTGGGGCGCCAGCCCTCAACACGCAGCTGATCGGCCAACCGGTCTCTGGCACCGCTGAGCTGATGACGGAAAGTGTCGGACGAGCGGTCAACCCGCTCCAGGCCGGAATCGGTGTCGGGCTGCAGCGCCGCCACGGTCACAGGTTTGACCGTGATCGGGATCGGGGCTGGGGCCGGGGTGTCCTGCAGCGGATCGGGCTGGAACATCGGCACGGCTGCGGTAACGCCCCAGAATGTTCCCCCCGACACCACTGCCAGCGCAGCGATGACCAGCAGCGTCGCTTCGGCACCTCCCATGGAACGGCGCCGCTGCGGGCGTACAGCACGCGGCCGCGGGCGCGGGCGACGCGGACCACGAGGACGATGAGATGGGGGATAGGAAGCCATACTGATCCTAAGGAACCTCCAGGGAGGAGTGCCCTCCTCGCGACTCTTCAAAACCACTATACCACTTTAGCGGGACAATGGACAAAAGTGAGGCAGCTTTGGCTAAATTTGGCGGTAAATTAGCACCGTCCACCCGATTCCGAGCCTGTTTTGGTGAAAAATGCGAAAAAAAATGCACTTAACGACCCTGTTCACCTCCTATCCAGCTTGATTGCGTCAGGAATTTGGCGTTCCACTGCGGCGGCACCGTCCAGGCTGCCGGGTTCACGGCCCCCGAAATCAGGACCAGTCCGCGTCCAGGCTTCGAGGATCTGATCTTTCTTTCGTCGTGCATCGTCTCCATTTTCGAAGGTGAAGGCGTTTCGCGTCTTGCCCTGTCAGCAACGTCAAAAGGCTGTCTGTCGGCGCACGGAGGAACCTGGGTGGAACCGCGCGACCACATCAACTTCACGGGAGACATCGAATGAAGCGCATTTTCCTGGCAACCCTTATCGCCACCTTTGCCATGGGCACGGCCTTCGCGCAGGAGGCGTGTGAGAGCAAGGCGGTCAGCAAGGACGGCAAGCCCCTCGCCGGCGCGGCCAAGACCGCATTCATCACCAAATGCCACAAGGACGCCTGCGCCGCCAAGGCGGTGGGTTCCGACGGCAAGCCGCTCAAGGGTGCTGCCAAGACCTCCTTCATGAAGAAATGCGCCAGCGGCGGCTAGTCGCGAGGGCACGAACCGCGTTTCGATCCCCTTTGGGGCTGGTCGGCGCTCACATCATCAGCAAAGCCGCGTCGCTCACCATGGCGCGGCTTTACTGTTGCGCCAGGGTCACCTCCCGATCACCTTGATGTGCGATTTCCCGCTCCCCTGAGTTCCTTATCCCGGCAGGACGCACTAGCTTGACCCCGCGATGACAGAATCTGAATTTCCTCCCGTGCATATCGTCGGTGGCGGACTGGCTGGCGCCGAGGCCGCCTGGCAGATCGCAACCAGGGGCACAGCGGTGGTGCTCCACGAAATGCGCCCGCAGCGCATGACCGAGGCCCACCGCAGCGACGCCCTTGCCGAACTGGTGTGCTCCAACTCGTTCCGCTCCGATGACGCCCAGAGCAATGCGGTCGGGCTCCTGCACGCCGAGATGCGCCGCCTGGGCTCGCTCATCCTGCGCTCCGCCGACGCCAGCCAGGTCCCGGCCGGTGGCGCTCTGGCGGTCGACCGCGACGGTTTCGCCAGCGCCGTCACCACTGCGCTCAGCACCCATCCGAAAATCACCATCGTCCGTGGCGAGGTCACCGAACTGCCCCCGCAAGCCTGGGGCAGCGTCATCATCGCCACCGGCCCTCTGACCTCGGCCCCGCTTGCCCGCGCCATCACCGCACTGACCGGCGAAGAAGCGCTCGCCTTTTTCGATGCCATCGCACCGATCGTGCACCGGTCCTCGATCGATCTTTCGCAGGCCTGGTTCCAGTCGCGCTATGACAAGGCCGGTCCCGGCGGCAGTGGCGCCGACTATATCAACTGCCCGCTGACCCGGGAGCAGTATCAAAGCTTCGTTGCCGCCCTGCTTGAAGCCGACATCCACCCGGCAAAAGACTTCGACAGCCCGACCCAGGCTGACACCCCCTATTTCGATGGCTGTCTGCCGATCGAGGTGATGGCACGCCGGGGCCCTGAGACCCTGCGCCATGGGCCGATGAAGCCGGTTGGCCTCACCAACCCGCACTCCCCCACCGTCAAACCTTACGCCATCCTGCAGCTGCGCCAGGATAACCGGCTCGGCACCCTCTATAATATGGTCGGATTCCAGACCCGGCTGCGCCATGGCGAGCAGAGCCGCATCTTCCGCAGCATTCCCGGCCTGGAAAAGGCCGAATTTGCCCGCCTCGGCGGCCTGCACCGCAACACCTTTCTCAACGCGCCGCGCCTGCTCGACGGCCAATTGCGGCTGCGCCAGCGCCAGCACCTGCGTTTCGCGGGCCAGATCACCGGCTGCGAGGGCTATGTCGAATCCGCCGCCATCGGTCTGATCGCCGGCCTGTTCGCAGCTTATGAGGCGCGAAACCGTGAGATCAAGGCCCCGCCTGCCACCACCGCGCTCGGCGCCCTGCTCGGCCATATCACCGGCGGCCATCTTGAAACCCCGACCCCCGGCACGCGCTCCTTCCAGCCCATGAACGTCAATTTCGGTCTGTTCCCGCCGCTTGAGAGCGACGTGCTCCGCGCTGCCGACGGCAAACGCCTGCGCGGCAATGCCAGAGCCATCGCCCGCAAACACGCCCTCAGCGCCCGCGCGCTCCGCGACCTCGAACTCTGGCTCAGCGACTGCGAGACCCTCCCATGACTCTGCCCCGACATGATCAGCAGGAACTAGGCAAGCGCTGGCGCGAGGGCGTCCTGCTCAAGCGCGACGTGTTCTCGACGGTCGAGCGCGGCCACTTCCGTGATCAGGACGGCGAGGTCGACGCGGTGCTGCGCCGCCTCGATCAGGTGCCATGGTGGTCCTCTGTCCTGGCGCGCCATCTCTTCGAACGCGAGCGCGTCGCGCTGACCAGAGCCTGCGACCTCAATGTCGGTCCCCGCCTGCTCTGGGGCGGAAAATCGGCACTGGTGCGCAGTTTCGTCTCCGGTGTGGCGCTGCATCTGGCCCGCCCCCACGGCGATATCGCCTGGTTCCGCTCCGCCAAAGCGGCGCTGCGCCGCCTGCACCGCGCCGGCATCTGTCACAACGACCTCGCCAAGGAACAGAACTGGCTGGTCGGAGCCGACGGCCAGGCCTATCTCACCGACTTCCAGCTTGCCGCCTGTTTCCGCCGCCGCAACCGCCTGTTCCGCATCGCCGCCTATGAGGATCTGCGCCATCTCCTCAAACACAAGCGCAGCTATGTGCCGCAGGCCCTGACGCCGAAAGAACGCAAAATCCTGGCGCGCAAATCCTTCGCCGCACGGCTGTGGCTTCTCACCGGCAAGAAGGTCTATCGCCTCATCACCCGCAGGCTCTTCAACTTCACCGACCGCGAGGGCGGCGGCCGCCGCCTCGTCAATGACGCCCCGCGCCTGGCCGAAGTGATCCGCAGCACCCCCACCGTGCGCGACACCGCCATTGTCGCCTTTGCCGACCGTCG
>Ga0123357_10007517_pt1 | contig 13479 bp, 5 predicted proteins | sample TergutEmb28metaG_FD_89873 | JGI IMG/M metagenome (GOLD analysis project Ga0123357, IMG submission 89873) | Embiratermes neotenicus P4 segment gut microbial communities from Petit-Saut dam, French Guiana - Emb289 P4 | ecosystem: Host-associated > Arthropoda: Insects > Digestive system > Gut ...
CATCCCCATCCACTTCACTGCCATTCCACAATGTCACCATCAGTCCCATCCACATATACAGCACTTTTCAAATCCCTTCACAGTCACTTCTGGTGAGACACACTGCCATTCCCTTATGATCCACACTGACTAAATCATATATTGTTATTTCTTGGTTTATAAACTTACTTGAACCCGTGAAGATTCACAATTTTCTCCACAGATTGGTGTTAAGAATTTAAATACAAGTGTCCTGGATGTTGCTGTCCTGTCTGCGGTCTATCAGTCTGAGTTCATTGTTCTGTTTATGGTTTTTAATTTGTGGATTGGGCCAGGTTTTTATTTGAGCCTTGTAGTTAATGTTTAAATTTTCAGTAGTCATTTACCTGTTACTACCCTTGGACTAGATTTGATCTCAGGTGCCTATCTTAACACATTACTGTTTCTATGGTGCCCATTAATCAAGAATAGCTCAATTTAAGGGGTCCACCAGTTTAGGTGCTTCTTTGGCCGAAAACAGAAACAGAGCCAGCTTCTGAAACGTTGCACTGTGTTACAAAATTAGATGATGGACAAGCCCCCAAAAAGGAGACTGCCAGTAGACTTCAGACATGCTGTTCTCTCTTTCAGATTTCTTAACCCTTGAACTTGGGACCAATAGGTTGTCCTGAAGGGAATTACCACTCAATGCTGCACAGCATCTCAAAGATCTCACATGACAACTTGGTGATGCAGGCCGTGGTTTGGCTCCACATGCTTCAGTTCAGAGCAATCCCATTTGGCGCAGTTTGGTGCTTCATACGCAACTTAAGACAACCTCATGTAGCCGAACATTGTTGGTACAACAGACCGAGTGATTGCTGGTGTCAGTTACAGGCAGTTTGGGACCATCCATCTTAAATTTCACAGTCAACTTCCATCCAGAGAACTGTTGGATAAACAGAGCTCTGAGCGGGAAAGCCAGTTAGTGGGAGACAGAGGAACTGGCATACTGACGCTGGCAGTCGAGTAAGAGAGCAGTACGAGTGATGTGGTGTATAGTGTGGTCACCAAAAACAAAAAGGTAGCTTTATGTTAATAGTTCTGGAGGGAAGTGATAGTTGTACTTTTCTTTTGTTAGAATATAATTTGTATTTGATTCACTAGACAAGAGTAGATGTTGCAACTCAGAAACGAATAAATACATAAATAAATAAGAAAATAGTGAACACTATATCCGATTCGATGAACCCCACCCGTATCCCGTAAGACGTTTCACTACTGCACTGAGCACATCAGGGCAAATGAGGTACAAAAGGCTGATCGTGTACACTCACATATTTGAGCACGAAATTTAAGGAAAAGCTCATCTTGCATTCCAGTAAATATGGTACTATACTTCACAATAGGTATGTGTTTCAGCTTTATAGTGAAACCATTATCAGGCTATTTTGTAAAAAAATATACAGCAAAACATGGCAAAGAAGATATCGGTTTTTTATAAAAGGTATAGCGCTCTCACACCTAATAACAGTAATTTAGGACAATACTATCCTCAGAGTAACTATAAATATCACAATACTGATTACATTATACGATACTATATATCAGTAGGTTCCAACTTACTGATTTACACGCAAATTTCACAAATTATAACAGCTTCAATATTCCTTCTCATTACTCATTAAAATTTGTGCCATTTCTATATTTTCTCCTGTTTAAAGTTGAGGGTAATTCAGGTATAAGAGCGCAAAATTTATGTCATCCACTAATCCAAATTGTTATAATCTGTAATGTCATAATAACAAAACAAAGACCATTATAATTTGTACACATGAAAGTATGGAATATGAAGTGTACTAATTTATTAACACCGCTTACAGAATCGGTGGGTAAGACATGAATCCATCAGCGTGAACACCAGCTGTTTTTAAAGCAGAAAGTGTGGACCCTGTTTAACCAAGACATTTATGCATGATTGTCTCTGTTAGGTCTGGTGGAGTTCTTCAGTCAACAAGAGTGGCCTGCATAACTTAAAATACTACTGCTGTAGCATAGATTCACTGTATATTGACACCTGAAAGAATTTCTGTCAAGCCTTACCAACATAAAATACTCTGGCCATCTATTGTCATCTTGGACAGAATATCTACAAAAATAAGTACAAATGAATATACTTTACCTGATAGTATTTTTCAAAATTTTCGTTTTCTCGTACTATATCTTCATATGGCTGCCTTGGCGCTTTTTCATCCCATTTATTCTGAAACACACGAGCTTAATTTGCAAAAGAAATTTTTGACAGGCATTGCCTTCTTCGCGGATATGATGTGGCTCACTGGGTCGATCCTTGAATATGAATGGCATGGTTTGTATATTGCTCTGACTTGTCCAGTTTTATGTATGTTACTCTACTGATGCAATTAAATACACATACAAATGTCGTGAACCCAATCGCCAGTCACGCGGAGTCGTATCTCAAAAGAACGGAAACCTCCCTTACAACTAAAAACTTGAAATTTTAGACACTTAGGAACACCAACCCTGATAATTTCAACTGTATCCCATATACAATTAATTTATTGACATAAATATATAAAGCAGTAACATACAATTAAGGTATAGGTTTATAGAATCCAGCAATCATTCTTTGCTTTCCCTAACCTGCATTTCATCGGCACAAATCTTTTGAATACTCGAAACGTATTAACAAACCTCTTTCGCTCGCCTCTTCTGTGCAAAATTTTTCTCTTTATTTTTAAACTTCCTGCCTTTTCCCATAATTTGCATGAAACAAATAAAATAGGTGTAATACACAAATAAGTCGATCAGAAACACGACTGAACATGTGCACGCTTTCTCAGCGTCTTCTTCTCGTTGCTGCAGGTGTCATGGATCCTCTTACGCAAGTCTGATAATCTGAGCTCTCCTCGTACCACGAATTTGAACTGCTTAAGTAGTGGCTGAAAATATAAGTATTGCGTATTCTATGTCGGGGTGATGGAGAATGGAAATAGACGCAAATCGTCGCGAATTTTGTACTGTTCCCAGAACTGACTTGTAAATCATTAATTTGTTTGCATCCACAACATGGTCCATTTGTTTTCCACTATTTTGTTGCATTAAAACGATCAAAGTTGCTGATAATTGACTCCAAACTTCGGAGGTCTTTTAAAACTGCACTGCTGCAATTTTATTCCTCGAAATTTCTCATTCCTGGTAGCATTCTTGGTCAATTCAGAACATTCACCTAATTTATGGGTCATACTCTGAATATGTAATAACAATGCAACTAAATGATGGATCTCTGGAAGCGCAAATTTCATGTCCTACAATTTTAAGCAAAGGTGCTGAAGTCAGTATATCAACGAAAAAAATCAATTCAACAAGTGCATTTGTTGGTTGATGTATTAATTGCATGAATGTGCATGGTATGAGTAACATAGAAAAGGTGTTTGCAATTTCAATCTGTGCAGCCAATATACACCTCTGACTGGGGGAGAGCGGACTGACCCAGAAGCTATACACGATTGAAGTTTTATTTCAAAAACATTATAAAAATAATAGCATAAATATAACTCTAATGTAAGCAATCCACAGAGTGTTTTAAAGAATAACCTACTGCTTAAAGGCTTTGATTACATTTAGAGGTCTATATTAAAAGCTGTACCAGGAATTTGAACTTGGCCTGCACTGACACACACAACATATCCTACTTAACAAAAAACGTTCAAGAGATGTGCCGAAAATAAATCAAACAAGAACAGGTGCCTGTAAGGAAGTATATCATTACATGAGAAAACACTGTCAGTCAGTCATGAAAAACTCTTTTATTAACAGCAGTAACGCTTATTACATGTTTTGGCCAGCTTGTCCATCATCAGGTAATATACAATACAAAATATTTAGAAGGTTAGTTGCAGCTCTATGTCTTGGAAATAGAAATGAAATCTCATTATCACACTGAAAGTAGGATTTCACGCAGATTCACACTTTTATATAATTTATGTAGTCCTATACATATTTTAGCTAAACAAATTATATTACAAACAGGAACCACTATGAAATCCCACTTTCAATGTGACAAAATTTCATTTTTGTTTCCAAGACCTACAGTTGCAATTAACCCTCCAAGTGTTTTGTATTCTACATTAACTGATGATGGTCAAGGCAGCCAAAATCTGTGGCAATAAATATTAAATGCTATTAAGAATTTTTGTTGTGATCAACTGTGTTTTCTATAATATATACTTTATACATAACAATGAGATGTAAAAAACAAAAGTACCTCATTACTTATCATTCGTTTAAATGCATTTCAACTTGGTGTAAAATAAAATTAAAAAAACACACACACAAATCGTGAGTGCATGTGAAAAGATGGGGTGGGGGTTGGGGTGGGGTGGCAAGTCAATAATGTTACTTCTATGACTCGCACCCTTTTTTCCATGTTATTAAAACTCACAATGTGTAACACCATAGCCACCGCAGCTGTTCTCCAAGAAACTAAGAATGAACACACATGGATGTTGTGTTATTCTGACATGATCATTTTGGTGCACACAGCCACCATCAGCATCACTGATGTTTAGTGAGGTTCCACATCAGTGTTCTGAAAGTCTCTAGTTGTGGCACAAACAAATGCAAGCATATTCTGGAAATTTGAATGGCAATGCAATGCTGCTTCCACGCAGCAAAATGCAGGCATCCAAATAATGCTTATTGCATGTGCAAGAGGCTGCTGGTACCTTACACAAATACTGCATTTCATTTAACCGGATGGGGTGCAACGCACAAGATTGTAACTGTTTAAAATTATTGTCCATCTTATCAGTTCATAAAGATGCTTGTCCTGTTTTTAAATTACTTGGCTACTAAAGAACTTGATCTTTACAATTTCTGACTTAAACCCCTTTTCATGTGCACCGACAAATCCACATTGTAAACTGCTGTGAAGTAGTGCAGTTACTTTATGTACCATATGCATCAACATTCAAAGACACTACATTCTGCTCACACAGTGTATTTATGTATTTCCTACACTTCTCACAATAAATAACAATTAGTTCTCTAACAGAATTAAACAGCTGGCCCTTGTAATGGATATGTATGTCTTCCGTGAGGTAGGAACAGAATTCCTAAATTCATTTACAAGAATTTTAGGTTTCAAAAGATTATTACCTTTATTACTGATGAGCAGTCACAAATACATCTGCCCTGCAACAAACAAATATCAAGACCACTGCAGGTCACAGAACTGCAGCAAAACAAGTCTGGAAAATTTGTTTATATAAAAATTCATCTTGTCATCTTCCAGGTTATGACACTGTGCAGGCTGTATGTTGTGACCAGGAAGAAGCATATTGGTAACCATTCATCAGGCCACACAGTGCCATAACCCATAAGACAACGAAGCAAACTGTCAATGTTTCCGAAACCTCAAGTCTCACAGAGTGTTTCAAATGTGAGTACACTTGCACCTGCTGCCTGATCACGTCATGTTCACATTACACTTTTAAGACACAAGACATATATACGATGAAGGGAATATTTAATTCATAGTAACAGTCACTTGTATAAAAACTGACAGAAGCTTATATCCCCTGAAATATACATGTTGCACACAGGTTCATGTGCCAGTGACCAGTGAGGTTCACTGTAAGCCACCAGAACACGAGTGGCTTCTATACGTGCAGTACAAATGGCATACTCTTGAACTAACTTCTAGCTGAAACATAACAAGTGCCATGAACAGTGGCACTGCAACAGTGAACCTGAACACAGTATCAACTTTATAATATTCAAAGCACAGTAATGTAGCCTTCCAAACGAAGTCTAAAGGTCACATTTGTTTTACCGTCAAATTTACTGCTGACTACTGTACAGCATACACTTCTATTTCTTAAAGGAACACACAAAAAATCATGGCGAATATTCATCACAATTTACAGACACAAATACAGACACACACACACACACACACACAAATGCACATACACACACTATGATTTCATGTAACATCTTTCACGCTTATTATTAAAAACACAGTATATTTTCTTGTTTTGGTATATTGAAGTAATACATCAGTATTGGTATTTTACATAACAAGGGAGTAAACAAAATCACCCCCCCCCCCCCAACATATTTCTCCTATTTGTTTAATTCAGTTTCAACCCATTCCACCTTCTTTCTCTTAATTTAAACAATGGCAATTTGTTCAAAAAAAACCTTTTTAACAAACCTCGCCTCTCTGACTGTAATGATTTCAGAAATGAATACAAAACTCGTATGTACACTACATTTAAATTAACTGTTGAGATCCACACGTAACAATATGAGACATCCCCATATTCACAGCAACGGATTATTCTACATAATCCAGGCATATCAATTTAATACATTGGACACAGTCTTTAGCCTCTACCTTTATACAACGTCCAGCACATGTGATACTCCATTCCTCTACAGCCAACACAAAAGCTGGTGATTCTACATGTAGTCAACTTACACTACTCTAAAAGCTGCACTCATTTCACAGAAACGAAACCAGCAAGATACCGAGCATATGCATGCTCCACAGATCTGAAGTTTGATGCCCTGAGCCACACAGACCCTCCATGTTACATCAAACAAACCAAGAATAAAAAAACTGCAGAAACAGCTGTGTTGCTCTCAATCTCCAATGTAACTCTCAAGTATGATAATGCTACTGGCAATTATTTTCAAAATGGTCCCTTTGACATATGCAGGATCTTCCATTAAACTGTTACCACTCCCAGGGATCTATTATTGTAGCCTATATCCTAGACCATAGAGTGTACTTTTTCCCCCCACCACAAAATACTGCACATAATTCCCCTAAATCCTTCAGTCTGAAGGAATATAAAATATTTTGTCCATAAATTTGCCTTCTAAAATCCTGGTGCATCTTACGGTTGGGTCTGTGTAACGGTTGAGAAAACATGACAAACACTGAAGTGGTGGGGGGGATATCCAGTGGCACTCTGACCTGGAGATTACCCAAAAAAACTCCTTCAGATTTTTGGTTCTGCAGACAGTAACGAATCATCTTTATAGAGCAAAGGCAAAACACTTTGACAAAATGAAGCTATGTGTAACAGCATGCCACTGTGCTGAATAGCCAGCATTTAAACACATGCTTTCTGCCACACAGAATAATGGACAGTAAGCTGACGCAGTGCAGTACGGAAATTTCATTCTGATAGTTCAGTTCTTCTGGAATGTGAAGCTGTGCCACTGGACAAGTCATGCCTGACATTTTGAAGAATTTTAGTGCCTTCAGCTTCAGCATCAAGCAGTCCAAGCAAATCTGAATTTTCATTTTTTTAAGAAAAAATAAATTCACAGAAGTGGTAACAATTTAATGGAGGACACGGTACTTAAAAGAAATTACAGGAAGTCATTGAATGTAACATTTTTCAAGGGACACTGATGTACCACCAAGTCACTTCCACACCAACACTGGAAATTATTCCCAGGTACTAACAGAAGTACACACCATTCATTTCAAACAATAAGGCATACAAACTACTCCTGTACAATCAGCACCCCCACATGTGCACTTATCTTACACAACTGAATGGCACCCACAGCACTTATCAAGACTGATATATAAAATACAACGTTGCAATACTTCATCCTTTTGAAACCAAACTCCATCAGTGGATGATTGCTTGGGCAGACTATTGGGACAGTAAAGTAAGCCTTTTGGCAAACCACAGCAAACACTTTTTACATTAACATTAAATAAAATTATTTCAGATATTTATTTCCAAAATAACACTACTCCTTCTAATGACAGAGAGTGTTTCAGCAGTAATAGACAGAACAAACACACCACCCACATAAATGGCATCCATTTTGTTCAATACTGAAATACCACACAGCTGCATCAGCTCAGTTGGTACAGTAAACAGGCTATTATCTGTACAACCCTGGATTCGATTCCAGGTAGGGATAAGAGATTATTCTCTTCTCCAAAACATCCAGAACAGCTCTGCGACCCTCCCAGCCTCCATGCCAAAGGCTATCACTGATTCTTTCCCTGAATATAACGTGGCCAAGGTATGAAACTGACCATTCACCTCCACCTATCAGTAGGGTTAAGATGAACACAGGTATACCTTTGGTCCCCCTGTATGCCTTCACGGTGTGCACAGGGTCAACTTTATCTTACAAAAACATAAAACAGCACGTCATTCACAGTTATTTGTTTAAATCTGACTGTGACAGAGATATGGCTGAACAATTGAGACTGGTTCAGCACTGACTATGTTTCAAGTACAGGTTACAAGATGGCACAAGTGTAACACCTAACATTCACTGCATGTCTTGTGTCAGTCAGATCGCAAGTGTGTCTACAGGACTAAGTTTGGCATGTGGGACATCAAGTGAGTGTCCATTACACAAAATTCATTTTGGAAACAAATATCTATTGCATATTGAAGTTTCACACACAATAACAGGAAAGAACTAAGTCCCTGAAAAGACTTCTTACAGCTAATTAACACCCACATGCATACATTGTAAGGTGTTATATATTATGACAGTAACGATTAATTATTAATACAACTGCTACTGTGACGCTCTATATATCTGAATTATTAAATAAACAGGGACATGATTCAAACAAAGATTATTAACATCCTTAAGTTTGGAAAGTTCACACTGCAGCAGCATAAATGTCTTTAAAAATCACAGAATGTGATTACAGTTTGTGTCACAAACAAAACACTTTGATAGTAATATTAGTGTAATAATAAATAAGATAACTAAGCCACATGCTTCCTCAGAGCATTTCACTATTGCAAATTACGAGCAACCAGTACTGGTGTCTTCAACCTTTCACTTAACCCAATAGAATGTTTACAGTCGTGGTCTGAAGCCCATAATATTGTTAGGTGAAATTCTCACCTTGCACTGAGCATTAAACCTCAGGCTTTCTGCAACACACAATCACCTACTGCCTGTTACAGCTTTGTTGTTGGTAACTTCAAATGCTCTTCTAGCAGTTTTTGTATAGGAACGAATGGCAGGTGTTTTGTCTTCCTATACCATACAGCATCACCATTTTTAGTCACTGTGCAAGCTCCATTGCAGCCTGATGTTGCATGGAAAATGCTAACACATAACACAGTGGATAAACAACTGGCATGGCACAACGTGCAGGTTTTCTGCAGGTGTACAGCAGATTTTCCTCCTTTCCTTACATAAGGAAAAGGGCATTAAACTTTCCTATCTCCTGAAAAAGACATATATGAACTTGGCCTATACACAGCCAAGGTCGTGAGTACTGTGACCAGATTTGAGTCACCAATGCTGCAAGCAAGCTATGTCACCGGTGCTGTGACCGAGCTTTCAATTGCTGATGCCGCCATCTAATTCTAGGTCACCAAGGCTGCAAGCAAGCTACACGACCTGTGCTGTGACCAAGCTCTGAGGCACTGGTGCTACACAGCTGTCAGTCACCAGTGCTGCAAGCCAGCTTCCTGGAATCTTTTTTTTTAGGGCTTTGTAGCTCTTTTAACTTTTTTTCATGCTTTTGTATTTAGTGGGAAACTTCCAAAAACTTTCTCTGCAATGCATGAGTTTGTTACATTCAAAGCCTTGTGATTCCTACTCTAGATGAGGCAATTTCTTTCTCCATAAAGAGGTTGTCTACAAAAGATGCCACCTAAGTATCGGCCACCAGAGAAACAGAAATGTACCAGCAATCCTTATTATAGTGTGAGGGTTAAATTTATAATCTGAAGTGCCAAAGTTTAACTTAAGCCACTCCTTTGATGTTCGGCTAACAAGTGCTGAAAACTAATGTACCAATGTCCAATGCACAGTAGCACAATTTTAAAGACAACCTTGCTGTAGAATGTAGTCATGAAATGGTACACTGCAGGCTCTATTGGTTGAGAAGATGTTCATTTTTCTAATGGTCTGTTAAGTCGTCAGAATTGCCAGTACCTTCCTTGAAGCACGAGGTAGGTGGCAGAAAGCCATCGTCATACATCTGGACTGGAACGCTCCCCAGCATATAACGTGACAGACGCTATGTAGTTGTTGGGCATCACCTGGTGACAAATCAAGTGAAACCAAAACAGTTGCACCCTTCATGCTGCTTGCATTACAGTAAGATAAACATATTACAATAAGATTACAAGCAGGTCTCGTTTTATGGCACAGTTACGTTCCTGAAAAACGTCGCACAAATCAAACACAGAATTCCCATTTAAAACAGTGTAATTCCTGGGGGTCTAGGGACTGATAGCCTCATCCTCTATAGCATATAACTATACCACCAAAGACATACAGACCTGTACAGTATATATCCACTGTATAAACAGTATACATGGCCCAGGTAGCTCAGTCAGTATAGCGACTGACTACTGGCTGGACGGTCCGGGATTCCCAGTGGGGATGAGATTTTCCACCCATCCAGACCGGCCCTGGGGCTCACCCAGCCTCCTATACAATGGGTACCGGGTCTTTCATGGGGTAATGTGTGGCCGGGGCGTGCTGATGACCACTCACCCCCTTCTAGTGCTGTAGTCATGGAAGAGTAGAGCTATACCTCTACCCACCCTCTGGGCCTATAATGGGATCACTTAACCTTCTTTTTATATACAGTATATATACATACACATCTATACACTATATGTATACTTTATACAATACATTTACTTATTTCTAATGTAATAAAAATGTAAGAGACTCACATCCATAGTTTTTGGCAAGGTTCAATCCAACAGGACTGTGGCAGTCTTGCTACACAAACACTGAAATTCCTGATTTAGCACTTTCTGTAATTCTGTCAGCAATATCACGAATTGAATGTACACTAATATCAGCAAACCAAACATTATGGCACATGCCAACAATTCATTCACCTTTTTCAAGTCACCTTATTGCATCTAATTTCTCTTCAATACTGACTGTCTTTCTCTGATTTTTCATTTGGACTGCACTAGGTGATGTAGATTTATGTTTCTCACTCATTTTGGTAACAAAAGCTTATGCTGTTGAACAGGGAACTACATCAGCCACGTGGTTCTATCATCAATGTAATCAATCCATATACGTGGCTGATGGAGTGACAGCGACGTCACTTTCTGCTAGCCTCCAAGACAAGACGGGTACCACCAGGAATCATCCATGTCAAATTGTGTTAAACTGAAATCTATCATGGACTGTCTATGCCAAATCGTGTTAAATGGAAAATTGTTGTGTACGTTTGAAAAATGGTGTAAATTTTCAAGCTGTATTTGAGCGAAACCGCGCAAAAATAAATCACACAAAATGAGACCTGCCTATATATTTGTAGGCAGTTCATTATGTTAACATCTGGGGCTATCAGGATTCAGGTCTAGTGGGATGTGACACTGAGTTGCTGGGTTTGTTTCCTGATATACTGGGCAAATGTGGTGCCTTCATCTTCAAGGGTTGAGGGGTTCCCAGGTGGAGTGGTGGCTGCAAGTGCCAGTTATAGAAGTTACAATGACTAACAACAAAGGCATGTCAGGGAAGAGGAAGTAGGGGAAGATAGTAGAGAGACAGTGCACATGTAAGATGGCTGTGTAGCACATACTACCATCAAATGGCACATGTTTTGAGAAATAAACATAAGTGACGACACTCTCACACATTACTTACACAACACAACTTGTACTTCAATCAAAAGGCTTGCATAATTCAAATAAATATTAATGTACTTTAACAATTCATACTGAATAATATCACACATTTCTCATGTTGGATGTTTCACATTTATCATTTCCAAAAACATTATAATAAATAAAATACTCATTCAACAGATCATCGCAAATTAGTGTAAAACTTACGCACGTTTCACATAATGTATATGTGTGTTAATACAAACATGTGACAAAGCTGTGGGTAACAAAAGGCAATAGCTTATTCCACAAGATAAAAAGCACAGACAAAATTACATGCACTGTGACTAAGCTTCCAAAAACTATCACTAGAAAATAGCCTCATACAAGACTGTAAGCTGTCACACTGAAAGAAACTGATAAAATCACATGATGTGACCAGCTATGTTAGTTTATGTATACTGCTTCATTTAACAACACTGTAAACTGCTAAGATTACACAAGGTCAATGATGAATGAATATGTATGAGGTACTGGTGGAATGATACTAACAAATGAGAAGAGTAGTTAGTGCCTGTCCCAGTGCCACGCTGCCTGCCAAAAATGTCACCGAGGACTCACCCAGGCCTTTGCAGTTAGAGGCCACGGCACAGCAGTAACCACTTTAATTTGGAACAAACATGTCCCTCATAGTAATTATAATATTCTACAAGACTGCTGCACATGATTACCTCAAATATTATATCCTGATAGCCGTAACAAAAGGTTGAACCAAATGGATTTCTTGTGTTGGTCGAACTGGCTCGGTTCAGTACCACTGGTCTTTCACTGGGCTTCAGTTGTTCCGAAATGGCATCCCATTTGGTGTATGCTGAGATCTGATACAAAGACTCTAATCACTCTAACCTAGGAAGATGCTGATCAGAATGAGATTATGGCTGTACGGAGCTCTGAAATATGAGACTTGCCTCATCAACACATCTAATAATATGGATATCAGCACTGAACAAAAGACCAATTTCAATGTCTGACATCAGCAACCCAGTATGCCACCTGTCACATGTATCCCAAAGCATATATATATTCAGGGACCAAGCTAATCCCAAAGCTTATGTATGTTCATTGCAAAGGGCAAAAGGGCAACCAAAAATCTGCAATCCTACAACAAATGATAATTCTAAATGTAAAGTTCAACAACACTAAACCTTATACATATGTAATTTGTACATTTTCAGCTGATTCTCCAGAATCCAACTTTTGTGCTAAGATCCACTTCAAATTTCATTAGGAGGTAGTACATGCAGCACAAGTAGCAGGCCACAGATAAGTTCTTGTGGCTGCTGAAGCAGCACACAGGAAGTCACCAAATCCACAGTAATATGGACTATGAAATTTGTGTTGTGAAGGCCACAGCTTGTCTTCTACAACAACAAAATTTTGCAACTCATGCCACGATGGAACAAATGCATCATTGTGCTTGGGGCAGGTGCCAAAACACAGTGACACCTCAGCGGAATGCAACAGCTACATTTCACATTCCAGGTACCTTCATTTAATTTGAGGTCTGCAATCTTCTGGGATATTACACAGCGTACGGTTGTACATCTTCACTGATGTTTCGGCACAACCTATCAGTCCCATCTTCAAGCGTCAAGAAATTCCTTGATGCTTCAAGATGGGACTTACCATGTTACACTGTGTAGCATCTCAGAAGAGTACAAATCTTACCTACATCATGGCAGAAACCTGAATTCAATTAATTTTTATGACCTATGGAGCTTTACTTATTCAACATCCCTCATTTAAATGGAAATTAAAAAAAAAAAAAAAAAGAAACAATACCCTTAAAAATTAAATAGTACTACTTTTTTTTTTCTTTTTATCCAACAAAACAAAA
>Ga0123357_10007518_pt1 | contig 13479 bp, 7 predicted proteins | sample TergutEmb28metaG_FD_89873 | JGI IMG/M metagenome (GOLD analysis project Ga0123357, IMG submission 89873) | Embiratermes neotenicus P4 segment gut microbial communities from Petit-Saut dam, French Guiana - Emb289 P4 | ecosystem: Host-associated > Arthropoda: Insects > Digestive system > Gut ...
AATAATAATAATAATAAGGTAAAGCAGTCCCGTTACAGGCCTGGAGTGGCCCAGAGGGTTCCAGGAAGTTAAGGTTCCCAGATTTCATGACAACGGCACAGGATGGTGGTAAGGTTTTCAACCTTACGCACCGGCCGCTTTTACTTCCAGGAAATGCTCCTGGTACTCATTTCTGTTAGAGGCTGAATCGACCCCAGGGCCATAGTGGGATCGAATCAGCGACCTTCCGATTTGTAGCACAACACCTTAACCACTGTGCTACCGCGGTCCCCAATAAAATAATAATAATAATAATAATAATGGTTAAATGATCTTAATAAGTCTTAGAAAATCGGTTTTACATCCCTGTACAGGTGAATACAATGCGTATTGAGTGGGCCTCTTGTCACTACAGCATGATGCATCTTCAGGTTTTTGTGGAGGAGACGGCCTCCCAATATAGAAATTAGTGTTAATACAAGTATACTTAACAAGCACTCTGTGACAGCCGACAAGAAGTGGTCCTCTAGCTTGGTGGTCGGGCAGAGGTAATAAATCTACATCACAAAGACCAGCACAATAAGAAGTTTGTCACGGTGGTTCTGATGCGGCCTTGTCAACACTGCAATAAACTTCCTGGTTTCATAAAATTCAGGGATTTTTTTGACAAGCTGAGGGACTCTGCTCCATGGAGGTAGTTGGTAAAACCCATGTGAAATTATTCAGAATAGTGAATTTCTCATGATTTTATTTTTGATGAACTGCAGCGAGCCACGAGAAAAGCACCTTGCGATTTACCACTTGACTAGACCGAAAAATACAGAACATATGCTTGGTCAAAAAAATTTCCAAAAATTTATTTTATTTTCCGGTGTTCCGTTTTGAATGTGCTGGTCGATTCTTACTTTTTACTTCCGTTAAGCCGTAGATGCCACAGAGGGCTGATGTAATCTGACCAATTGTAATCTGTTTACTTGCGGCCGACTTGTCCTTCGTTTTGAAAGGAAGAGTTCATAGGAACCTTGGAATCGCCAGAGCGTGTTGGCCCATATTTATAGCTATAACTTGTTTTGGCTTATGTAATGAGCGCGTCTCCAGTCGTGCCTGTAGAGACCATGAAATGTAGTTGGCTGTCTTACTGCTCGGGTCAATCGATTTTAATTTGAAATGGAGCTGAATAAAAAAAAAACTTATTGCCTTACATACAGTATTAATAGTCTTAAAATAAAAATATACAAAGTGTAATTTTACTTACTTGGTTTCTCGCCGTAGGGAAAGAAATATGTTTTGTGTACGTGTTTAAAATATACTGAGGAGAATATTTGGGCTCAAGTGTGGGCACATAAAAAGAGACTGAAAGGAAGCACACAATGAGGAGCATCTTTTTTATCGTTGCACCGTGCATTTTGAAATCTACGGTGTTCACACACCATCAAACGCACTATTTATTAACTTGGTTAAAAGTTTTAAATTTACATTAAAATACACAATAATATCGCTCCTACATGTTTCGGTTTTTAATGACCATCATCAGGGAGTTTTATTTGTACCTAACTAAAGTTATATTTGTGTTAAAACACTCGGTAAATTTACGCCGTTATATATATTAGGTGATGTGGCAGCATGCCTCACTCTGCACTCTGCACTGCACACAACACACATGCCGCTGTACGACATGCTGCCACATCACTTAATACATACAACGACGTAATTTTACCGAATGTTTTAACATAAATATAACTTTAGTTAGGTACAAATAAAGCTCCCTGATGATGGTCATTAAAGACCAAAACACGTAGGAGCGATATTATTGTGTATTTTAATGTAAATTTTAAACTTTTGGCCAAGTTAATAAATAGTGCATTTGTTGGTGAGTGAACTACGTAAATAAGAAACATCGTTTGGTAAAGTGGTTTCGTCTCTGAATAGAAAATACTCCTTCTATTGCTAAGAAACTCGCTGCCTTTTATGGAACCTGGTGGGCCCGGTAGCTCAGTCGGTGTAGCCACTGACTACGGGCTGGAAGGTCTGGGATCGAATCCAGGTAGGGACGAGATTTTCCGCCCGTCCAGACAGGCTCTGGGGCCCACCCATCCTCCTGTAAAATGGGTACCGGGTCTTTCCAGGGGATAAAGTGCAGCAGGAGCGAGCTGCTGACCACTCACCACCTTCTAGTGCCGCGGTCGTGGAAGAGTAGAGCTATACCTCTACCCACCCTCTGGGCCACACCGGGCCTGTAACAGGATCACTTGGTACCTTTTTACGGAACCTGACGTTCAGTACTACAATCTTTACCAGGGTTCCTCTAATAATTTGCACACCACCTAATGTCATTAACTATAATGATGAAATGGACACAACGTATGGAACATATAGGGGGATGAGAGATTATTACAATATTGTTCCCGGAAGACCTGAAGTGAAGGAGAACTTGGGTTACGAAGTTTAAGCCTAGTACTGAAATCGATCATGAAGAAAGAGGCGTGACGTGAACTTGGTTTAGCTGCTTCAGCACTGGGTGGAAGGACATGTTTCTGTGAATATGGCGATGAAGTTCAGTTGCAATAAAAGCAGGATGATTTTTTACGTGCTTAATAAATAACCATTTCCTCAAAGAGGACGGTGTACCGCACTGGTTAGGTAGTTTGTAGTAAATAATATATTCGCATGCCGCGGTGTGAAAAGCAAGTGATATTGGTAAGAATACTCATGTATAGGATAGTGGATTATGGCGTGTTAGTGTCAGTACCACTTGTTCTAGTCACCGGCTTTGTAGTCGCTACTTGAACTATACTTTGGGTGCTTTTATTGATCTTAGCGCAATGGGATGTGTCACCGAAAGATTTTACGTGCTACATTTCACTAAATCGTCAATCAGAATACACGGACCAAAATAATTCTTGCGGACGCCATATCTTATATCTCAATTTCCTTAATAAAAAAGTACTCGAATTAGAGCCGCACAGTTTTACACATCTCTGATCATTAAAACTATCTAGACTTTTCACTTGGGGGGGATACAGGTTTTTGCTGCACCTGAAATGTGCATTCAAACTGCACAGGAGCAAAAATGCAGAAGACAAAGCTCCGGCAAAAATACAGTTGCGTCCATTGCACTATTTCTGTATATTATTCAAGGTACTACGAATTTCATCTCCAGTATTGTGAACACTGAATTTTTTGCTCATGAATGTAGCCCCAAGAAAAAGTTCGTATTCCTTACTGTGGCCGCTACATTGCTTCTCTTCTTGAGTGCATACAGGACTTTTGTTTAGCTTCAGAATTGCTGGTTAAACACTTTGGTTTCATATCTCATTAATCTGTGTTAGTGCTGGAGTCGGAAAATTGATCGTAAAACTGAAGAAGCAAAAGAATGTAGCAGCTCTCGAATTCCACCACGTGTACCTTGGACTAAAAATTATGAATAGACTTACTGCATGGATCTACCTTTCAGGACAATAGAAGAGGCGATGTAAACCTGACTCTAAGCCTAACCACGCGCCGCTCGAGGTCGTCCTTGGGCGAGGCTGGCAGGACAGCTCCACGTGGCACTCATATTGTCCTTGCCACGTGGACCTGGGGCGTTGACCTCTCTACTCACTGCGTCCCTGTGCAAGGCGGAGTGTGAAGGGGGCGTCAAGGACCACGACTTGTCGGCTCTCTGTGACCCAGATCAATGCTCATCTTCCCACAGGAGCTAATTACAATAGACAGCGGTGTGTACTCGAACCCCGGGAGGGGCTTGTACACCTCTGGCTATCTAGATGTCCTTATGTCGTCTTGCGAAGCTGGAGATAAAACCCTGTCAGTAATGAACATGGGAGGAACATGTTGCAATGTTGTTTTAACATACTAACATAACAAAGCGGACACGAACTGTCGTGTTGGAGTCTGTTATTCGAAGGGAATATAGTACAGATTTGGGACACACGGGGTTAGCTCTTAGGTCTATTTTTCTTCAGAAAACGAGGTATTTTTTCTGTCTTTGCCTGAGCAATATGATATGAAGATGTACGGGATAATCAAAGCAAAAGTCCACCCTCGTTACTAAATGGAGTTGAGCGTCACGCTCCGGCCACTTTACGCAAGTAAAAAACCTTCCCTCCTACTCACTCCGGCCGATTCATGTGTTGTGCCCTGTGAGCTTCCCTGCTGCCATAATTGACTGTGGATTAATGTACTGAGAACGAAGCTTCCTAGCAGAAAATGGGAACGAAAAGCTATAGTCACATTGTGAGTTGGCACGAATCTGCTCCTGTTTGGGCACAACTCGTGGGGGAATTAGTGGTTCTGGTGCGATCGATCCTCGAGGTCAATGCCCTGTTCCCCTTGTTCCGCGAATCATAGCTTTGCTGCCTTAATACCCCGATGTCGACACGTGTATGCCACCTCTGTGTGACGTCATAAACTCAAAATTGAAAATCTGAACAACTGCACAAAGTGGTCATGAGTGTATGTATCTCGCCCTGCTTATTTTCTTCAGATGAATCATGTTTCATCAGCATTTTCTCATTAAATAGCTGTGTAGTTTTTATGCACAATGAACTGGCCCTCAAACACAAGAAGTCGGTGAAGTAACTTTTTCAGAAAGAGTGAATAATATGATTCTTCAGTTTACTTTAATGGTTGTCATCCTGTTATCTTATAATATCAATACACATAAATGGACAGACTTCCCCTCTAACACCACTATTCATTTACTGCAGCACAACCAACATGTTTTGGGCCATTTACAGCACCGTCACCAGGCTGCCAAATAAACAAACAACATACAAGAACGAAGTAAAACAAAGTAGAACTCAATATAGGAAAATTTTCACATAGTTTTGAATTAAGATAAATATCAAAATATTAAATGTAAAACTTTACTCACACTGCTTTCAAAATCGACGATTGTATAATAAACAACAATAATTAATTAATTAATTAACACAATAAGGAATATACGCCGGTCCCAGTAGCCGCGCGGTCTAAGGCGTAGGTCTGCGGCCCCTCGCTTGCTGAGATCGTGGGTTCGAATCTCACTGGGGGCATGGATATTCGTCTGTTGTGAATGTTGTGTGTTGTCAGGTAAGGGTCTCTGCGTCGAGCTGATCACTCGTCCAGAGGTGTCCTACCGACTGTGGTGCGTCGGTTGTTGTGTGTGATCTAGAAACCTCATGAATGAGGAGGCCATGGCCCACGTTGGGCCGCAGCGCCACAAAAAAAAAAGGAATTAATTTATTTCTCGTAATTCATGAGACCTCAACAAAACAGAAGTATGTATTTTTATCCACTTTACTTTTTTAATGCGTTTTTATTTGACAGTCTAATGATGGGTCCCTAGGTGGAGAGAAACGTGTAGCTGTATTGCAATAAATGAATAGTTGTGTTGCGCGGTAAGTCTGTGTATTTATTTATATTGATACAATTCTTCGTTCTTATTAAAGTTAACCAGTAGTATGGGTAACATAACGTGGCCATTGTATATGACAGATTAAATAAAAACAGAAAAGTCAATTTGAGTTTATACAAAAGGTATCTTGGTGACATTGAAAAGGATTTCACGTTTCAACAATATAAGCCTCTTTTCATCAGCAGATGCTTAATTTTCTTTACAGTACTAGGGGTGAAAATGTTGTGACAGCTTTTAGATGGTTGTTCCGTTGATAAAATGCACCAAACAACGACGAAGATCTGTGGTCAGTTGTTGCGTTTATAGTGTGAATACTAGTGAATCTGAAGGATTAGTAACTCTTGAATATTCCAGTAATAGAATGAGCGAGAAACAAATTAATGAATGCATGGAAAATTTCTAACGAAAGCAAAATAGTGGAAGGCAACTGCTGATACATGTAACAGGCAACGAAGTTGGAGTACGTCCACGGTGTTCACACACCAACAAATGCACTATTTATTAACATGGTTAAAGTTTTAATTTTACATTAAAGTACACAACAATATCGCTCCTACTTGTTTCGGTTTTTAATGACCATCATCAGGAAGCTTTGTATATACCTAGCTAAAGTTATATGTATGTTAAAACACTCGGTAAAATTACGTCGCTGTATAAATTAGGTGATGTGGCAGCATGTCGTAGAGCGGCCGTTCTACGACATGCTGCCACATCAACTAATTTATATAGCGACGTAATTTTACCGAGTGTTTTAACATAAATACAACTTTAGTTAGGTATAGATAAAGCTCCCTGATGATGGACATTAAAAACCGAAACATGTAGGAGCGATATTATTGTGTATTTTAATGTAAATTTAAAACTTTTAACCAAGTTAATAAACAGTGCGTTTGTTGGTGTGTGAACACCGTAGATTTCAAAATGCACGGTGCAACGATAAAAATTGGAACACGTCGCTTGCAGAGGCCATTTTAGACTTTCGGCTTATGTTGCAGGAGCAGTTTTAAGGGTGAATGTTAGGCGGAAGGAGAAGGAGACCGATATAGCCTGTAGGTCTAGCATTGGGACAGAAATGATGTTATCCATGTTGCATACTGAGCAAAAGTGCTTATTCACCTCCACACAATGCCGAAATGCATCTCCACGGTTTCGCTATAGGGCCCTTTACCCTCTCTTGAAAAAATAACACGTACTTTTCTTACAGTTTCCTTGAGGTTCTTCTGCTTCCTCTCGTTCTGCTGGTTGAGGTTAGTGACAGTAAATCACAGTCGATGCTGTATCTTTGTGTATACTGCTGAGCGACCATCAGCAGGAGTGATCCGTAGCTCTCTTTGGATGTACGTGTGTTATATATGAACTCCTCGAATGTATTTTAAATAGCACGCACTTTCAATTTGTATGTCGCATTCTCCTGCACGTGTACCTATATACACACATATGTTTACATAAGAAAACCTTCTTCTTAGACAAAACACCCTCATGATAGCAGTAAACTTCTTGTTTTGTATTCGGAAGATACCTGTTTCAATTGGCTAACTAAGTTGTTTGTTACTTTCATCAGTCTGCACATACCGTTGCCAGAATGGCAACTTAAAATTTTTGTTTTCTTGGACTTCTCTGTCTTATTTACAGACCGTTCAAACACCAATAATAAATTTAATTGCAATCTGCTGAGAGTTTCCAGGATTGAAATGCATGGGCCACAAGCAGAGTAAATAGTCTATAAAGCGCTGAATTTGTACCGTTCTTACAATCAACAAACGGAAGAGTCCTGACTTTCGAGATGGCGCCATATTCATGCTTTATAATGCTCGAATTCACCCACTTGAACTATGGTACAATCCTTGAAGAGTCGCGGCATTGCGTCAGTAATTGTCTCGTTATGCAATTAAAACGCGTTAGCATTTACGAGCCTGCACTTGAAATATATGGTGTACGTGATGGTGTGAGAATTTCAGCTATTGGATCTCAGCAGTTGATAGAGAGTCATAAAATAACTCGGAACAACAAACTAGTAATGGGGACGAACGAGCATTACTGTGAACAATACAAGGAGGCTTGCATCGAGTACACATTGATTACACGCACCGAGCTTAACAATACGGTAAAAATGTACGTATTTGCAAGTATAATTTATTTTTCTGTTTCATTTTTCCTCAAATTATTCTTGTGAATTGGGTCTTCCATTTATTCGAAGAATTCTTTAAATGGCAGATTATAAGTCTAATATGTCTAAGTCCTCTGCAATTAATAAACATAAAGTATATATATATATATATATATATATATATACGACTATCCAGTCTCAGATATTGACGTATTCCTTCGTAGAGCTTGAAGCTGACCTTTCAACCGCTTCTGTCCAGTGCAGATGTTAAGAATTCGCGGAACTTTACCTCTATTTCTAATGCGTCTTGACATAAAGGTGTCTATATTGATGGTGCAGGTTACGAGGTTTATTTGTGCTAGCAGGCATCCTATCAAATCCTGCTCGAGGTACTGGCTGTACTGATATCCTGCTGTCTGATGTCACTTTCTTCACGTTCGAAATCTTGAAATTAGCCATGCCACTGTAAAGAAGTGCACACTTCTTTACATGCTGGCAAAGAACAAATGAACGAAAGAGTTTTAGGTAGGAGACGTTCCTAATGATTGTTATGTTATTTAAGGACACTTCACCAACTGTCTAGATCGTGTAGCTTCTAATGTTAGTATGATCGTGCTTGGTGGACAGAAATACATGTGGAATGAAGCGTAAATGATGTGTTGAAGGTACACATATTGTCCTACATTTTGTCTAGAGGCACCAAGAAAATCGGCGAACAATCTCACATTGGACAGTCGGTCACCGGGACTTACCTAATGTACAGAACTGTTATTTCTATACAATTGTGAAGAGAGTTATTTTCGCGAGCGTCCGCTTTTTCATGTACAAAATGAGGAAGAATATGATTATATTTTTTTGCCCCCTTTTATTATACACTCAGTCCATTACAAGACTATAAGTACAACTTATGTAGTCGAACCTAAAATCCTACAAGTTAGTGATTAGACTGATGTTCAATGAGAAGGGTTGAAAGCATTTTGTTTTGAAATTCTGGTCAATATTTACTCTCATTTCCAGCTCGCGCGGGAGGTCATGCACCTTGAAAGTAAACTCAGGTGCCCAGCAAGTGTGACCAGATCTCTGTACAGGCATTTGGCTTGACCTTACTTGTGGGTTGGAGGGTCGAGGTAGCCTAGCAGCCTGGATGAGGGTGGAAAACGCTACCCCGATCTGAGTTGTTGCTGCACACGCGCAGCAGTTTCGAACTTCCCATCCCACGGCATGCCACGTGGAGAATCTCGGGTGCTGCTCCACGTGTCCCTCTGTACGCTGCTTTTGGTTGGCGAGCAGTGAGCTCGGGGTCATTGAACTTGTTCCTGAGTCAAACCCGGCCACATTGCGGCGAGTGAATGGGCCACACGCACTGCTGGTGGGCCAAGGTCGATGTGCGTGTGTGCCTCCTCTGCTGCCTAATCTCACAATAGCGCTCTTACGTCTTAAGCCGTCACTTCCCTTCACATTTCTTGACGATATTCTACATACACTTCTTATCACTTCCTTTCGTGTTTCACTTACACGTCTCCCTTTCTTGCTGTTGTGATCTCTCTACTGATATCTGGCGAAAGGCACAATTTATTTGAAGCTTCTCAGTGATGTAATTTTCTCCACTCTCCCGTTGCATCCTCTTTATCATGTCCGTATATTTTTCTCCCCTTTACTTCGTTCTGAAACAACCTCAGTCTACATTCGGTCTGCAAACAAATAATCAAATTGGAAACCCATAAAAAACATCCTGTAGATTTGTGCTTCACATAGTCTAGTTGTTGGGTTATAGGATAGGATATATCTTTTTGCTGTTAAGATTAGTCCATACAGTAACTGGCTACGGGCTGGGCTATCAACATTCTGATAGGAGATTAGAGTTTTTATTTTCTCCATGACCGTGATGTCTTCACTGTTTCTGGAGCTCAACATGTCTCCTGTAGAAATTCGTACAGGGAGCTATTTATCCGACACTAAAATGGCGGAGCGTGAAGCTGGCCTTATGTTCATCTAATTCAGAGGCGTGGAATACACAAGCTACACCTTTATCCACTCATAATTGTTTATGGCGCGGAGTTTAATTAAGTGCAGAGACAATTTTCCCTTAGTTTTATAACTTTTATTTATATTTTGGCTTATGTATTTTTAGCAGTTGTGGTCTTGTTGGTCGAGGTTATATTAAGGTGTCTTAATGAATGTAAGAAATGTTATGCGAGCCTTTGTGATGAGATAGTGCAGGATGATCCAAGGAGGAAGGGGAATTGAAAAAGATGAGAGGGATTTCACAAGTCCTGGCGGAAGGATCGCTCCACGTGGGAGAGGACAAGGACCCCGTACCAAAAGTAAAGTTAAGTGCGTGGAGGTGGAAGAGGGGGCTGGAATTGTTGACACGTGGAGAGGTCAGCAAGGCAACGAACTTTATCCTAAATTCGGCCACAATATCTCTTTATCTAACTTTTTCACAACCATGTTTATTACTCATTATTTTCTTGTATTTAGTTAGTCAACACCAGTTGGTCAATAGCTTCATAAATGCACTGAGAACATTGTGTTGCCATGTAATTTAATCCACTGACCACACTAAAGGCCTGTACATGAAGCCTACCCTGAAATTCTGCAACCTAATGAAAGTTTTAATCCTGTCTTTATTGTTGCTGGCGCAGTAACTTAAGTATTACTCTGATCTGTCAAGAAGAAAGAGTACGCCTAACTGTGCTGTAATTTACCAAAGCAGCTACCTTGAAATGGTAGATAAATTGAACCGTCGATGGCCAAGACATTACTTAACTTTCACGGGACTTGAAGCTAATTATCCTCTTAACAAGAGCCAACTTTGGACGATATATTGAGCCACATAAATCCAGTCCACATCCTCACTTCCTATTTTAACAGCACTTTTTCAGTATTATGTTTTAATGTATGAGTGCCTTCACGAGTGAAGCTTTTTCTTCACGATTTTCGTCTAACGTCGCCAGTTTTTTTCCCTAGATTGAACAAATAAGGATTTATTTTCAATAAGAACAATTAAACAGACGTAATTAACAATTTATTGCCTTTTTCGTACCAGATGCTGGACTGGGTCCGTGCACAAAAGAACAAGACCAAGTGGCGGGCTATTGTAAATGCTTTAGTGAACCCCTGTGTTCCATAAGGTTGGGAAACTTTTCAAAAGCCAAGAAAGTATAAAATTCTGAAATATAATTGTAATCAATAAGGTTAATTATTGCTCTCTGAAATCGAGCGATTATCCTGCCTTTACAGACATGCACACGCATGCGCACGCACACACACACATCTTGATCTGTTGTAACCAACAGACATTCCATATTTACACTTCATATTGTATTTTATGCAATGTGACTTATGTAAGTTAACACCATGCGTGTTAATAAATTTGATTCTCATTCCTGTATTTATAACATTTCCTAGTAAAAATACTCGCATGGCACTGTTTTTATACTTCCCGCAACAAAAGTATTGGTTGTTTGAATAATAGCCACTATTAAGTTAAATATAGGGCATATAGTCTAATTCCCAGCAAAGGATCCACAAACGTTTGACATTTCCTCTCCGAGTAGCGCAAAAATTTGTAAAACAAAAGTAGCATTCATCTTTTTTTTTTTTCACACAGTAGTTATAAACAATAAGTACTTGCGTTCTTATTGTTTAGTATTTTGTGGAACGGCGATTCTCAGTTCGCCTTTTGTTGAAAAGTTGCAGCTGTGTTTTGTGTAAAGGATTATATTAAGAGGCAAACACAATTAAATGTGAAGAGGGTTGTGTTTTTGTTCACAAAAACCAGCAAAACCCCATGCAGATCCACAACCCTACTTACTGTTGTGTGCACTATGGTACGCAAAATGCACATGTAACTGTACAATATACAAACTTTGGTAATAGATGCACATTAATTGTGGATTTTTACGTAATTTTGTGAGCCCTTGTAGACAGTAGCTAAATTGTGGGTTTCCATGGCAGACAAATTTTCTGATCAGCTGAGCGACTCGTAACATCCCAAGGAGGATTTTTTTTTTTATTTACAGAACAATCGTCAGACCGCTGTCCAGTATCCCATTTTCCATAGACTGCGTACCTTTTATTGGCCTTTTCGCACCTGCCCTCTGCATCTGGTGGCCGTCATGAACCCCAACCTGAAAATACAAGGGATATTATTATAAATGTACATAGGTCCTCATATACAGTGCCCATTACTTCTCACATTGTTTTTGTTGAAATTGAACGTACTCAACAGATTTCGAAAATAATCGAATTTCAAATTTAATGAAAATCCGTCGGGAGGGAGCCGAATTGTTACATGCGGACAGACAGACATACGGATGGACGGACGAACAGACAGAACGAAGACCATAGTCACTTCGCAATTTTACAAATGCGCCTGAAAGCAAATTGATGAACCTCAATAATTAAATCTTTACTAAATATTATTAGGATCAAATTAAGGATGAAATTGAGGCACTTAGCACGCATGGGAGAGCTGGAACACTAATAGAGTATTTTATAAAACCGACACGGAAGAGCTCACTTGAGGGGCATTTCTGCTGGCGGGAGGACAATTAATACAAATATCGCACAGGGATATGAAGTGGATTGAGAGGCCTCTGAACAGCATTCCGAGACAGGCTGTTGTAAACACACCAATTAACTTTCGGGCTCCATAACAAACGGGAAATTTTTCGGTCAAGAAAGAAACTGTCACCTTCTCAAGTAGGAATGTGATCCATGAAGTTAGGAAGTAAAAGCATTTTACTATCCTGGATCTCCAAGTATCAACTCTGAAGCACGAAAAGCGGTGGTTCTTCCCGTTTCCTTGCCCAGTTGAATCCAGATCTTGTCAAGAAAAACAGGAAGACATAGTGTTTGTGTGTGTAAGTTGGGTTTATGGGAAACTTCCGAACTTCACATCTAATAACGTCATTGTTAATATAGTTTATGGTTGCGGCCGCCATGCTGACCTGCAGTTTGTTCACGAGATTCCAGCCTCCTCTTCGGCACGACCTTTGCCAATGAACGCCCATGACCGAATCTAAAGTCATTGACTTCCAGAATGACACGTGTCGGATACTATACGCATGTGGGACTGTGCGTTACACATTGCGTAACCCTCCCCAGCGACCAATCACAGCAGGTTCCAATATCAATTTTAGGTGCCAAAGGGATTACTCACAAATGTGCAACCAACGATGCAATAATGCGAGCACGACTGTCTCACAGTCGGGGCATAAAGTGGTTGATTCCTAGGCACATACACTTCCTTCATCATGGAATTCATCCATTCAGATTTCCATTATTCTTACAGTCTGCTTGGTATAGCCTGCGTTATACAGCCGTGTTAAGGGATGTTATAAAGTTCGCCAGAAGTGATATATTTGCCCAGGAGCAGCAACAACGGAAGCAGTAATGATGATTAAGATGATAATTCATTTCAATAATTATATTGATAATAATAATAATAATATTAATACTAAATTATGTTTTTGGATACATTCTATTGTACAAGGTGGAGATCTCACGCCTCTTGCAGTAATTAGTCTCTTTTTAATGTTCTCGATACAAGCCTAATGGCGACTTAATCTTGTCTTCAATGTTGTGTATGACTTATTTGAGAAAATATATCTACAAGACGTCTTTGTCTCGAAACCTCAAATGATGAAGCGGTCTCTGAAAAGATCTTTAGTCCTCAGTATTACTTCTCAAATTCTAAGCACAGTATGAAGGAAAGCACAGATTCCAGCAGCAGACTACAGAAAATCATGCATAACGTCACTGTTGTGTATCATGACATACGTGTTATAAGTCGTTAATAGCACTCTATATTTATAGAGCTAACATTTTCCGCGTGCATAAGTAACCCCCGGAAAGGCAAAAAAAAAAAAAAAAAAAAAAAAAAAAATATTATTATATTTTTTTTTTTTTTAATAATATAAAACCAAAAAGTCCCTCTCCCGAAAAAAACTCCCTTCCCTCAGATTCCACCACAGACTATTTTTTATTAAAA
>Ga0123357_10007519_pt1 | contig 13478 bp, 9 predicted proteins | sample TergutEmb28metaG_FD_89873 | JGI IMG/M metagenome (GOLD analysis project Ga0123357, IMG submission 89873) | Embiratermes neotenicus P4 segment gut microbial communities from Petit-Saut dam, French Guiana - Emb289 P4 | ecosystem: Host-associated > Arthropoda: Insects > Digestive system > Gut ...
ACTCTGAAAGTTGTCCATTAATCCATATCTGTATGCTAACGCAACGCAAATAAGTCCGATGGGCAATGCTGATGATAACGTTTGAAGCTTCTCCCCTTTGCCTACTGTTGTCTTCTCCTCCAGCCTCCTCTAACCCCTACCAACCAGCCCAAAGTGCCTGTATCCAATGAAGATTATCGTGAGGTTATCACTACCAACATTCGTGCGAACAGCATGGTTAGACGTCTTGAGGGGAATATAGGAAAGTACGGTGGAAGAGAAAGTGTAAGACATCCATTGGACTTAAATCCGTGACCTCATTTTAGGCTGTTGCATTCGTTCTGAAACCACTACGTTGCACACAATGGTGGAAGACAAACACGTGCTGACTGTGCCTGATGAAGGCAGTGAAGAAACACGTATAATATTATGCACTCCGCTACACTCTTGCAGAGAAAGCACACCGAAAAGAAAATGACGTCATAGTCTTCAAAGTATTCACCTCCTTTTAAATTATACATAAGAACTGCAAATAAATTCTCTACAGATCACTGATGTGCAAATATTTACATCACTGCTGACAACCAGGGGTCAACAAATGTTGGCTCGTTTCACCAGTCAGGCAAAAATTTTAGATGTTCGTTCTTGTGGGATGTACGTAGTGTTGATTCGTAGTTAGTTACCGATGTTTCGGGAGAGTCTATCGATCCTGACTTCAAAAGTCAAGCAGTCCGAGAATACTCCTTGGACTGCTGTAAGAAATAAGCAGAGATTTCGGAACACAGCTCATAAAATTCACTTACCTACTGCATGATTCTTAGTCACAAATGTCTGTTATTTATTTATTTGTTTATTTATGTGAAGAAACTAGTGCTTATGTAAAGGTTTGTTACATGTCCTTTGTATTTGTTGGACAGAAACTTAAATTTTGGTCTGCAAACAATATTAGGTTTACAATACGCAGTATATACTTTGTGTTAGTTTGAAATTTCACATGCGTTGCTCCCATGATTCATGATTTATCGTCATCAAAAAGAAAGTTACAACTAAATTTGAAAGACCACAGTTTTGATAAGGTAGAGTTTACAATAGTTATACACCGTATATTCTCGAATCTAATCCGCATCCTTTTTACAGTTTCAGAGGGCTAAAGAATCAGATGTGGATTAGATTCGCGAAATAACTTTTTTTTCGTTTAAGAGATCGGCAAAAAATAGTGCGAAGCGCTTCATTCATGAGGTGCATATGGACGTAATTGGGTAAAGTGGCCGGAGCGTGAATCTGACCACAAACCATTATATAATGTGGATTTAACTTGTGGGGCTATAATTCTATGCCTCTACATGCATGTACTAAGAATTTAAATGGCCGCAGCACTAATCAGCTCTGGTGCGTTTGTACTTCTGGCAGTTAAATGGCCACTTCACACACGGCGCGTTAGTCGGATAACGGTTAAAGCATTGATAACATCCAATATTATTCAATCAGTCTGCCTTATAGGCAAAGGGCGGTTGAAGGAAAGGTGCGGATTAGAACCGCGAACTAACTTTTTTTTTCATTTACGAAATCGGCAAAAAAATAGTGCGGATTAGATTCGAGAATATATGGTATTAATAAAAGTTAACTATTTTAAAGACACCTTTTCATACATCATTTCAGGACCTAAAACTAAGTCATACGAATATTATAGGGGTATGTCAAGAGTTCGCGCATCCGCCATCATGTCTTACTGACTGCAGGAAATTAAAAGAGTAGGGCTTTCGGGTGTTTCCAAATGGCAAAATATTTATACGAAATTTCGTGCAAATCTGTCCTTTCTCGGCAAAGAAGTGGGCTAAATTGACTGTGAGAGAGAATTATACAGAAGTCACAAGATTTTGCCACTGCTACGTCCTGATAGTGCGGTTGTCTGACACGTGCGGAAGACAGAATTTGCTGAACTTGCTGACAACAGTAAACAAAATAACATGCTTTTATTTCGTGGTTCCGTGCATTGTAATTCTAGGTTGAAGAAATCCAACGAGATGCAACAGTATGCAGATATTTATTTACCGCTAAATTACTCTACATGTTTCGGGCGTCCATCGCGCCAATCATCAGTACATAAAACTGCAGTTGCAGCCTCTGGTACAAACCGACGGTCCCACACTAGTCCTTATTTGGTCACGTTTGACGAAGCTTGCTCCCCAGATAGTACGATCTATACTAGAAGCTGCAACTACCGTTTCATGTACTCCTGATGATGGGCGCGATGGACGTCCGAAACATGTAGAGTAATTTAGCAGTAAATAAATATCTGCGTACTGTTGCATCTCGTTGGATTTCTTCAACCTAACATAACAGACTTTGGCTGCTTGAAATAACACTCTGAGGCAAAATTCCAGACGCCACTTTGAACATACATTTTTAAATAGCAACTTTTACGCTTCTATAGCTGCAAGGGGCAGGAGTGACTCCTGACGCAAAGTTAGATAAAGATAATCTCGTCAAGAGTCATCCTCAGTGCCAAATAAAAACAATGAACGTTTCACTCCTGTGTGAAAGTTTCCATGCCGTAACTTAAAACATTCTAGTTTTACGGACAACGTTGTCTGCATAGCCACCCGTTACGGGCTGTACAAAGGGTGGCGGGTCTTTCCCGGGCGTACAGCAGCCGGAGAGTGCTGCTGACAACCCACCTCCTTTTGGCGTAGGATTTTCAATGGGTTGAAGCCACACCTCCACCTCCCCTCACTGCCTGTCTAGGCATGTCATCGGTCTGACCTTAGATTGTACGCAAAAGGCGATGTTCTCTTTTAACCCTTTGATAGGTGACGTTTAACCATTTAACACCTAAAAAATTTCATTTTATAACTCATTGAGAACACATTCCATCTTGATTACTTTACTGCTGTGTATGGAAATAACAGATTTATTTTTAAAATACCACGGTGGCATATCTGAGATTTGTGGTAGAAAAAGTAGGACGGCAGCAAGTTTTCTCTAAGCACTTCGGCCAACTTCTGCCAAATTTTAATTCCATCAGTGCTCCACAAATGTCATCTAGGGCTGGTAATATAAGCTGTAGCATGTAAGGACTCTTTCTCACACCGCTGCTACAACTGCTAGAATGTGCTGTGTGGTAAGAAATTAATGCTTTTTGTACAAATTCATAATTTCACATGCAATTGACGATCGTAGACACAAACTGCAAAACCAAATTACTTACAGTTCTTCTAGGTTGGGAAGCTCGGCCACAGACCTTTCAGTTAATGCCGTTATGTTGTTACTGGACAAGTCCCTGAAACAAATAACAAAATAAACATTCATCTGACATGCTTTTTGACAAGTAATGTCAGCAGATACAGTAACTAGGGCCTAATCGTTCAACTGCCTTTTTTAAGTAAGGGAAAGATTAAAATAATTATGAGCTCCGACGTAGTACAGGTAGCGGTGAATGAGTGGAGAGGAGGGGTGTGCATACAAAGTTTTGATCGGAAATCCCGCAGGAAAGAGACCACTTCGAACACCGAACGTAGATCGGAAATTGAATCTTGAAGTAGGCTGGAAGGTTGAGAATGCACTCTGTGGCTTCGAACGGCGACAGATCAGCGGCGGGCTCTTGTGAACACGGCAATAAAATTTCGACCCGCAGAAACTGCAATAAAATTTCTGACTAGCTGAGCAGCTAAGAGCTTCCCAAGGATGACCCTTCTCCACAGATATAATATAGATAGGCCTATTAAAGTAAATCTACAGCACTGTCTCCACTCCACCACATGTCATCATGACGTAGACATTGCATAAGTTGTCGGACATCTTTAAACTTATATTCCTGATAATCAAGGCTTTTCCAAGTTTACTAAAAAATAAGACAGTGGTCATATGTATGTAGGTAGGCCATGCTGTACTGAAAATACTATAAATACATTGGTTTATTGTTTTTTAAATGTTAAGTGTAAATCTGTCGATGTTGTTGAATTAAGAAACATATCACATGCTTTTTATGTTTTTTTTGTACCGTGCATTGTGTATGTATGTATATATGTATACATGTATGTATGTAACGTTAACCAACAAAATGCCATTTTTTAAATTAACGGTTTGATTCAATTCTTCTTGTCTTCTACTTGTTTCGAACATCTTATGTTCATCTTCAGGAAGACTACATTGTACATACAGCCTTATATGGTATGTTTTTCATGCACTTATGCTAGTCCAGCAGGATGCAGGAACAAATGTAGAAGACAAGAAGGATTGAATTAAAACGTTAATTTAAAAAGTGTATTTTGTTGGTTAACATTACTTAATAATGTCACATGTTCTTAACTTCAGAACTAGTTGGAAGACAGCAGTGAGCTTCACGTTACGACCACTTTAATGCCCGGGGAAAAATCCCCCAATATCAACGGCACACGAGACTGAGGGGGTTCAGGGGTATTCTGGATATTCTGAAGACGAAGAAACGTCGGAATTATCCCTGTCCCTTGCACTGCACACAGCCAATCCTATCATGGCTGGTCTCTCTTTATTCCGATTTAACCTCTGCAGCACAAACTAACTACTCAACATACAAATCAAGCAAGCAAGCAACCAACCAAAAAGGCCGGTTGAGTCCCTTCCTGAGTAAAAAGTTCTTTCGTATAAAACGAATAGCTGGGATGTGAAAACTGTGCTTTGTAAATCTTAACTGAGGAAGAGCTCACGGTAACTAGACGCCTTCCTGCTGTTGGGAGAGGCTCCCATCTGGAAATCAGGGACGAGAGCTTTGGTCGGATTAATGTCTGAAGACTTAAACACAGACATGATGTGAATGCACTGGTTGATGAGTCTGCAGCTGTGGGGAGGGAAGGGATAATCGTTTTGACTGAAGGCACTCTTGATTTGGGCAGTAAAGTAAAGGAAAAGTCACTGTGCGGGCCATGAAGGCGTATGTAGGAGTAGAGTAACAGCCACTCACTTTTGACCTCAGTTCTAGATTGAGGTGATCAACTCTACCTCCGGATGACGAGGCCCCAAGTGCCCAATGAACTTGAAGTCGCATGAGTTCCAGAGAAACACTGGGCGGATTAAAGATGAAGAAAATTTTCCATCTCTGCCAAGAATCGAACCACGGTTCCTGGCTTATCGGCCCAAAGACGAGTGACCAAAAAACTACTACGCTGGTGGAAGCATCATCCTCTGGATTATATTTAAACTCATTTCCTACTTCAAAGCAAGCACACTTCTCCGTTTCAAAAGACAAATAATTGAATGTTGCCTGCAGGTACAATCGCTGCTTCCTGTGATACTCATAAGAAACACACAATTGAATATAATCTGGGCAAAAGGGAAGAGGTCCTGAATGTTATACAAATTGTACATGCAGCAGTCGTTACGCTGTAATCCGTACAGCGATAGCAAATTTGTGGCGTACAGAAAATGTTAAACATCTGCGACACCACAGAATATCGTCACGGGAGTATAGGTAGATAATTTGGTATAGAAAGTTCTATATGAACAAAAGTGTATAGACCTGTGGTGAATGTGGGCATTAATTTTATCGGTCGTTGGAGACTGTTATGTGCCGCGCTGGGCTCTAGTTAACTATTGTATGGGAGGCAAAAGGGGGAGGGACAAAACAATTGGGTATTCTTCAACGAGATATTTACCCATTTACTGCTCCTACCACGTCAGCAACAAAACAGGCAGGCAATTTAATACAGAAGAAATTAAAAAAAGGAAAAGAATGTATAGTCTTCCCGATAAGATCAGAAGAATATAACACGTCACAGATGTTCTCTATTGGCTAACATGATGGATAGAATCTCAATAATACGGTTACTGCAGACACGCGAGGGGTGGGATAGAGGGGAAATATTCGTTTTAGAACTTTTGCTGTGTCACTTGAGTTTCTTTTCGGTGAGAAAGACAACTTGTGACTGAATCTGAAATAAAAAGTTCGTAGTATTTTCTCCTCGTCATGACTAACCTAAATAAGAGCAGATTTCCAGGAACGCCTCCTACAGTTCAGTTCAAAATAGTTTATTTAACCATGGCTATCTTAATAATGTAAACAGTATAATAATAATTCTTGTTTTACAAGGTTGATAAACTAGTGTTTCATATTGAAGAACAATGATTGAGGGTGTCTGAGAATGCGGTGTAAGAATATTTACGAGAGATGAAGTGAATAGAAAATGGAGAGACCTGTATAATGAGGAGCTTCAAGATTTGTAATTTTCACTAAATATTATAAAGTAACCAAATAAGGTGAAAGTGATAGGCGGGACATGTATTACGCTTGCAACATATAGTTCTGATATGAAAACCGAAGGCAGACCTCGACATAATAAGAGAAAATGATAAAATTGACGTTAAAGAACCAGAATTTTTTTGGATACTGTCTGAATTAAAGTGGTTCAGCATAGGTTTAACTTTGTACAGTCAACTTCGTTTATAACAGATCTCTGGACGTCTTCTACAAAAACCCATTACGGGAGTCCATTATATGCGAGGTAAAAAGTAAGGTTTTTCTTGTCCAACTCATGCAGGCATATATAACTTCGGCACTATATGGAGGTGAATGGATACCTTTAGGCCCCGGCCGCTTTACACCCGGGAAAGAACCCCGGTATCCAGTGCATAGGAGGATGGGTGCGCCCCCGAGTTGGTCTGGACGTTTTTGAAAAGAGGTCCGATTAGATTTCGTTTTAAAATGCAACTCAAATTAACGCCTTTTAAATTTACGTATATCATCATCATCATCATCATCATCATCATTATACTCGTATATTCCGGTTATGTCTTCATTTTTCCGTTTAGTTATTATTTCATCTAAATGTATATTAAACAGCGTAAGTGAAAGAGGGAAACTTTGGCGTAATCCTTTATTAATTTCTACTGGTTCTAACAGTTTGTTGTTAAATTTTATCAATTTTTGTTTTGTGTGTAAATATCCACTATTGCCTTTAGCAATGTGTCTGGGATATGTCTGGATTTCAAAATGTTAAATTACATCTCTCTTTGTATGTTATCGAATGCTTTCTCATAATCTATAAACACCAAGTGTGTTTTCAAGTTAAATTCCTTTCTTTTTTTCAATTAATAATTTAAGGCAAACTGTCCCTTTCAGAATCCATTTTGTGTTTCTGTCACAAATACTTCTGAGTACTTCTTCAGTTTCATATCAAAGATTTTAAAGTATATCTTATAGCAGGTGTCATGAATACTAATTCCTCTGTAATTTTTGGGTTTCTTTCTGTCACCTTTCTTAAATATTGGGGTTATAACAGCATTTCTCCATTCATTTGGAATACGATTTTCTCTATACTTTTTTTTTTTAAATTGTAGTAATCTCAGTTTAAACTCTTCTGGTGCATACCTGTCTAGCTATGAGTTAATGTTATATTGTCCTGGAGTTTTAACATTTTTGTTAATTTTAACACCTTTTCTAGTTTACGTATATTCGCAATGTTGCTGTTAATGAGAATGGATAGATACACATTACACATCCAGAAACACCTATTACACCTTCGTTTTAGCTCTTTTTTATTATAAAAATTGGTTATGTTTGTGTGCTTCTTCGAGTTTAATAATTAACGCTTGCTTAAAATGCTGCTAAGCAAAAAGTAGTGTCCGTGTCGTGCCGTTCTGTGGAACATAAATTTAAGCCACTGCACGACAGATGGATATGTAGAATGTATGTACTGACAACTCTACTGTGTATCCAGAAGTATACTTCGGAATTCATGGGGAAATGTTTACTAATTGAGGAAGAACATCACAGAAAGCAACCAGTTCACACAAAGCTTACTCTGTTGACTGAGTATCCGAGGAGAAATCGATCTCATGTCCTACGCGCGAAGAGAAGAGCAAAAAGGTAACACAAGATAAACGCGTGCAATGATAAACGAAAATAAGTAGCTACATGGGGTCCAAACATGCATGTACATTCGCTGTCGACCTTTGCCCTACGTATTGGATTATACAGTCACGTCCGGAAGTCTGTGCGGTGTCCCAGGATCACGAATGGTATCCCATTACTTATCGACTTTTCATATCCCTGTGATCGGTAGCCAGCTAAGCGCCAACACTACTGTTAAATGCTGCACATTTTAGCTCTTGTGAAGTGCCCACTATTTTACCACGAACGGTAGAGCAAAGGAAAGCAGACTAGTAGGGAGTATCGGAGAATTCCGGCCTAACCGAAAATGCGATATGCGCCAATGATCAGCGTAACCGAGGTAGGTACAGCAAGAGTGAGGGAATAAAAAAAATACCCGTCACAACGGAAGATCCGATATCACTGAGGCTGCTGTAACCTAGTTTGACTGTATACTCTAACAGACGGCCTGAAGTATGTTACAGGTCGTCCTTTCAGCACAAAAGTTTACAATGTACTGCAGTATGCTGGTAGTAGTAGCAGGAGTAATAGTTGCTGTTGTGGAACTAGAATTATTATTATTATTATTAGTAGTAGTAGTAGTAGTAGCTGTGGTGTTAGTTGTAACAGTAGTGGCATCAGTAGTACTAGCAGCAGAAAATAATTAAAGATGCTTGGTATTTGCTGGAACATTATTGGTAACACGAATAGCGAGGTACGACCTACGTACTGAGCAGCGGTGGTGCAGCCCACTATGAGCCTTGGTCTTATTTTGGAGGTGTAATTCCAGTCTTCTTTAAACTTCTGCACCACATGGAGTCGAGTAGGATTCAGCGTCATATTTCGGCCGCTGCACTATTGGACAAAGAGCTCCCGGCTACTGTTCGGGAGGAGGAAGGTTGGGTCCCGAAGCCAGTGTGAACGGTGCGGAGATAAGAATGCGTTTGCGCCCCCTGTTTACACCCGAAACCAGATTCCGCTATAGTTCGCCCAGTGCGCTGGTCACCACAGAGACTCGTCTCCCTATCCATATAATCAGAATATGAACAATTTCTGCATTTGAATCCAAACCGCTGTGTTTTTAATTGATTAATATTAACTTCAGAAGTTTGGCTTTCATCTAAACAAATAAGTACGTGTAAGCATATATGCAAAAACACCGTTCCTACGTCACAGGTTGCCCACTATCATTCATTAGTATTCAGCCTTGAAGGCTGGGCTTGGCAGGAACCAGAGCCCAGTCACGTGACCGGTGAGGCTCTGGCACACTGTATCCTGGGCAAATTCTTGGGGGTAGTTTGCCATTGCTTTCCCTCGCCTTTAGACGTTCCCACTTTAGCCGCCAGGTGCCTCCGCCCAATATATCTCCACTAAAAAGACCAGCTGGTTAATTCTTTACAGGAAGATATTCTGTAACGCCTATGATATCATTCACTCTAACTGTTCGAAGTGAGCTACGCTCAGTTCATAATTATGAGACGCATTCTTTCATGATTTCCACATCTGCTTGCATCTTATTAGTTAGTAAGCCTTGTGCTACACATCAACTCACGTCCTGTATAAGTAGACACATTCCTTTACCTTAAATTTGACTGTTTATGAATGAGATCATGATGTGATGTGTGATGTCGGACAATTCCTTCTGGTCCTCCGTCACATTACAACAGAATCCACGAAATGATAAAAGTGACTAAGTATAGATTTCGAGACGATTTTCATGATAATTTTCAGTCAGTATCTGTCGATGTAACGTAACGATGAAGAAGAGAGCGCAATTGGAGACTCACAACTTGCTACTGTTATTGCGCGGGTCTTGCTACTCTACATATTGAGTGTTTCGTTCCGCAAGTTCACCTCTTTTTGGTAATCTGCACTATTAATTTATTAGAACCTACTCCTACAATAGAAACGGGTTCAACCCGTTTCTATTGTTTTATTGTTTTAATGGTGCGATTCAGCCAATTCCATTGAACCACGTCCCTCATTTCATCCTATTTAGTTGTTAATTTACATTTATTTACTTATTTTGCCTTACTTATTAGATCTATATTTTATTATTAGAATAACAGTCAATTGTTTAATTGTTTAACTACCACGTTACTGGGGCGGGATGTAGAGATCTCTACAACACGCGCACATGCATGCCTATAGTTAATCCTCATATAGTTTCATAAGGCAACCTGAAGATAGCCAACTCAGGCCGAAACATGTAGTTGTTTTTATTTAGTCAATATACACCTTTTTGACATAGTTGTGTTGGACTGTATACCACCCATATTTATCGCACACACAACGGGGATGACTCACTTCCTAGAAACATACATTTGTTGTGAAGTCAGCAGTGGTGCAGACTGTGGTTAGAATTATTATATGTATAAAATATAAAACTTTGTTAATACGATGATTATATAATTGTCTGTTGCGGTGATTAAAAGATGTATAAGTGACCCTTAAAATTAGTCGTTTTTACCAACATATACTCTTGATCAAAATTGGATTCCGTCCCTGTATGGTGTCTTATCGCCATATTAGCAACATTACACACACACACACACATATATGTGTGTATATAATAATAATAATAATAATTTTAACCACAATCCGCACTAATGACATCAGAACAAATGTATATTTATTGTAAATTATTTATCGCTGTACGTTGTAAAAAAAATTTTGGTGTAAGCTCCATGAAGATGGCGACAATGCCGAAAACATGTCACAGTCCAGTAATAGAAAAATACATAGACTGTGGAATTGTGCTTTTGTCGGGCTACCAAAGTTTTAATATATCAAAATTCATGGAATGAACGAAGGAAATTTCACGAAGTAAATTTAGACGTGTTTTGTTTACATAGTTTAAAATAAAGAACGGTTAAGAGCAGACGCTTAGATAAACAGTCGGGCCCTCCCTACGGTTATTAACACAGTTACTCCCAGACGTCATAACAGGAATTCAGAGTACAGAACTGCCTACTGTCAGAAGAACGGAATCCAGGCTGACAACCTCCATATACAATCCATATTCTGTACCTTTGGGAGCCTGTATGACCCACGTGGTCTTATCTACACAACTGCTTAATGGGAAATACCCAAAATCATAATTTAAGCATACACTACCATAATCCCCTCATAGACAGATACCACCACTCTGAACACAAATACAATTTGGTATTAAGTTAAGACAGATTTAATTTCAATTTTCGGGGTTGCCTCACTTAAGTCCTGTGGCAGTCTTACTCAGAAACTGCCACAGTCATTACTAGTGACAGTGGTCACGACAACTGGTGACCACAGTCTGATAACCACGGTCGCTAAAATTCGGTATTTACTGTGACAATAGTAGGCAACACATAATACGAATAAATACACACTGTGGCGAAATTCAGTATTGCTCAGTATTACATCGTTTGGCACCACTGCATATAAAATGGTTAACCATTAGAGTAGCACAAAATCCATGTCATTGTCCAACATAACGTGACTTACACTTCTCACAGACCGACGTGTTATATTGTTACTTCAGTTATTAAGAGTGCAGTTGCTAACATTCGACGAAACGTAGCTTGTCAGGTAGGTACTGATGTTTTGGAGACGTCTGTATCCCACACCTCAAGGGCAGAAGTGTACGCCGAGCGAGAGAATGTAGGGAGAAATGCAGCAAATTGGACTTAAATTTAGAGAAGAAACTAATGAGTAATACATTTCAAGCAGAGCTTTGGAGGGTGCTGAAACTTGGACACCTGCAGCACAGATCAGAAACATTTGGAAAGTTTTGAAATGTGGTGCTGGAGAAGGATGGAGAAAATCAGTTGGATCGATCGTGTGAAAAATGAAGAAATAGTTCATAGGAACAAGAAAGAAAGGGAAATCCTTCATACAATTAAACGAAGGGAAGCTAACAGTTCGGTCACAGCTTGCCTAATAATTACCTTCTGAAACACGGCACTGAAGAAAGATACAAGGGGCCAGAAGATGATGAAGAAGAAATAAGCAGCTGACGGATGACTTTAAGGAAAAGAGAAAATACTGGAATTTTAAAGAGAAAGCACTAGATCTCTCTCACTGGAGAACACGCTTTGGAAAAGGCCATGAACCTGTCACAAAACAGACTACAAAATGAATGGAGAAATGGGAGGGAGGAGGGGGGATATGAATTGTAACTGTGAGCAAGCCACAGAGAAGTAAAGAGACGAGAACAAATTGAATGGGATAAATTATAAGGAAGGAAGATGGAGCAGAAAAAGAGGGAGGGCATAATGATATAACAATTTAAAGTCTATTGAAGGGTGTTGCCAACAATGCAGAAGCTGGATGAATGGGTGTAATGAAGAATAAACTGGAAAGCGTAAAACAGAAACACCCTTTGCCTCTTTTACGACGCCATGTGAGTATGTCTTGAGGTACTGTGTAAAACCACAAAAACCTAAATTCAGGACAGCGGCTGTCCCTGTCAAGAATCGAACAGGACAACTGTCGAGGATCATCCTTCATTTCACCCCATGGTACGACTCCCGTTTTGGCCACAATGGATTGTAAATATCATGAAACAAACCTCAGTAATTGTGGCACATTTTGAACATGCAACCGCCTCGCAAAAACGCACACATGCACCCAACACAACTAGAACTTCTCATCTACGCCTCGCGCGTAACACAGTCGTGGGGTTATAACAGGAATAAAGCCACAAGAACTACATTTTGTGTCGATTTATCGGTGGATAAACGGAGAACAGAAGAAGGACACAACGATATAAAATAAATACAAAAATGAAATGAAGGAAGGAATAGACAAAGACAGCTAGCTTCCTGTGTTCACCGTATCCGACGGTCTAGAATCAAGATCCACGTATGTGGGGAGTTTACATTGCTGACTGTTTACAATTCGTACGTCTACTAAACGTTGTACATGTGAATAGTTTGGATAAATAGACTATAACTGTGTTTACTTTACTTTCAGTTAACGGGTTATACAATGGACACCGAATCAGCTGCAAAAGACGCATTTGCAGGTTGCGGAAAGGGTACACATACATTAAAATAGCATGCAAACATGAAAGCAAGAAGAGTTCCAATGACACAACAAACTTAATGCTTCCTCCACCCACGCAGTCATTTTCTACAGTACGTTGCCAACGCAATGTATGTGGACGGAAGCAACGCTGGCATTTCGTCTGATTACAGCGGCTAATCTGCGTGTCTGCGAACATTCTCGTGTTCCGATATCTAGTGGAAATTAGTCCTGTCACACTGAAGTATGAAAACCAGTGATTATTATAAGGACTTTGAAGTCCTCACGACTCTTAATTCTGAACCCGCTATACTCTGCAATGTGACACTACGTACTGCGTACTTTGCTGACATCGCCATTTCGGAACAACCAAATGCCTCAGTCTTCAGGGTAAAGAAGGAAGTCGCTATTCTAGAGTGAAGACGGGAATCCGATTCCTCCACTGCCTTGTCATATACAGGGTCCGCGAGCGAATCGGGCGATTTGGCAATGGAGTTTTTCTATTTTTAGCGTGAGCGGGGAAGGGGAATGATGCTGGCAGGTGGCGTGGCCGTGAATAGCGTTCAGTTTGAAATGGAGTCGTGGACTGGTGCACAGCGTGCTTTCGCCGTAAAATCATTTTATAAGAACAACGATAGCTACGTTGCCG
>Ga0123357_10007520_pt1 | contig 13475 bp, 9 predicted proteins | sample TergutEmb28metaG_FD_89873 | JGI IMG/M metagenome (GOLD analysis project Ga0123357, IMG submission 89873) | Embiratermes neotenicus P4 segment gut microbial communities from Petit-Saut dam, French Guiana - Emb289 P4 | ecosystem: Host-associated > Arthropoda: Insects > Digestive system > Gut ...
AAAAAAAAAAAAAAATATTTTTTTTAAATAAAAAAAAAATGGGGGGGGGGGGGGGGGCAGTTACCACCCCTCGTCCCCTCTCAAGTTACACCTATGCCTTCAATCCGTCTCTTTCTTATATTGAGTTGGGTAGTTAAAACACGTAAATACGTCGCATTCAAACCAAACAAACATTTCAGCAACATAACCTCACAGGCGGACATGTGACAGACCATGAGCAGTAAATTTACAGCAACATAAAATTAGTATAAATATACTCACCACCTCAGCAAAAGTTCGTCGGGTTTCACAACAATAAGTACAATTAATTCATACATATTAACACGTTAACCGAGGTGGCAGCAGTACCGTCTAACACAGCACAATACCCATGTTGTGACAACACATAATTTTGCAAACGACTGTTTAATTAATGAGCACATTTGTATGTTACACACATTATGAAGTGGCCAAATTTTGGCATAATTCGTGAAATGGCCAAGAGAAAACTTTACTTCACTGCACTGTCATTGACACTTCAACAGGATCCATCTCACACACACACACACACACACATACAGGACTACAAATATTAGTCTTTTGTAGCACAAGTGGCTTTGTTTTACACTCAATTTATATCTTCTGTGGTGCTGATTCAAGCTAGGAATGTTAATATTTTCAGTTTGGTTGTACAGTTACACTTTAAATATTCATAGCATTGCTCTCAAATTAATCGGCCATCACTCTCTATAGATATATTGCAGATAGCATACAAACCTAACAGTCTGAGGTCTCTCTGCCCCTCAGATTGCAGTTTAAAAGTATTTCATTCATCAGTTTCAAATGACTGTACCTTGTGTCTATGATACAGGGTATGCAACATTGGTATGTACAATGCCAGCAGCTTTCATTATAGGTCTGTAGTGTTGTTTTAGAATTTTTCACTGCCATCATTTACACTTACATTCATATTTACTTCTGTTTCACTTGTGTCACTGTGTAAATATGTATTCAAATTGATTAAGGGAACAATTTTGTAACTTGTCCTTGAACATGCTGTACATAATTTCTGTGCAATAAATCTTTAAAAAAAAAAAAATATGTTGATCAGCTCAGCATATACACTGAGCTAAAGCTTAATGCAGTTTGTTTGTACAAAATGTTTCCGATGTCAGAATCCACATTTACATACAATGAAATTAACAATGATTTCCCATTACTTCAAGTTATATAAAATTTTAGTTGGTTCCAAAGGTCATAAATTTCTCATCAGACGTGCAAAGTTCGTCTCAATACGGTACCAAGTTATGAAAGAAAATTAACCATAACTGTCAAACTACTATAGTTAAATAATATTCTTAGTCATTAATCCACGCATCAATAGTAACATCATTAAACTTATAGAGAAAATGCATCATCATCGGGTACCATCCTTATCACACTAAACAAACAAACAAACAAAAAAAACCTTAATGTTTAATAAATGCAAAATGTTTAATACCTGTAACAGCAAACTTCACCACAAACCTACAAGAACAAGCAACAGTGTAATGCTGCTGCCTCTCCACAGATACTGTGACGTTCTGTGCATGCAAGATTTGTGAACCAACTACTGTTGACACTGGGTACTACTCAGTTTGCAGGAGGAGGGAGCTCAAATAATAAAAAATTGGGTCATGAAGTCTAAAAGAGTTATTAATTTGTACATTTTGCATACATTGACACTCAAAACTGACTGCTTGCATAATGAGAGACTATTCTGCATCTTCTCTGGAAACAAGAGATGGCTGCGCAGGTACTAGCACAAGTGTCAAAATACTGTTCGGTTTATCTGTCACATGCTTTTGTGTTCCCTTTCTAATAATGGAGGTTGAATGGTGTACAAAATTCATGACCACCATTAATGGTATTACCACATCCGCTGCAAAGTATGTTTAAAACAGACGAGTGTAAACTATGTTCTGGAGGGAAGAAGAAGCAGAAAAAAAAAAGTGTCTAAAAACATGCTGAAAATGAGCCACAGAAGATCAACAATAGATTAATTTATTTTCTTAAATGAATTCAATTTCCAATTACAAAGAGTGCATGCTATCCAATACTTTAACTAAATTCTAAGGTTCGATGGGGCAAGAAATATGGCTATCATATTCATTCATCTCTGACACAATCATGTGTGGGAAAATTGTATGTTCAAGCTCACTACTGTACTAAACACAACACATCACCACCCCACAAGATTCTGCAACACCTCAATTTCATTATCCTTCTGCCCAGTACCTTCCAAAGTCTGTAACAAGACTTCCCAAATTATAAAAAAAGGTTGTCACAAATGTATAAAACCCAGCACGAACATGATTCAGAAGTGTCCAAATGATTATGAAAATTATGCAGCTCTTAAACAGAAAAGGGGATTTACAAGCATAAGAAATATAACTGCTAGTACTTGGAGGGGGGGGGAATGTATTTTCATGTAAATGTTTGTCTCCAAATCACTGCAAACTGCAAACCAAACACATCATTATTTCCCTGCTTCTACAGTAAGATGGATACACACAGTCACGATTAAATTAAGCACTCCATAAACTGAAAACTCATTAAGACATCTTATTAATGAATTGTTCTTTCTTGATGAAAACTTCAAATATGCAGACCAAGTATATGTATCCATCACACAACCGAAACCTGTAGTTCATGTTCAGTAAAACATATAACAAAATATCCCAGATTTAAAACCAGTTTTCTCTTTGAATCAGCAATATGAATGAAATGAGTACATTTTCCAGCAGGAACCATGGCATTCCTCTGCAAATCTTGTTTCTGAAAATGTCGAGAATCATCCACAACAATCAATTCAAACTTCACTATACAGTACAAATACCACAAAAGAGGGAATTCTTATAAAGTTCATACACCAACAAATGCATTCTTTATTAAACTTGACAAAGTTTTAAAATTTACATTAAAAATCACTTTGACTTGCTCCTACATGTTTTGGTCTATGACCATCAGCAGGGAACCTTCACTAGATCCTAGCTAAAGTTATATTTGGGTTAAGATCTGATAAAAACTATGTCATTATGTGTTATGCGGTGGTGTGGCAGCATGTCATAGGTATGGTATGTGTACTGTTCGTTGTGTTGAGCGAACAGTACACATACCATACCTATGACATGCTGCCACACCATCGCGTAACACATAATGACATAGTTTTTATCGAATCTTAACCTAAATATAACTTTAGCTAGGGTCTAGTGAAGGCTCCCTGCTGATGGTCATAGACCAAAACATGTAGGAGCAAGTCAAAGTGATTTTTAATGTAAATTTTAAAACTTTGTCAAGTTTAATAAAGAATGCATTTGTTGGTGTATGAACTTTATAGATATCAAAATGCACGGTACGATACAAAAAGGGTGGGGAGATTCTTAGTCACAGAACTTTATATGCTGAATCACACTAAAAGAAATGAGCACTATAAAATTAAAAAAAAAATTTAAAGTAGTAAAATATATCATTCTCTCTCTAGCACACCAATCATAGAATATATGTTCACACAATCGAAATAAAACCTTCCTGCTAAGCTGCTACAGAAACGTTCATAGCCAATAATTAGCACAACAATTCCATAATAATATACATATATCTAAAGAGGTACTTTTAACATAATGACAAAAATACTTAAGTTGCTACATATGCTTCATGCACCAAGTGTTCGTGTTTTCTTAATGCCAGTATCGTACAGTACGTTTTGTCACACCTGTGACAAGCATATACATCCTTAGGCGGCATGTGTGATTTGGCAATATGTTGAGTGAGTTGAAAGTTCATGAGGAACGATTTGGAGCAAAGAGCACAGGAATATGGACGAAAGCCTAAATGAGTCTTTTTATGACGCCACAAGATGGCCCTTCTTGAGAAAGACAATGGACACTGGTTACAAGAGAAAGGTCGCTCTCCAGTGTGAACACGCTCATGATCTACAAGGTGCTTTCGTATTCGGAATGCTTTCGTGCAATACTGACAGACATGAAGACCCTCATGACCTGCCTCCTCGTTACTATCAATTGCTACAGGAAGTGGCGTTCTAACACTCTTGATGCTTGGAAGAATTTTCCTTTTATGCAATCTTTTGTGTCTGCTCAAAGTTGACGAAGAACTGTAAACTTTGAAACATACGTTACAGGTGCGGCATTTTGATAATGCCTGTTCCTCAACCACATTCTTCTCAGCAGTTTCAGGTGGGCTATCAGCTGGTGGTGGCTGTTCCTTTCGAGAGGTGTGACATCTTGTATGCCATCCTTTGTGTCTTATCAATGCCTTCTTACTGCCGAATGTTCTGTCACACATCAGACATGGGAAATGCTTGGGTCTTTCAATTTTTGGAGCATTTGCAAAAGAAGAAAGTTTTGATTTCCCTGAAAGAATGCCCTGTTTTGCTTGTGTTGCCAATTTCACTGAGTTTGGTGCTACTTTTATAGGAAATACAGACTTGCCTGGGATCAGTGCTGTGGGTACTAGATTCTTATGGTAGTTTCTTTTAGGAGGACAATTTAATTTCCTGTGTTTGGTTAGTGACCCACTATTAGCAAATGATCTGTTGCAGTAACCACATACATAAATCTTCTTTCCTTTATATGGCAGTACATGTTCTGGTACCAAAGGTTTCCTGGAATGCCAGCCTTTATGCTTACTTAAAGATGTCTGATCAGGGAAGTCTCTCTGACATAACAGACATGGAAATTTCCAACGTAGATTTCCAGATCCAGTATTACCAGGATCCTCTGCTGCTGAAGTACCCGACATTTCCTCCATCTTGCCGAAGTCCCTCTTAACATGGATCAATTTATGCTTGCCCAGTGATAGTGAATCGCTGAAAGTCTTGCCACAAATGTTACATATGAAACATCGGTCCTCTTCGTCCAGATCATACTCAGAATCTTCAGCATAGTGGCTCAATCCCAAAGCCCCTCCATGCTTCCTCTGCTTATGCCTGTTTAGTGCAGAACTACTGTTATAGGAGTTCTTGCATACACCACATGTATATATCTTGAGCTTAATATGCATTTTTTTATGCTCACTTAAATCTGCTTTTGACAAAAACGTTTTCCCACACAATTTGCATTTGTATCTTATGGAAGAATTATGAAGTTTCTGATGCTGTTCCCAATTCTTTAAACCATTGAATGATTTCGAACAGATAGGACATGCATAATATTTTGATCGTGTGTGAACGCCCTTATGGTTGTTCAAGGTCTTCAAATCTGGGAATGTTCTTGAACACACAGTGCAAGTAAATTCATGGTCTTCACCTGAATGGATTTTGGCATGCTTTATTAGCAAGTGTTTGTATGCAAACAGCTTGGAACAAGTGTTGCATTTGTATGCTCTCCCACCCATATGGATAATCTTAGTATGGTTCTCAAGAAGTCTTTTGTTTGAAAATCTCTTCATACAGATGGTGCATGTGAAGGCATACTCAGCTGCAGACTCTGTACCATCAAAGTCATCATCTGGATCATCAATGTCAGATGTTCTATCCCTTTCAGCTGCTGATTTCTTATTTTTCTCGACAGATGTCTTACCTTGCTCTACCATGTACAATGCTTCTTGTTCTTCGAGTGCTGGGACATTGAACATGGCATGAATATCTTTGTAGCTCAACTCCACATCATGAGCCAACCGCATGTGTTTATGCAGAGATGAAGCATATCCCATCGACATATTGCAGATTACGCAGGAGAACAGTTTAAGTTTTGTGTGACTTATCATGTGTCTTCTGAGAACAGACTGAGTTTTGACCCATTTCTTGCAAACTGAACAACTGTAGCCATTGTTATGACTCACATCCACATCTTTAAGTGCTGAAGGTGAAACTGCAGTATTGGGCTTGCTACTTGCTTTAATGCCTGCTACAGCAGCAGAAGCATTTTCTCTCATTGTATGAAATCTCTTGTGACTCACCAGTGATGTAACATTGCTAAATGTCTTCTTGCAAATCTTGCACGAATAACGTTTGAAACCATCAAAATTGTGTGTTCTCAAATGATTACTAAGGGCAATACCGCCATTAAAGGATTTACCACATCTACGACAAATGTAATCTTGATGGCTTTTTCTATGCATTTGTAGTTTATGAATAGTGTCAAATGTCTGTCTACAGATATAGCAAGGGAATGAGTCCCCGCTCTTAGAATCTGCTGTTGTAGGCAAACTCACTTCAAGTTTTGGAGGTTCTGACTTGGCAGTGATGGCGCTGCACGTGTTTTTATGCTGAGTGTACTCTGACCTGTTCTGGAAACCTTCAAAACAATCTTGACAAGTATAAGGTTTCTGTCCAGTATGTAACCTAACATGCCTATCTAGATTTGACTTACATGAAAACTGTCTGTCACAATAACCACAAATGTGACGGGTTTTACGATGAACTTTCTCATGTCTCAAGTAATATGACCTATACGGAAATGACTTCCCACAGGGAATACAATAATAATGCTGTTTTCCATCAGCTGCAGGAAAACAAAAATACCTCTGCTTTGGACCTGACAGGCCAGTGTTCTCATCCTGACTGATTTCTGACGGCGTGGACAACAAACTCTTTTTTCGAAGAGTCAATGGTTTCCTCTTTTTCGGTTTCTTCTTTTGATCACCAGACTCCACTTTAATTACTTTTCCTTCTTCAACGTCCAAATCATTTTTTCCACCAAAACACAAGACATCAGTATCAAAAGTGCCCACTTTGTCACTTTCTTTCAAAGTCTCTGCACCTATATGTTCTTCGATTAGAAGTTCAGCATCAATGGGTTCACTCTTCACAGGTTTGACTGCCACTACCCTGGCAGAATCGGCAGCTGTCAAACTTAAAGGATCATGCAACACTTCAACATTTAGGTCTTCATCCTCTTCCTCCTCATCATCATCATCATCAACATCACAAACTTCTATGTCTTCCTGTTTTATGTCCAACAGAACCTGCAATACAGACACAGAAGCTTGCTTACAGTCCAGCATTCCACAGCACAAGATATAAACATTCACCATTACATCATCCCAAAGGCTTTTACACTGCAATTATATTATATGAAATAAAAGTTAACACAGAAGGTGACAGCTGACATACTAAACAGAGGGTTAAATGTTAAAGTAAAACTATGTGAGTGGTTTGGGTTTGGGGTCACGAGTACTGCTGCTGTCACAAAAACAGTTCTGAATGACCTTCATAACTCAGCTGCACTTTCATGCCAATTAAAGTGAGTCATTATAGCAATGGGTTGGTAACACTGCTTATTCTTATGTGCAGTTCAAATGCATACAACACAGCTGTTAAAATATCAAGCAGTACCTAGGATAGACAGAAGAGCTCTTTACCACTATTTATGAATGAAGGACAAAGGACAGATGTGTGTTCTGTACAAACAGCTCGTGGCAGAAAAATACCTACACTGCATGATGTAACATTCCGAGATGTCGAATAATGGGGGTGATGCACATGTAGATGGGCTTATTCACACTTCCAGTTCTTGTTCAAGCCCTAGAATTTGCTGTGAAATGTGAGGCGCCTATATTCAGTACCTCATGTGGTGACTTTGGGTCTAAGGCAGGGTCCCTTCCTTCGACCACGATACCATGGGATAAAGCAAAGGAGTACTGCTTAGTTCGTTCATATCTGAAATATTCCCAAGACTGGTGGATTTGCAAATCCCTGGGTGGCTCTACTAGTTCTGGAAATGACCAAAGCCAGCCAGGACAAACCTTCACACCAACAGCATCAGATACAACAGCTTTTTCCTGTTGAAGCACATATTGCAGAGGTCAGAGGACAGGCAGTAACAGACAGAAGGAATCGGTTGCTGTCTGAAGCACATTCTCTGTAACTCCAGGAATGACTGCATAATGGTATACAGAACACACAAGAACTGTAAAAGGCAATACGCAAGAACGTAAAACCTAACTGTTGCCTTCGCGTTCCCAACAGGACATAGGCCAACCTACATTTACCCTTTGATGACAGATTTGGGCTTTCAAATTTTAGCACCCCCATTTTGAACAATGAATATTTTATGAATCCACAAAATAATATTACAAAATAACCGACATTTTCTGGAGGAAAAAGGAAGATGATGCAGCATGTGTCAAAAAATTCAGTAAGTATATCTGTTGGCTAAAAATTTAAAATGTGCTGTCCGAAGGGTGTGGTACGCCTGACTTATACACAGGATGCAAAGTGGCCAGAAGTTAATGGGAAGATTTTATGTTAAATTTCAGTGTGGATGAAGGCATGACCATAAAACAGGCAAGAGGACAGGATACATGGAAAAGATAAAACGCAACAATAATGAAATTAAGAGAGCAGACAGCTTAACTGTACCTAGCAAGTAAAACAGTGGCTAATGCCAATTACACAAAAGGAAGAAACACACACACACACACAGAGGGGGAATTCACTGCATTAGTAACAGATACACTCTGGAAATGGGAACTGCTGTATACAACAGAAGTAGTTAGTAGTCACTGCATTTTCATAGGAATATACTAAGCAGAAACACGATACAGACAAAGTCAAACAACAACAAAATAATAGTAGCTGGGGTGTAACTGTGTAAGGAATATGAAGGGAACAAGACAGGCACTGTATGTAATGACTAAGGTGTACTGGCGCAATGTTTCCTCCTTGGCTATCCTACCAGCTTGATACCATTTCACCCGATGTGAGCTCTTTTATGGCAATTGAATGCTGCTAGCAACAATAAAACACACTTAAGTCTCCATGTAACGTGCCCAATATTTTTGTCTGATTTTTACCCAAATTTGGGTTTTCTCAACAAACTTTCATTAAAGTTCCCAAATCAAACTTCAAGGAAATCCACCCAGTTGGAGCCGCACTGATACACACAGATATATGGACTGGCACGACTATGCAAACATGTCTAAAACCTACAAAAACTAGGATACGAAATTAAAAAATCAGAATATAAAAATAAACACCTTGGAAATAACTAAACAAACCCAGTACAGTGGCATTGGCACAATTTTTAAGAAGGAATGAAAATGGAATCCCAAAAAAGGTTGTAAACATTGATCTGAAAAGAAAATACCTGAGAGGGAGACCACGATTGAGATGGTGAATGGGTAAAAAAGGTAATGCAGAAGGAAACATGGGACGATACTGACAACAAGCTTTGGAAAGATCTATGCAGACAAAGTCTTGGTAGAGCCCACACAATAGCAGAAGCAATGGAACCAGATGAGGCACGTCACAACAAGACTGATGAAGTCCTTCCATAAAGACATTAATGGTGACATGCACACAGATTCCCACAATTTTTAATTTATGTTAAAATCATCAACGTTATGACTCTTTAACTTCAAAATACTTACAGAATTGTCCCTTGAATCAACACCATCATCGTGTATTTCTATCATGTCATCTCCATCAGGTGGCTCCTGTTTCACTTCCACAGTCTATTGGGAAAAAATATAGCTCAGTTAAGATGTTTAAAAACTGAGGAGGCCAAGGCCAAGGCCCACCCAGAGCTAGAGAGCTCATGAGGAAGATAATTAAAAATACTGTTCATATTCAATATAGACAAGCATTGCCCAATGATGAAGATACATTCTGAGAAATGCATCGTTAAGCGATTTCATCATTGTGCGAACATCATAGAGTGTACTTACATAAACCTAGATAGTATAGCCTACTACACACCTAGGCTGTATGGTATAGCCTATTGCTCCTAGGCTATAAACTTGTGCAGCATGTTACTGTAATGAATACTGTAGGCAATTGTAACACAATGGTAACTATTAGAATATTATTATATTATAATATTATGGGACCATATTCGTATATGCAGTCCGTTGTTGACCAAAATGTTGGTATGCGGAGGATGACTGTAAAATAACCACTGCCACCAGGTGTCAACCCAATTGCAGTTAATAAATATTATTATTATTATTATTATTATTATTATTATTATATCAAAAAGTAATGGAGACACATATACACTCATGTTATATGATTCCATCGCAGAACTCTCCACAGACAAGGACACTATTCAACACAACCTGCATACATGCTGTACTAGGAGGCGATAAAGATGTTATGTACACCTATTTTAATTAAGGATCATCATTCTAAAATAAAATCTGAAACTGCATGTATTGTCAATGAAGGACTGGAACAGAAACACAAATTGATACAATCAGACAAAGATCAAGTTTTGCTGGGAGCCATCCCATTGTGTTACACAATATGATAAAAGTAATTTATTCAATCAAACACAACACATACACAGACTGAATAAATTACTTTATCAGACACCGGTCAACTCTACACATGCACAATTTGCACACAACAAGACATAAGACCAATAATGACATTCTATAAACTTTCCAGTCACTTAACTCTTTGGACACATTGCTCAGTATATTAATAAAAATGTAACAACACAGAGTCAGTTTGTAACTTCATGCCGTACAAACGCTTGTCTGGAAAGCACTAATAAATCTGCATCTATGTTCACTTGTTTACTGATTTGTCCATTTATTTAGTTATTTATTCTCTTAATTGTTCGTGATAGTGCTAATATTACTAATTTTTGAAAGCATTTTTGAGGCCTCTCACAATGACACAGAAACTTACATAACTATCTCCACATCACATACTTGCGAGACAGCAAGCATCTACCCTAAACTCAGCAGCAACTCCATGTATGGTGCAGGCTGAACACAACAATGAGATAGGGACAATCTTAAAGCATCCATAACAAATAGCAATTAATCCTTGCATGACACACAAAACCAAAACAAATCACAATTCTAAGGTGAGCTACATTTATGAATCTTGTAGAAATGCTTTGGATCCTGAAAATACAGGCTTCAATTCGTTACATAAAGTGTATAAAGTCTGCTCATTGCAACAAACACTATTATGACTATCAATTGCTCTCCATGTGCTAAGAAAATGAAGTAAAAGATAACATGAACTGTAATGCTTAATAAAATACTACTATCAAAGTGCAATGCATGGTGTCAAAATATGCAGGACAGGGCCTACAATACACAAAAATTAATATATTTCAATAAACTCTTAAAATATATCAATTCCACAATTTCACAAGATGTGTACATCTGTAAGTACCTACTTTCTAACTACTCACAAAAAATACACATACCAGTACAGTCCATTATTATGCTCTCAGGTTAATAAAAATCAGTACCAGTATTATGGTAATTCAAAATAAAGGGGTAAGGGCCATTAATCACAACTAAGTTTTATGTTGCATTATTATATAACTTTAATGCAACATGTTTCAGCTTAAGTATCTAAAGCCATCATCAGTCACAATTACAGCATCAAATTAAAAGTTATAATGTACTTTAAACCATTTTTTAATGTTTATATATTTATATATAATTGAGATCCCTTTACTTTGTGGATCTCCACCACAACATGATGTGTCTCTTAAAGCTGTTACAATAACTTCATACTCCAAACAGTATGAATGCAAAAATGGAACAGTGAGGGAGTCAAAATATACTTCCAAGTGCTCACTATTTGCAATTAAATTTTCACAACAAAATGATCACTCATCGTAGTTAAACAGTACAAAATGAAAGAAATGTTTACACAATGGTAGGTTTCATCTCAGGGAATACTATATGACATAGGCAATGAAATGTGCAAACCACTTGTGTTTCAGTTTACACAGTATCTTACTCCCCACTGAAAAAAACGTGAATCGAACCCACAACCCATCAATGACCATGATGCAACTATTAAATGTAAATTTAAGAATAACCAAAAATTTCCAAACCTTTTCTGGTTCTGCCTGGTCCTGCAATTTGTTCAGCCATTCCTTGAGTGTTGCCTGGGAAGAATCGCATACCTGCTTGAACATGTGCCATGTATTCACTTGAGACAAACAATTCTGACATATCAGTTTTGGTAGTACATCACTCACCGACACCTAACAAACAAACAAAATTCAATTATTTTCTGCGTTTGGCTTCTATTTGTCTCAGTAACACTTTGAAGGCTGAAAATGGCAAATGCACTGCAAAATAACAATTACAGCACTATTGTCAGCTTCAGAACGTAAAAAATATTATACTAGCCTCAATTGAAACACAAGCCAATATTCTAAATGAAAGGGGAACACTTTGATTTCCATTTTCTTCTTCGCCAAATATTGGCAAAATGCCTCCGTCCTTTGATAAGCATAAACGACATATTTCACTCATCTTACAATGCACATCATTATCTACATCTTTCACATTCAACATTTTGGGGGTTGAATCAAATATCACAAACACAAGTGGCTACATTTCTACTGTTTACTAGGCATCAAATCAACTGATGCTTGTCCTTCGTTCACGGTACATGAAGCTAGCTGTCGTATCATGAAGCCATCGCTGAAAGATTACTTCGGCGGGAAGATTCTATGAAATTATGGGCCTGTTACTTATTCTTTTATCTTCAGTCCACGTCTGCGTACACACGATTAAGACAACGGTACGCCCTGCATATTACGAACATTATACAACAGGATGTCCGATAACAAGTCAATACGTCTTCAATACTTTTCCAAACACACCACGATCAAATCCAAAGAAAAAATCAACCATGACCGTCCCGTAAGACAGGAGGGTGAGCAGAGCGTCTTCGTGATCCTTGGTATTGATGGTGTTCTGTGGCCGGTATTGGACAATATATACGCAATCCGTGGTCATGGCGTGTTCACGTAAAATTGTTCCGGAAACGTGCAAATGACTGTACTTAGTGTAGTTTAATGTACGTGTATTGCTACGTAGTTTTCGCAGTCTGTTAATAATTGGGCATCACATAATAACAGTCGCGTAATATAAGTTAATTTCAGCATCTAGGTCTGTGGAATGTAAATGCATACAACTGTACTTGTCACGACGTTAAGGTTACAAGTACGGGAAAGCGTACCGAGTGGTCAGTATGTGGATTGATAATACACTCGTTATCAAGTCTTGATGGTTTGTTAGGAAGCTGATGGAGGTACAGGAAAGAGAATAGACATGATTTACATTCCATTGGTTCTTCACAGGACCAGCCAATGACGTACATATTCAAAAAACACGTATTTGAAGTACGCTGCCTACACTCCATAAAATCTTAATTTTTGTCGATAGCCTTGCTGGCAGGTAGACATAACGTAAAATACCATAACTTACATATCTTGTTTCATAGATTTATCAAATTTGCCTCACGGTTCTGAATATAAAACTTGTCAATATCAACGCAACAGTAACATTCAGAGATTTGTGAATCATTTAACACCCAGTACAGTAAACTTAACAAGTACTTGGGTAGAGTTCAGAGCATGGTTGTATGCCTTGTAACCATATTGCATGTACATTGCCCCCCCCCCCCCCCAACCTTTTGAATAATTTTTTGTGGTGTTTTTCGGGGGGCGCGTGAATAACCCCCAACAAACAAAAAACCATATTGTACAACACTATTATAAACAAAA
>Ga0123357_10007521_pt1 | contig 13475 bp, 7 predicted proteins | sample TergutEmb28metaG_FD_89873 | JGI IMG/M metagenome (GOLD analysis project Ga0123357, IMG submission 89873) | Embiratermes neotenicus P4 segment gut microbial communities from Petit-Saut dam, French Guiana - Emb289 P4 | ecosystem: Host-associated > Arthropoda: Insects > Digestive system > Gut ...
GTGTTTGGTTTCATTACAGACAATTCTCCCAGCAGCTGCAACTGATGCATATTATCGAGATGAAATTGGTAACATATCCACCTCGCATATGAAAATTTTAAGTGATTCTGTAGAGCTTGATCTCCGGCCAAGATTTCCACTATTTGGAGGCTGGAAAACACATTATGTTATTGGATACAATGTTCCAAGCTATGAATATTTATTTAACAGAGGTAATTGTTTTTCTTTTGAATAATGACTAGTATGGTGGATTTCTCTTAAGAAGTTTTGAAAGAGACTAAGTGGTACAAAGTACTTAGATGGCAGATCATCTTAAAAGGTTGGGTATCAAAATGTGTACAAAATAAATTTTTTATTTGTGTTAAACTAATGGAATGAACTGTAATGGGTTTGTTAAGTATATGAGCAGGGGTGTATCAATCTGGGCACAAGGTTACTGAGATTATTAAATTTTGTACAGTGATGCCTAATATTTTTGGGTCTGAAGTATGGAAGTGTGAATTCTTTACTGGGAAGAAAAGGGTAACACTGTGAATTTGTGTACATGTATTTTAATAAAAATCAGTATTTCTTTACATTCACTAACTACAAAGTCATTTATACATGCACTGTATTACATCATGGAGCACAACTTTTTGAACATTATAAATGAAATTTAAATGTATTATTCTCATGATGATATTTTTATGACTGAAATTATCATGGTTTCTTAAGTAGGATCTTCATGTATGGGAACCACCATGTTTGTTACAAGTAGCCCTTGAACTTAAATCTTTGTTTCATGTATTGAAGACAGGTATTCTTAAAATGAATCTTAGCATTATTCTAATTTTTCGTGTGCAGGGGATGATTACTTGCTAAAAATGCGGTTCTTGGATCATGTGTTTGATGATATGGTTGCTGATGAAGTTACAACCAAAATAATTCTGCCAGAAGGTTCCCAGGGTATTCATCTTACAACTCCATATTCTGTAGAACATTTGCCCAGCTCTCTTCATTTTACTTATCTTGACACAAAAGGAAGACCAATAGTAATCGTGAGGAAGAAGAACCTTGTTGAGAACCACATTCAGGATTTTGAGGTAAGCTAATGTCAAGCATGGCTGCGGAAGTATTCAGGGTACCAGCGTGTGTGTTTTAGCATTAAAGTCTTCATGTAAAGTTGAAAGGTTAGGCATTAAATTTTTTATGTAGACAGGTATTTCAGTTTTACATATATAATTGATGTTTGTGTGTGTCATCAAATATATTGTCAGAGGAGATACTGCATGAAGCCAGGATAGTGTAGTCAGTATAATGACTAGGCTACAGGTTGGATAATCAGAGTTCAAATTCTCGCAGGGTCAGCAGATTCATCTCTTCTCCAAGACATCCAGGCTGGCTCTGGGCTCCACCCAGCCTTCTTATTTAATGACTGCCAGGGGCTCTTTCCCGGGATTAAGCATCTGGGTCATGAACCATGAACCACCATCTAGTGCCAAGCTTAAGAATGAGTGGAGCTATACTTCCTCTCCCCTTATCTACCTTTGTGGTGCATATAGGGACAGCTATACATTTTTGAGCTCATACATACTAGACTCTAAATGTATGGGGTTCAGTTTGGGATTATACTGTGTTATGTTTTGAAACAATCGTGAAGCCTTTACCTTATGTTAAAAATGCTATTGTTCTTTGCACCTTATGAATTGTTTGCACAAATAGTGACAGTTACCACAGTACAACACAACTTATACATTTATTGTTGTCTTTACAGCTGCTCTACATGCTGATTCAATCCACCCATCCATGCATGGCACTACAGCCCCCTCTGGGCCCTGGCCTTCCTCAAAGAGGTGCCTCCATTCTTCTCTATCCCCAGCTTGTCTCCTCGATCTTTGTACTAGTAGGACCTGTAATTCATCCTTCTGGATAATATCCTCCCATCTTGTCCTTGATTTTCCTGTTGCTTTTGTGTTTGTGGATTTTCCATTAATATTCTCTTTTGGGATCCTTTCCCTGTGATGTGATCTGCCCATCCTAGTTGTCTAATTTTAATATCACCCATGATTTGCAAAGACTACAAATTGTACTGTTTCATCTACGGTGCCAGTGCCTTTCTCTTGTATTGGGCCATATATTCTTCTTACTATCTTCCTTTCGAATGAGTGTAGTATATGTTCTGCCATTTTTGTTAGGGCAGCACACTGATTCCTATCTCAAAAAATGTAATAGCCTAACAGGGTTCAGATCTTTAGTTAAGTATTGGTACATTTTGTTATGATTTACTTAAAGAGAAGTATTGTTTTCTTATCTGCACAACAGTATCTTACTGTATTATTATTATTATTATTATATGTTAACAAAGTAATTAATATCAGTAATACAATAAGATATTATTGTGCTGATAAGAAACCAATACTTCTATATAAGTACTTCATCATCTGGCATGACAGGATGCAAACAATAAAGATACATTGGTATGTTAGCAATATATAAGAAGAGTAAGTTATATAAATACTGTATGTGATTTTTACTCTTTTTCAGTTGCAGTACAATTTCCCTCGCATCCTGATGTTGCAGGAGCCTTTTCTTGTTGTTCTGGCCTTTTACTTGTTATTCCTGTTTGTCATTGTCTATGTGCGATTAGACTTCTCCATAACTAAGGTGAGTAAAATTCTTATTTAACAATTTCATTGTTATGGATGGAGCAGGTGCATTGTACAGAGAATCATAAAATATATTATGTAGAGAACTGTTCACCCAAGCTTACAAAGTACTTTAACATGAATTTTTGTTTCAGGAAATTTCATAGTAAAACAAGAAATATTAAGGTATTATATCTGGAAAGGAATATAGTAAAACCTGTTTATTGACCTTGCATAAGATATTGTACCATGTAAGATGTTAGAATAATTTAGTATCAAAATTTTCACATGTGATTAACACAATGGCCTTTTTAAAATGTTTCATGCTTAAAGGATTTTCTGACTACAAAGCATGACAAGTTCATGATGCAATCTGTTATGGCTGTAACAGTGATGGGAAGCCAACAAGATGGCACTGTATTACTTTCACTCTATTTGAAAATCATGCTTTGACTTTTGGCAGGATGAAGCAGGAGAGAGCCGTATGAGAGTTGCAGGGTACTGTGAGAAAATACTGACCCATCAGGATAAACGGGCCAGTACATATACATCTTACAGTGAGCTACTGGCCAAGCTGAAGTCAACCAAGGACATCAATACATTTCTTGTAAGCATATCAGAATTGTGTGTAGTGAGACATTTAATTCAGTAACGTTCTGCTTGTTTTCAGCATTTAAAAAACTTAACTTTAACTGAGTTCTGAGAATTTGCAGCTTAGTAAATCTTTCCCTTCCAGACTTCAATGAAGAATGTGAACCTTGAGCACAAGAATGAAACTGCTCACATTGCAGAACTTTTGGTAAAGCTGAAAGCTGATGCTCCAGATCTTGCTGAAAAGGTCTCAGAGCTGCAGAAAGCTGATAGGTACGTATCCTAATGGTGTATCAGGTCTTTCTTGTATAAGATCGAAAGTTTAGAATACTGTATTTATCCACACACCAGACAATTCTATTTCGTACATTTTATTTTTGTTTGTATAATTTATGAATTCCAAAAATATCAATGTCATGGACAGAGTGAGTTATGATGTTGAGTCATGTAATAAGGTACGTTAAAACTTTGGTCCTTGTAGTTAAGTTATGGAACACATAAGCTCCTAGACTGTCAGAGGACTGTTTGACTAATGTGAGGACATATGTTTTGATGAATGTGTATATTGTTTGTGTTATGATAGGCATCTGAAAGACCTGTATGTACAACACCAGAGCCTGTATGTTGACAAACTGGTCCCAGGAAAGATTGCTCGGCAATCATTTCTTGACACCGAGAATCAGCTTAACAAGAAGAAAGAGGAATGTATGGAGAAAATCAACACACTTATGAAGTCGCTACAATAAAGAAGACGAGAGTTGATTGCATGAGTGAAAGTTCTTTTCTTGTGGTACAGTGTAAGGTATTCATGCTGGACATGTCAAATCCTCACATTCCATCATCAACATAGTTTTGTGTGCTTTTGTTATGGTGAAATGTTTGAGCAGTTTCTTTTTATCATGTCTATAATAAGAGAAGTGTTCACAGTGATTTTATATGTTAAGATGGGCAGGCTGGGATATATATACTTGTTTAAGAATGCTTGTTTATGTACAAATGAATATTGTTCATGAAACTGAATAAAATCAAATTAAATGACTGCCATATATGTTATAGAAGTTATGAAAAGTATTATAGTTTTCTCTTGGCTGGGTTAAGTCACATGTGTGTGCATATTAGTTATGTGAGTGTACTCCTTCCAAGTGAGGCTTTTTCACAAAATATGTCATTGAACACAAAAGTGTTCAATGTGAACAGCCAAGCAGGTTCATCCTGAACCAGCAGAACAACTACAGAAACAAAGAATGCTGACACAGGTATATGCAAGGTTTTAATATTTAATATGTAGGATTTTCATAATATTTACATTTATTATATTGCACTCAAAATTCCAATTAATCTATGTTACAATAATAACTTGCTGATGTAGCTGAAATTTCACAGAAATATGACATCCTTGTGCAAGTACTGAGATAATTTCTGAATGGCTTGTAAGTACATTATTTGCATGTTTCTTTCCATTTTTTTTTCGTCTGTCCCAGTCATGCAGTTTGCTGGATTACATAAAAAAATACAAGGATATTTCTGTATCAAAGTTTTACTAGAGTAAACATATCTTATTATCTTACAGAAGAAATTGATGTATAAGGTTCCACAGTTCATACAAAATGTACAAAATAGCAATGAGTAAGAAACAAGTTTTGTGCCTTTCTGGCACCTGTACATGTAAGTGAACACTGCATGTTCTTTTTTCCACAGAAATGGTACACTCTTAAATTAAGACAGGAAAATCAATGAATAATGTATATCCAATTAATACACATTGAGAGACTTCATTAAGATACAGGGGAGAAAGAAAAAGATTTTCAATCAAAACCTCAACAGCATTTCCATGCCAGCAGTCTGCCAAGGAGCACACCAAGAATGGGGCACTAATTTTTCAAAGTTCATATATCTGGACTGATCTATGCTACTGTAAAATGCTGAAAGGAGGCAGTTGTTTTTATCATTTATTCATAACAGGAACAGTTTTGTTTTACCACTGCCATTGCACAGTTCTGCACTAAACACACTGTCCAAGTTATGCCATATCCCTTTAGGATGAAAACAGCAAACAAAAAGAGTAAACAAATAAAACTAAGCAATTCCTATACAACATGCTTTTCTACAGTTAACATGGCATTTACAAGTGTGGCAATACATGATTTTACTACAGGGGATAAATCCAACAGCCATGGTAATTACTGCAAGCTGGCTGCTGAAATTTGATCCTATTCTGAAACCATGTTCCATGGCATAATATTAATACATCTTTCTTACATGTTAGCAAATGTTAAAATTTTCTTCTAAGTCTTTAAAATTCTTGTGACTTGTATATCCAACATTTAATTACAAATTGATCGAATGGTTTCTGATTTTTGCAGAATTAGAATCAATGTGTATTAAAACATGGCACTTCCTTTTCTAAGGTAAAATGTAATGCTAGATACAAAACTGACTGGCTCTTGAAGAGTAAATGAGAGTAACTAAACTGTAGTTCTCCTTATCTGCCCTTTGGCTTGATAAACTGTAATGTTTCATGAAAATAAAGGTGAAATAACTGTAACAACATAAAATAATGTTTTTTAATTAATCAGGAAAGAACCATTCCAAAGTTGCTAATCAGTAGCACTATGAACAACAACACTGAATCTATACTTGTACATGGCACATGTCTCCAGTGTTCCAAACCTCCATTTTTTTATCTTTTCATAATGACAACTGCTGTCGCAGATTAGCTACCTCATCTGTCACACAGTAATATCTGTAGCATCCAACTTCTGTAAGTAATTGAATTAACACCTGTATACAGTGTCATTGTCACTTGTGAGATATGATGTTTCCACAGCAGTTTTATTGAGTTTTGTGTTTGGCCCTTGCTCTCTTTTAGCTAGTGAGTAAATACACAATACATATATTTTCACCTTTCAATATCCCTCACCATCAGCAAGACCTCTTTTTGCACAGAAGAGATTTCCTTTTTCATAACTTACTGTGTACCAGTGTTCTATATTATTATTATTATTATTATTATTATTAGTCTTATGTTACAATCTTGAATAATTTTTAAAATTTGCTTCGCATCACTTGTTTCCTACCTTATATGAAATTTGTAATTAATCCACGTTTTACGCAGACTATCATGGATGGTGAGATAGGTGGAACATGTAGCAGCTGCTGGTAAGGTGTGAAATACATAACCTGATTTTAGTAAGCAAACCTGCCAGGAAGAAATCAGTTCTAAGACCTATCCATAGACAGGAGGATAATAGTCAAATTGGTGATTCAGGTTAACCCTTTAAACGCCGAATTTAATTCCATGTGTCATTTGGTGGCATTATTAGGAGCTCACCATATTCTCCACATTAGCAGGATAAGGGTTAAGGTCCAATGATAGCAGAAACTTTAAATGCTCTCAAACCCTGTTTTGAGTGCAGCAAATATAATTTGCCTCTCTAAGGTGAAGTGATTTAGCAAACCTATGTATAGTACTGATGACCCTGCAAAAGGTTGGTAATTTCTTGAGGATTTTGGTCTTCTGGGATGTTCCAATGTGCAGTGGGCAATTTAACATAACCTGATGTCTCAAGACACCATTGCACCATTGTCTTCAGGGGTGCCAGGTCGTAGGACCTATGAACCCTACCTCCCAGAAGACCAGGATCCTCAATATCAGCACTGTGGAAACCTCAAATTGCACAAGTAATTTGTTGACTTGAGTGACTACTATATAGTCTTTCATAGTACAAACGAGTGATCAAGCTCATTCATCCAACACCCAGCTAAATACAATACAATGGAACAGTCTGCCAGTCCTTGCCACAGTTAGGAGGGCAGTACTGTATGATATTCTAATTGAATCTGGTATACACAACTAGTTAAGCTAACTAAAATGCATTTCAGTGATATTTATAATAAGATCCATGTAGGTAAACATGTCTGATACATTTCCTATTCACAGAGGTCAGAAAGAAGTTATTTTCAACTTAGCTTTAAACATGCCAATTTATTATTTATTGTCTGTCGTACACAACACAGTGGTGCAAAGTTAAAATAATGCAACAATTTATTAATTGTTGCATTATTTTAACTTTGCACCACTGTGTTGTGTACGATGGACAATAAATAATAAATTGTTATATTGGCACAACGGGATGGAAAACCCTCAATTTAAACATGCCATTAAGGCAATTCAAGAAAACCAGCAGGCATTGAAGCCAAACTGAACAAATCAGCATCTGGTCTTTATATATGATACAAATTTACTGGATGAAAACATGAACTTCAAAGAAAACAAAGATACTCTATTAGTTGCTAGTGAGGAGAGTGGTCATAAAAGTAAACACAGAGATATCTATGTGTTTGTGTTCCATCAACATAATACAGCATCAGATGAAAACAAAGACAGCGAATGAATCTGATGAAAATGGGGCAAATTCGAAACAAAACCAGTACTACTGTAATGATTATATTCATAAAGAGATAAGAGTAAGTTAAATTGCAGTAATACTTGCTAGTATTTAGCTCAGCATCTTTTGTCCTGGTCTGCTATCTAAGAACATGTATGTGTTAAATGGAACCATAATTTTGCATGTTGTTTTGTATGAGTGTGAAACCTGGTCTTTCACATTAGGGGAGGAACACACAGTAAGGTTTAAGGGTGATACATAACAAGAAGCTGGGGAGAATATTTGGCCAAAAACTGACGAAAAACAGGAGGCTTGAGAAAACTGCATAATGGGTAGTTTTGAAATTTGTACTGCATCAATCAGGGAGGGTTAGATGTGTGGCATATGTCTTGCATGGGATAGATCTTAAGTGCATGCAATGTTGTGGAAAGAAAACTGAAGGAAAGATGCTGCCTAGGACATGTTAGTACAGATGGGAGGATATTATTAAAAAGGATCTTAAATATACAGCAATGGAAGGTGTGGACTGGATCGTCTGGCTGAGGACAGGGACAAGTTACAGGCTCATGAACATTGTACTGAATATTTGGCATTCCACAAAACAGGGAATTTCTTGACTAGCTAACTAATAGGGACTCCGCTTCAAGGAATTATTTACTTAGTTACATATTTTTAACCCTATATTTTTATAATGATTTCCCACTTCTGAAGTTTAAGTTGCTTGATCCTTTCAGAAACACTGAAATTATGAAAGCCTGCAATATATGCTAAACCTAGAAGAATTTATTTTTTTTTAATCCACACTTTAAATTTGAGTGAAAAATTCATTATTGAGATCTTGAAGCGTCCTCTCTTCTCTTCTGTTTAAAATTCTGGGTTGCCAGGTAATATGAGTTTTGTGCAACCTGGAAAGAAATGAATACAACGCAAAAAGCAAAAGACAGACAACACTATTTGTTTGTGTGCACTTCATGTAAATACTAATACTGTGTGTACTTACTATGGACACTTTCATCCTGTTCAAAATATACAATCGTATCATGGCGCTGCAAAGTCTATGACAGTGACAAACCCTTTGCTAATGGTTGTTCAATAGGTCATCATAGTGAGTCAAATGAAAATGAAAAAGCTATGAAATATTTAAAACTGCAGACTATAAAATTTTTAGTAAACATTAAACTGAAATACAATGTTTTCATATGGAAGGTTTACAGTATTAAATAATGCCTCAAATTTTTAATCACTGCACAACCTTTCATCTGCTCAAATACCAGAAATAATGTTACAGTGCAGGATCTGTCAGTGTTACTGTTAGGTACTGTGCATTAAGTCTTTCAACTATGACAAGTAGAAAGATAGGTTTTCTTCCTTGCATTGATTTCATTCATGTCAAAGCTCTGTTCTACAGTCACAACATGAATTATTTCACACTGTCATAATTCTATATTTTTTCTCATAAAGGCAAAAAGAAGAGAAGGCTATAATACCTCACAAAAATCTGCACAGCCAAAAGGCCACACACAGAAAATGAACCACAGCTTGTGTACATCTCCAACACTGTCTTGTATTATGTTGCAAGTATGTTCATGAAAATTACCAGTATAAATGAAGAGGGAGTTACTGCAGAAATGTCAAACAGCCACAGTACATCATTGAACAATATGCCAAATGGTTAGTAACCACATCTACTTTATATAACAAAATTTAGGTGAATCACACAAATTTTTTAATTCTGTATATTCCTTCACAGAGTTTTCATTATAGTACCACCACCAAAATCAAACAAATCCATTCCCTATCTCCTCCTTCTTGTGTACCCCAAGTCCCAGCATATTAAATTTCACCCGTTCCCATGTATCCAAATACTTTTTAGAACAGCCATTTTGTTTTAATAGATAGCGGGGATTTCTGCATACATTACATCTGTTAACTATCACTGACTTACCATAATTATGCAGAAACAATTTAGTGTAGATTTTTCTTGATATATTAAAAGTGATAAAATTACACATTGTATTATCTTTATAAATTCAGCTTAACTACTTCCCTCATCACTTCAGTACACTCATACTTACAATTATAACAGTTAAATCTATGGAATATACAGCAGGCACCCACCCATCACATTCCCCAAGCACACACGAAGTCTCCTACCAAACACAAAGCTTGCCACAAGCTCTTGTGCAACATATGTCACAAAATTCAAAGGTGGAAACTCTATGTGTAAGTGAACACTGAAATTATTCAGTACAGTGGAGATGCTATTACACACTTCCTACATTATTCTAAGCTTTCTCAACAGTGTACATAATGGGATTTCCATTGCACATCCCATAGATTTGTGGATCATGCAACAGACCAATAAATGAGACAATTTATTCAAATTCAGCAAAATATCAATCATAAAAATGCAAATCTGCCATTTTATATGACAGTGGTACATGGGTGTCTTCAATGTTCATACAACTCTTGGAAATGTCAATGTAATGCTCAATCAGGAAGACAAATAGCAAAGTATCACTGAATAACTAGTTGCTGGTTTTCTGGTACCTGCTATAGCACATCATCACACTTTTCATTCTGATAACTCACAAATACACATAATCCTTCAAAGTGTTATCCATGTACTGTTAGAAGAGGAAGAGAAACAGTCACATAACGAATGACTTATCTGTCAGTCTTGGGCAGTCTTGTACAGCACGTTCTATATTCTTCATACAGATAAAAGTGTTACATACATTTGAAATCTGTTTTGGATCATGATCTACACAGTGCATTCCTGCATCTCTTTGATTTTCAAAGTAAACTTTCAGAAATGATTTGAGCTTTTATAGGAATGGGAAACAACAATCTCCCTTCAAGAACTACTGATCAGTTCTGCTGTGAAATGATGCAGCAAGTAGAACTTTACACACTGGCATTATTCCTATGCAGTGTAGACATGCACATATACTCATATTGTATCCAATGGTTTACTGAAAGCAAGTGATGACACTACCTACAGTTTCCAAGGGGATCTGCATTGCTAGGGTATTAAATTGTCAAAATGACAATTCTGAGTTGACTTCAAGAATTCTTTCATTTAGATATAATGTAATACCAAATTTATACTATTTCTACACCTAACACAAGGTATTTCTTAGCAAAGTTAACATGGTGTTGGGTTGCCACTGCAGCACATCTCAGGGAACAATATAATACCTGCATGCAGTATATATCATAAATTAAGTCTGCTGGTAAGAATAATAATTCTGTGAATATAAAGGATTATAAAACCACTATAAATTTCATGTTCACATCACAAGAGTGAAACTATTCAGATACAAATTTGAGACCTCAAAGCACAAATAAATGAGAAAGATAAACACATATTATTCATTCTGTTAATAACACTTTTTAACTGCAGTGGTTGTGCATCAAATGGGATGGAAAGATAATCATCAATGGATCAGCAGGTGGTCACAGCCTTATATGAAGGTAGTACCCAGGTATTTACCTGGGGAAACTGAGGTAAACCATGAATAACAACAGTAAGGATAACCTGAATCTTAACCAAACAATGATTTTTGTACATTCTTGAATGCAAGTACAGGACATAAACCGCAAAGGGGTCACGGGATTAATGGCATGGAGGCCTCCATAAAATCATATCTTCATCATGATGAGAAAGGGCAAAGCATTGAATCCATTTTGTCTAGAAAGTCAAAAAAACAATGAGAGTATTTTTGGTACTCTTTCCAGATGGTGTTAAAAATGTGAAAACAAGCAGTGGAACTGAAGCCTGTCAAATAAGAACTTCTTATTGAAGTACTGTTCATTTAATGGCAGTCATTCACCTGCTATGTAGCACTGTTGGACACAACAATTAGTGAATGATAAATTGGAAAGAATGCATGACACAGTCATGGCATGTACCTGCAGTCACTGAGGAAAACTGTAGGAATCGTCAGGACAGCTGGCCTTCAGGCTAAGATTTGAAATTACGGTCTCCTACATCCATGGATTTCTAACCATACAACTGAAATTTTCATTTACAAGTTGGATACTCAAAATATATTCCTGGAGTGAGTGTGTCCACAGATTTACACTTAATCCACCAACATAAAATTTATATTCTTATTTTGTGACATTAAAATTCAGGTGTGCCAAGAAGTCATGTCATGGCTCCAGGTAGCATTGGTGTGGGAACAAAGCTGGAACAAGCGTGTGATGGAAATTAGATCACAACACAGTTCTGACATATTATTTGCAGGCCACTCTAATGTAAATTTTCTGAGCTCATAAATCACCAGTAACTGCCTCCCATGTCTTTTAATCACTGTGTAATATGTGTGAATGAGGTAATGAAGAATGTACAACAAAAAAATGAAACCTAACCATTGAACATATGCTCACAGAAAGAAAAAGAAAACAGAGACACTTGCATTCAAGACAAAAGCTAACATCCTCTCCTTGCACATTTAACACTTAAGTAAAGAAAGGATGGATACATAAATGTAAGCATGGCAGGGAAGTGAACTTTATACCCATTAACCATAAAAAAGTGGGGTATCTCTGAGAACAAGGAATTTAACTTGGCAACTGCCTGGGGAAACTATGCAAAACCCTACTCACTACTGAATCTGAGCCTATTAAATAAACTACACAGTAGGCATCTCAATATTGTGCTAAGCTCAACATCAATATGAAACTTTACTGCAAGACAATACTTTCAGCTTCCTTTTTAAACTTTTCTATATGGGAAACCGACTGAATCATATTAACTATCACACTGTTCCAAACAAATCTGAACAATAAATCAGCTTATGATAAAAATAAAACATTTCCAAATGTACTTAAAAACTTTAATAATCATAACGAAGAATAATGTAAAATATAAATTTTGTACAGATACATAAATAAACACAAGAACAAAAAGTACAAGTAGAAATATCGGTCATTAAGTTCACAATTCAACATACTGTATATAAATGTGGGAAATCTAATTTTTTTACACTTTCTACAGCATATATACATTCTTTAACACTTGCACAAATAGGTACGTCACGCACAAAGACCACTTGTAGGGATAAAATTTGTCCTGGCCACACTGAACTGGATATTTCCTTCATCAATTTGAAGCTTCAGCTTACACACATTCCATAACTGAAATAACTATGCAGTGCATCTGGGCAGATTTGTTCCATTATTCAAACGGTTTTCAGAGAATATTTTTATGATCCGATTAAATTTTTATTAAAATGATGTACTTGGTTTGACGTGACATATTTTATCTACAAAAAACATTTCAATTTCTGTTGTCCTAATGTTTTTATCAGCAGACGCATACTAAGTGACTGACTTAACCTATAGAATTGCCTATGCCACTTGAGTTCATAAGAAATGCTGTCAGCATATGAGTTTTTGTGTATTCAAATATCCACAAATTCTTTTAAGTACATCACATGACTACTTATTTACATATATTTCTATATACTAAATTCAAGTAAAAGAAAATATTTTGGAGATGACTTACTATTGTTCAGCGCTACATATTAACTATCACAAGTAATTCATACACTGAAATGTAAACACACGACTGGCAAAGGAAATGTAACAGGTCTATGAACATCACAGCCTTCTTGCATGTGATGCTGTGCAGTCAGGTAAAAACTAACCTACATATGCAACACAGTATGTTCCTCCAAATTGTCAGTAAATTTCTAACAGACTATGTAGCATCACATTCCAAAAAATGGTAATCTTTATAGTCCGTTGAAACCTCAGCTCTCACACAACTGGAATGACTTCCATCTGCCATAGTCCCCACTCACAATGAAATTCGAAGTACATGTGCTCTCAAAAACATTGAAATATAATGTAACAAAAAAAA
>Ga0123357_10007522_pt1 | contig 13475 bp, 11 predicted proteins | sample TergutEmb28metaG_FD_89873 | JGI IMG/M metagenome (GOLD analysis project Ga0123357, IMG submission 89873) | Embiratermes neotenicus P4 segment gut microbial communities from Petit-Saut dam, French Guiana - Emb289 P4 | ecosystem: Host-associated > Arthropoda: Insects > Digestive system > Gut ...
AGAGAGGGAGGAATAAGAGGGTGAGTGGGGGGGCGGGGGGTGGGGGGGGGGGGGGGGGGGGGGGGGGGAGGGGAGGGGTGCTGTTGTACATCTAGCCATGCCGCCAGAAAACAAAATAGTTTTTGGCTGGATATGTAATTGAAAGATTTTTGCTGTTTGAGTTCATAAGTATGGTACATGCAGAACAGGTATTTGGAAGGATCAAAATGTTCCAGAAGTATGGTCATATTGAGGTAACCGTGCTTCCTGTTGAAGTAAACAGGTGAGGTCACAGTGGTAGACTATGCTGCCAGTGGTATGAGTTGGAACAGGTTAACGCACTGTTGTGCCACAGACAGCCATGGAATGATGCTGTGTCACCAGTGCTATTCCCTGTGTGATGGTTTGAAATTAGGGGCAACAAATTTTTTTTCCAAGGAAATCAGCAGCAGAAAATTTTGTGTCAGTGGTTTACACAACTGAAGCTGTATGACTGGTGCAAATTATTTATAAAGTATCCATTATCACAAGAATATTAGCTCGGCATCATCAAGGAGCAATTAAAATGTTGCTAGAGTTCACTCTACATTGTTATTTAATGATAGCAAATCAGATTGACATTTAATACAGGTTAGTTCAGAAGATTCTGAAATATCATTAATCAGTGCAGCAAGTGTGAGTGTGTGTGACTTGTAACACGTTGCTATCAGGGCAACAGTTTTGGTGAAGAGCCTAATTTCCAACCAATCACCAGCAATGACTGGACTGCTGGAGCATGTGTATGTGCAGGAGGGCAGTAAATTCAAGGCTTTACACATCCTTTTTACTACAAATTATGCCCTGATTTCCAGGAACTTTTTGATCGCCTTCATCCATTGTGTACTGTATTATGTACTCATTTTCTGTCACTTTAATTTCTGATTTATTACCAATATTTTTCTGCTAAGTTTCATTGAATAATCGGTCCTTTTCACCACTCACACAAAAGAAGGGAGGCAAGCATTTACCTAATGACAAAATATTGATATACAGGATAAAGGAAGTAATGTCAGGGTAAAAAGAATAATGAGTAGCCACATATTTTGTACTCTTCTAAATGTTATTAACCTTTTAAAGACAAAACGTAATCTGCTTTCTATAAAGCATCATTTTGTACCGCGCTGTAAACACTTTACACCACGGTTATAAAAACCAGTCAGTTATTGACTTATAAAACAAAGGCCTCTGTCTGTTATGAGATCCGTACAAAACCCTCAGCACAAAGCAAGCACCATGTAGAAACATTGAATGTTAAGCCTGGTGGTACATAAAGAAAATGCTAGGCTTTACACGGTTATTGTGATCAAATTGATGCTTTGATGAGGTTACGACATAACATGCTTGATGCTGTGCAAATTGTATATGGATTTTAAAGGGAGAAACTGCTCAGGGGAGTGGTGGCAGTGGCTAAGCTTGTGCAGGTATGGTATCCATGAAAAATGAAGATTTTATTAACACAGGATTGCTTTTTGAAAGATGAAGCAGTTGTTTGGAGGTGGGTGGGGGTTAAAATTAGTTTCATTGCTGGTGGTTATCACAGCTTCTTTGACTTCAGAAGGAGAACCGAAACACTAGAATGGGACTGTGCAACTTAATGTTCATGGAGTGAAGTGAAGTAAATAATTGAACAGCAAAGTACAAATTCTTACTTATGTTCCATACAGTGTATATAAATGTAACAATTGCTCTTTGTATAACAAACCTGGTTGATGTCAAAGTTGCTCTGGGACTCGAAAGAAGGGCATGGCTTCATCTTATCATCCCAGTATGGATGTGTAATAACCAATGCCCCAAGATTCAAGAAAAACAATAGCACCAATTTGCTTGACATGTTTTATGTTGTAACTAACACTGAGTGATATTAAGGATTGTATACAGTATTTAAATCAAATTAGAGAGGAGAAAATAAACACATAACTACCCGGAAAGCCATTTGGCAGATAGATGACACTTATCTTATCTAGTAGTGTTTGTAACAGTGCGTAATGGAATAACAGAGTTAATTTCTGTTCTCTGGATTTGTGAATTTGGTTTTGTTATCTGACTTCCTGCTTACACATTTACTTCCTCTCTACTGCATTTGCACAATCGTATCAATTTTTTGTGTGTGCTACTTTGAAATCCATTTCCCAGTTATAATTCTGGTAAGTTTTAATAATTAGTACAACATGGAATTTCATTATATTTAAATGCTTCAAAAATGTTCGTGTTCATTGTGTATTGCTGAAATTACATTACAGGATGTGATCCATTTGGTTACCTGGCCTCTAAATCTTATATGGTGGTAACAGTCATACCTGGTAAAATCTTTTTTTACAGCCCTGAAAATTTATTTTGGTTAACACTGTGTGGTTCCTTTGGCTCTTTCAGGCCAAGTTTGTAACAGTAAAATTACTTTTCTTTACTGGAGCAACAGTGATTTTTTTGACAGAATAATTCCAAATGAAACAGGAGTTGAATTGCAAGAATGGGGAAGATTTTATGCAAGTTTATAACCTTAAAGAATTTGCCCATATTGTTGATGAAACTTGGGTCTACAGATTATATTGAAATTAAACTTATGTAGGTATGAAACGAACATAAGATTAAATAATTGTCCTACATTCCAGCAAATGGATCAAGAAGCTGATAAAGAGTATGGCTACCATTTGTAGGTAATCAGTTTTTACTAAGTGTATGGAATTTGTGTGTTAGGAAGTACACGTTCCTTTTATGCATGGGCCACTATTGTGATGTGTAAAGAGTTTTCAGTTACGGACTATTGCCCTATACAGGCACTCAGTGACTGATAACATTGCAGCAGTATTTGCTCTCAAGAGTATGTGCTGCTTAATGAACATGTTGAATGTAATGACTGAGGGAATAGTGCATTGTACTGGAATTCACAGCATTTTAGAAAATTGCCGTGAAAGCAGCTCGACCATTGGCACTTGATGGAGGTGAGTGGTAAATATCACACCCCAGTTGCCCTCTCTCAGGGAAAGAATTCCTGTACCCATTGAAACTAGCATGCATAGACCCCAGAACCTGTCTGGATGGAGAAAATCTCTTGCCTGTGCCAGAATTTGAATCCCAGATCAGCTAGCCCATAGCCTACTCAATACCAGACAATACTATCGCACATTCTCGGTAACTTCTAAGCAGGGCCTTTTCAGAGTTTCTATGCTCAAGGGCAACAACAACCCCACCACAACTTCTGACAATATTACAGAACACCTTCACTTGCACACACACAACCATTTACGAGACTTCGTGAATAAACAACTACTTATGCATGTTACAATTGATAGTACTGATTTTCTGTACTACAAACTCTGGTGCACCGTGATTTGACACATTTAGAAGACAATATTAGTAGCTGCGTATACTGTATATCGAAAATCTTTTTTTTTTTTTCCCGGGATTTCATTATTACATTAATTACTGGTAACAGTATGTAAGGCAAACTTCCTTGCCCATACACGGTCACCCTATTTAAGATATGGACAGGGGAAATGAGTACGTGGCACAGATTTTTGATTCATGGTTTTTGAGTTCTTCGCCGTAAGGGAAATGTCATTCCTGGATGAATGGGTCAGCATGAACAAATTAGTGATCAGAATGGTTAGACCCGGAACTCGGCTTTGATGTTCTTTCGTTCACTTAGCAGTTAGTCATCATTAAGTAATATGTCTAGTTCAGCAGTGTATTTCATTTCGTTTACGGATCCTACTAACCGTCTGGTTCATGTGCTCCCAGTTAATCAACCTTTATTTTGCCATTCAAGTACTGGTTTCATTCACCACCCCGAGTATTAGTTAACAAGGGTGAGTGACAGTTCGCCTATTATGTAAATATTCTACTTGGTTCAATTTTATGTGCGTTTCTTTGCAACACATTCCAAATTATTTGCACTACGTTTAAAATGCAATCCATAGTTCCATAAATTTGCATCCCTGTTGATAAGAATGTTGGAAACAGTTAGGTAACAAAACCAAAACAGTCATAAGTTTTCAGGGTTTTACGGTGTGTTTTTCAACTGATAGTTTTCTTTTAGGTTTTTGCCAAATGTATGTGTGGTTTATTTGTCTAAAATGTCGGAAACAAGCCAACTAGATATACGGTGTAATAATCCAAAAGGCTGCCATCACCAGAACACATCGTATTAATTTCGCTGTAATGTTTAAAAGCAGTCGACTATTGATCACATATTCTGCATTCGCCAAATGCTTGAGAAAAAATGGAAATACAATGAAGAAGTTCATCAGCTCTTTATAGACTTCACGAAAGCTTATGATTCAGTTAGGAGAGAGGTCTTATATAAGATTCTCATTGAGTTTGGTATCCCTAGGAAACTTGTAAGGTTAATTAAGATGAGTCTGACTGAAACATATAGCAGAGTCCGGGTAGGCAAAAATGTGTCTGACAGGTTCCCTATTAGGAATGGTTTGAAACAAGGAGATGCTGTATCACCACAGCTTTTCAACTTTGCTTTAGAGTATGCCATTAGGAGGGTTCAGGTAAACCAGGATGTCTTGAAACTAAATGGTACACATCAGCTTCTGGCTTATGCTGATGATGTTAATATACTGGGAGGAAGTATAAATACGCTAAAGGAAAACGCAGAAGCTTTAGTAGCTGCTTCTAGGGAGATTGGACTGGAAATAAGTGCAGATAAAACTACGTATATGGTCATGTCTTGAGATCAGAATGCAGGATGAAATCATAGCATGAGGATTAACACTAGTACCTTCGAGAGGGTGGAAGAGTTTAAATATTTGGGAACAACTTCAACACATCAAAATTCTATTCTGGAAGAAATTAAGAGCAGATTGAGGTTAGGAAATGCTTGCTATCATTCGGTGCAGAATCTTTTGTCTTCTAGGTTGCTATCCAAAAATTTAAAGATTAAGGTACTTAGAACTATAATTTTGCCAGTTGTCTTGTATGGGTGTGAAACTTGGTTGCTGACATTGAGAGAGGAAAGGAAGCTGAGGGTGTTTGAGAATATGGTGTTGAGGAGAATATTTGGACTTAGGAGGGGCGAGGGAACGGGGGAATGGAGGAGATTGCATAACGAGGAGCTAAATGATCTGTACTCCTCACCCAACATTGTGCAAGTGATAAAATCTAGAAGAATTAGGTGGGCTGGGCATGTGGCATGTAGGGGCGAAGAGAGGGGGGTGTATAGGTTCATGGTGGGGAAACCGGAGGGAAAGAACCACTGGGGAGACCTAGGCGTAGATGGGTGGATAATATTAGGATGGATCTCCAGGATGTGGGATGTGTGTATATGGACTGGATTGGGCTGGCCCAGGATAGGGACGGGTGGCGGAATCTTGTGTGTGTGTGTGGTAATGAACCTTCGGGTTCCATAAAATGCGGGGAATTTCTTGACTAGCTGCAAACCAGTTAGCTTCTCAAGAAGGACTCTGCACCATGGAGTAAGAAAGTAATGTTTAAAATCGGTGTCGCTTGTTTGTCTGCATCTCCAGTCGTTCACGAATCCCTCCGATCCACGGACTTGTCTTGTTCACAGGTTTCCAGTAGGTCTGTCGTTCACCAGTCATTGTGTCTGCCAAACACTTATTTCTTGTCGTTCAGGGATTACTTAGATCTACGGAACCGTGTTGTTTACGGGTACTTCGTACGTCTTTCACTAGTCATTGTGTCCATACCAGTCAGAATTACGGGACGTGTGTAACATCGTACATTACAAGATATACCACCCAACGTAACTGTTTCTTCCATGCGCTGCTCATGTTGTAGATGCGACGTTGTAACCCTATGCCGAGTTGGTATAAACACATATTGCGGGGCGATGCAGAAGGGCTGAATGTTATTTTCTGTCAGCAAAACTACAGGCATTGTGGTTATACTGAAACACTACCAACAAAAATTAGATATAACTGTTTATTACCCCCCTGTCTTCACAGCTTTGTACAGTAACGTGACAATATATGTACGTTATTCTTACTTAAAATAATAATAACCTATAAACCCGGGAATAGCATATTATATTCTGAGTTGACAGGGTGAACGACATGACCGTCTTGAACGAATTTGCAAGGAGACGCGTATTGATGGAACCGGATGTAAGTAATGACCCGTTTTGCCTTCCGCAACGTGTACATAGGTTAACGATTAGCACCGTACGCCTGGCTACATCTCAGGAGCAAGACCCTCATGTGCCACGGATCATCTTGTGTTATGTACACCGCGGGAAAAGCATGAATACTTGGGTGCCTCTTGCGAGCATGGATCAGAGTACCATTGTCGTTAATCATTTATCATGGAACTACACATACATGCTCAAAATTCTGCCGATAAAAGACGAATAAGTAGACTACCCCGTGACTCTCAATACACTTTCCGTTCCAGATTGGGAACGTGCAATGGTATTGCTAGAAGTAAATTCCGTCTTTCCCGTTCATCTGTGCTAAATTCCACCTACCCGTCAAGTCGCGAAGTTAAATTGTAGTCCATTTGGAGTTTGGATAATCAGTGGTTATGATACATGGATCCGTGCTTACATACGATATCTCGAATTTCAGCAGGTGTGGTAGGATTTGCGAGCTGGATCAGAGCAGACTATGATCCATGGCCGTAGGTTTTGTAAGGGAATGGTGATTGGGGTCAGTATTTAGTATGCGGCTCGAAGTTGTGTCGTTTGGGTAAGGTGAAAGTGCAGGGTAGGGTTTGCGTGGGGCAAATATGTCTGTTTATTAGTGGAATTTTCGAATGACATTACATTTTGAAAATGTCTGTAGTGTTTTGTTGTCTTAAAAACTGTTTTGATGGAATTGGTTTAACGCAAAATAATATACCACGGAGAGAAGTTAATCCCATAGTACTGGATACAGGTTACATGGGTATGGATGTGGAATATTTGGTTTAAGTATTCTCAGTGGTGGCATGATATATGCTGCACTTTATTTTATGTACCTTTTTGTGTTTCAGGTCATGAAGTAGTGATAGTGAAAAACGGACAGCGAATATGCGGTAGTGGCGGTGCTTTGGCCAGTGCGCCCCTGGTACAAAGTAAAGCGTATTTTGAGGTTAAAATACAGCAGTCAGGTAATTATGATAAGTATTTGCAGTTATCTGATTTGTCAGTTTTCTAAACTTACCACTTGAGGCTCTTGGGGCAGTGAGTATGAAAACTGCTCTTCTGGGTATGACACCTACCAGGTGCATCACATCTCAAAATATGGAATCTTAATGACTGATACAGGTTTTTTAAATTTTTCTTAGGTGTATGGGGTGTTGGTTTAGCAACACGAAATACAGACCTCAACCGATCACCAGGTGGACATGATGCTGAATCTTGGGTAATGTGCTGGGACGGGGTATTTAGGCATAATAATACAGAACTTCACAAAATACAAGATTCTGCTCAGGAGGGAGATATTTTGGTAAGCATTATGCAGTTCATCTTTGACACATACTGTCTCTAATTGACTGATGCTTATGGTCACACTGGTGTGAGGTTAGGTATGTTGTAGGCCCATTCTTGAGTTAAGCTCTACAGTGTAACAACATTGTGATATTTTTGGCATGTGGCAAGATTAAGTAGGTTTTAATGGTTGGCTGGGGTCCATAAATTCCTGTATCTTAGAAAAATTGTTGATTTCTCTGTTTAAATTAGTAATTGTTGGTTGGAGTTTTGATAATTGACTTTCAGTTTGTGTCCCAAATGTTATGAAGTATTTTTTATTATTCAGGTAACTTTTCCTGCATTGAAATGCGGGCTTTATTTCCAGGGTCTGAAAGCTGGGTTTAGTCTTTATGTTTCTAATTTGCAGAAATCTGGTTAATTGGGGTGTTATGGATCATCAGTCAAGTAAGGCATCATATTATGTTGTTATTCAGTAGTTAAGCATCTCTGTTGAGGAGACAGATGACTTGATGAGATTGTAGTCATCTACATTGTATACCAACATAATGAGGTGTGTCATCTATTGGTGATCCAGCATAACCCCAGTCTCAGTATAGCAGCAGAGAGCAAAATGTGCCCCACAGGCCACATGTGGTCCTACTTTTGCAGTGTGGCCATCAGTCTAAGTGCAGAAACATTAAACAGAAAGATACATGATTCAACAAATAATTAATTTATCCACATTCATACGAAAGTGTTATTCAGCAATATGTTGTATTGTTGACAGTAAAACATACTTTTTGTAACAAGATATAAATGTAAGTTCCATCATCCATAAAAGTAACTGTCATGCTACTTGGCAAATTGAACACATATACAATTATTTATGAGCTCACTTGTTTTGTCTTAGGGCTGATTATAGAAGAAACACAAGTTAGGACTTACTAGGTGAAATTTAGTGTCAAATTTTATGTGATTCATTTAAATTTTTAAGTTTAATTTCAGGTATGTTTTATTGCCTCAATATTGGCACTATTGACAACAGGGTGTTATTATTAATGAGACAAGTGAAAAATATAGGTCTTATTTATAATGTGACCCACAAACATTTTGTGCTGTTGATTATGGCTGTCGTGCTCAAAAGGTTGCTTACTAATGCAGTGTAGCAAGTTTCTGGGCTGAATTTTGAACCTGGGACTTGCTGGTTATGAAACTGACTACTTTACTGTTATGTTTGGTGCTAGAAAATGCCATCCTATTACAACACACTATTTGCGCACATTGAATGATTTGTATGTACTTGAATGTTGGTAGTAACTGAACGACCGTAATTTAGTTTAACTTAAACATTGTGAATGTTAGGCAGTTATTGCATCCTGTTTTATTGTGAATGTGTGTTTCATTTAGGGCGTTTCATATGACCACATTGAGCTCAACTTTTATGTCAATGGTAGACGCATGGAGAGTCCTGTAAGTGGCATCAGAGGCACCGTGTATCCTGCTTTATACGGTAAGTAGTCTTATTGTTTATTAAATCTGTAACTCTTAGAGTAGAATGATTTCTTTGGTGTTTCAGCCCAATTCGTGCCTGGGCCACCTCCTGTTGTGGAGGTGTTCTATGATTTACATAATTCCAGGAAAATGGTTTGTTGTTTTATTTCAGTGGATGATGGGGCTATATTGGACATTGTCCTTGACAACTTCAATCATTCTCCTCCAGGAGGTTTTGATAAGATCATGCTAGAGCAAAGCCTTTTGTAACAGTGCTGATCTACAGATTTTGGCTTGTCACGAGCATTTGTTCCCTCCATACCACCAGAAAAAGGAGTCCATCCATTCATGTGGTAATACATCAGCTGAACCCATTTTAAAATGTTCCTGCATTACTCCAGAATAAAGTTCTGTATCTGTCTTACAGAATAACAGCCCAGGTCTTCTTTATTTTTAATGTTGTGCTGAAGTAACTGAGAATGTGGAAATGCTGAAATGTTGCTGTTCCTGCTGAAATAACAGGAAGTTTGAAGCCTTAATACAGATATCATGTGTGTTACATGTAATTCAAGGGTAAATCATTCTTTGTCCTAAGACATGAATGCAATTCAGGATGAATTATAAGTGAAAGGTTAAAGTTTAGGTGTGTGTGTTGTAATAAATTGTGATTTAACCCATGCATATTAAGTGATAACATTTTTGTGTTCTAAGAACAACTAGAGTTTTGCCTCACTAATTGAGGAACTGTCTGTAATTCATTCTACACATAATACTGTCAAAGCATTTTTTCCCCAAACTCTAATGCTGATTGTAACAGTGAAGACATGGGGCTAAAAATTACTTAAATGTAAACTTTATAATATTCATTAGAAGAAGAAGGACTTGTCTTGGTGGACTTTGATGTCATGCCTCATTCATTCTTGTTTTTATTTCTTGGTATTGTTGTAATGATGGATGATTGAAACTGCAGGGACCCCACAACTGAGTATATTATTTTGTTACACTTTTGAGGTTCTTATGGTGGTCACACTATCCAACTGTCTTTTGAGATGTGAAACTGTGTGGCGTGGCAGATATATACCAGTGTTTAGAAGAAACCCGCTACCTGCATCATGAGGGTGAATGGATCATGTGTCTGTATTGATGGTGAAGGTGGCAGGTTTTCCTGAAACACTGTTGCAGATGTACTAGACCTCAGAGAATCATATCCTAGACAGCATTTAACTCCATTATTTTGATGCTGAATGTTTAATTCAACAGGAGTAACATATGGATAGATTTAGTGAAATGTATGTTGTGTTGTTCATGGAAATATAAATCCAAGCGGTTGCATGCCTTATTGGCACTGTCTATGAACTACATGTGTATCTGATGGCCTTTTGGTTTGCCTTGACTGTACAAAACCTGAAATGTTTTCACATAGAATGTATTGCTTTGGGAGTATAAGTAAGTGGAAATGATTTTGGCTTGAGGTTAGAGCATTTTCTTTATTTACTGAAGTGGTTTCCACTAATGCCTTCTGGTTGTTGTGAAGAAAATCCTCTAAGCACTGATAACATTAATCCACGTTGCATGATAAATAATGACTACACTTCAAATACCGAAATATTAGCAAGAGTCACATAATAGAAACAGTGAATGAAAACAAAGGAATGTTTGCTTGTTCTGACCTTATACACTTTTGCAATAATAAACAGATGTACAATGCATCAAAACTTGCTGATGTATGTGTATGCTTGACAGCACCTTGATATGATGACATGCTTGCTAACAGAAGTATACCTTGTAGGCAGATATTCTGCAGAAATTGGCAGAGTGTGGATTTATGTGCTGTTACATGTTAGTTCAAAATGTGACATGATCACAGAAATGCAGTTATGATGAAGACTGTAGTCATCTGAATTTAGTAAAAGAAAAGCAAGTCACGTATTTAACAATAATCATCAGGGAAATTGACTAGGAGGATGGCCAAAAAACAGATGGTGGAATTGTGTTCAGACAGATATTAATAAATGATACATTACAAAATGGAAAGGGGGGTAGAAAAACAAAGCTGACTGCAAGAAAGTCTATTAAGGAGGCAAAGGTCAACATTGGACTTTAATGCCTTTGAAGAAGAAGCAGTCAATTGAATTAAGACTGCTTGTGGGTCAGTAGGTGATTCCTGTAGTCATCTGGATTGTGACAGCATGTGTGTCAGTAGGTGATACCTGTACTCATCTGAATTGTGACAGTTTATGAATCATTACATGATACCTGTAGTCATCTGAATTGTGACAGTGTATGGTTCAGTTGTTGATTCTAGTAGTCATCTGGATTGTGAAAGCATGTGGGTCAATAGGTGATTCCTGTAGTCATGTGGATTGTGACAGTTGTGCTGCATTTTTGTAGTCATGTGGATTGTGACAGTTGTGCTGCATTTAAATTTCAATTTATTTTATCCTTTAGACAACAATGTGTATAGGATGCATCCATTGTCTCTTATACTAAGTTTTTATAATTCTATTTAGCTAGTACAGTTCATATACAATATAGAAAATTTACATAATTAATATGATTCATACACACTATAAAAACATACAACTTCTTTCTTTTATACAAATAAACATTCATATAACTCTTCATACTTGCTACCCATTTATCATACCTCTATAGAAGTGTGAAATACTTCTACTCATTTAATATAGATCCCACACACAGCATCCTTTTTACTCCATATACTTAACAATTTCTTTTTGTCCACATTTGCACCAAAAGTAATATCGAGAAGCTAAAATTTTTAAATTTTCTCTATCTTGAGGTGTGTCATCCCCATTGTGTGGTATAATAACAATATAATAAACGTGTATATCACTATATTTAGTCAACACAACTGTAATTAACTTTTGCTGTATAGTATGACACTACATGTTTCGGCCCTCTGTGTGGGCCATCATCAGGTGTGACCGGAGACTAAGCTATACAATGTGCATTTGGGGGGGGGGGTGAGATCTCGCTTGTATAGGTGGGGTCCCTCTATGCAATGCATTAAGTACATTTGGTATTAACCCTCCTCTATTAACTAATTAACCCTTCTCCATTAACTAATTTTTTTATCATGCATACACTGCTAGTTTTATTAGTGTTCTAGTTGCCAATACCATACTTTTCCATTAAATTCCCTTTCAGGGTGCCTGTACATAGGACAAGTATTCATCCACTGAATGAAAGGTCTGTTGTAAAAAAGCTTTTAGTTGTATTTTAAAAGGTTTTAAATTCTCTAAGTTTTTTAAATAATTTGGAAGCTTATTATATAATTTTGTCCCCAAATTATTTACACTCTTTTTAAAAATGTCAGTTCTACAAAATTGGGTTTGAAAATCTGATCTATGTCATGTCTTATCATGTATGGCCAGATTTTGTTTTAACCCTTTATTATTTAATTTAATGTAGTACATAGTTTCCATTATATATACACATGGCACTAGCAGCATATGCAATGGCCTGAACAGTTCTTTACAGGACGTCTCTCTTTTAACATTACAAATTAATCTCACAACCTTCTTTTGCCATTTAAAAACTTTTGTCCTTTGTGAATCACCTCCCCAAAAAAGAATACCATATCTCAGATGCGAGTGAAAATTTGCAACATTTATACTTCTCAGACTATTTATACCTGTTTAAGTTATTGTATTACATAGTAGTTTTTATTTAATATGTTACACACATGTTTTGTATGCACATCTCATTTTACATCTTCAGTAAGATATAAGAATAAAAATGTTGTTTCATTTGTATATTTAATGTCCATGTCTTGAAATATATATATATATATAACCCCCCCCAATGCCCCCACATGTCCTTGTGGACTTTGTGGTCTTCCCTCCTGGGCATGGCAGAAGTGTAACCGACTTCTGAGGTTGGGATGCCCATGAGGCGGAGTTACGTTGGCCCGACCATGTGAGTGGTGATATAGGAGGATGTAGTGCCAGGAGGGCCCTTAAACCTAAATTCTACTAACCTACCCAGACCATGGTCACCACGAGAATCCTCCCCTTCAGGGAAAATTCCCACGGTAGAACCAAGAATCAAACCCGGGACCTCATGATTAGTAGGCAGAGACTCTGACCACTAGACCACGAGGCTGGTCTGTCTTGAAATATAATTTCAGGTTTTAAGTTACCTTTATTCTGCCAAGCAAGGAGTGATATTGCAGTGGTTTTATCAGTGTTTATTACAAGCTTATGTAAGTAAAGCCAACTTTATAACTGTTGCATACCTTCTATTATTTTTTCGTTTAAAATATTTGCATTTGTGGCCTCTATCTGTAGTGTAGATACTGTAAAGAAAAATGCAGAAGCTTTAGTAGCTGCTACTAAGGAGATTGGACTAGAAGTAAATGCTCATAAAACTAAGTACATGACCGTGCCTTGAGATCAGAACGCAGGACGAATCCACAGTATGAAGATTGATAATAGTTCTATTGAGAGGGTGGAAGAGTTCACACATTTGGGAACAACGTTAACAAATCAGAATTCTATTCAGGAAGAAATTAAGAGCAGGCTGAAGTCAGGGAATGCTTGTTATTATTCGGTGCAGAATCTTCTGTCATCCAGGTTGCTGTCCAAAA
>Ga0123357_10007523_pt1 | contig 13475 bp, 8 predicted proteins | sample TergutEmb28metaG_FD_89873 | JGI IMG/M metagenome (GOLD analysis project Ga0123357, IMG submission 89873) | Embiratermes neotenicus P4 segment gut microbial communities from Petit-Saut dam, French Guiana - Emb289 P4 | ecosystem: Host-associated > Arthropoda: Insects > Digestive system > Gut ...
ACATACATACATACATACATACATACATACATACATACATACATACATACATACATACATACATACATACATACATACATACATACATACATACATACATACATACATACATACATACATAACCTTACTTGTAGAAAATAATGAGGTGACAAGTACAATTCAAATATTTACTGACGGAAGCAAGTCAGAACAGGGGGTAGGGGCAGGCGTAGCCATATTCACATCAGGTAACCACATAAAAAGTCTAAAATACAGGCTAAACAAAAGATGCACCAACAATCAAGCCGAACAACTGGCGGTAGGAAGAGCACTAGAGTACATAGAAAACCTACAAACAGAAGACAAGACGGCCACCATATACACAGACAGCCGATTGACACTGGACTCGCTTTAAAAAAGCAACATCCACACATTTCTCATTGAAGAAATAAGAAGGAAACTGATGGAGATGGGGAAAACAAACTGGAAAATTCAATTCGGCAGGATCCAGGCTAACTCGGGATCCAGAGAAACGAGCTAGCCGACACACTCGCATAAGGAGGCAGAGACGAACGCGGACATTGAAGAATGCTACAAGAAAGTTCCAAAAAGTTTAATGATAAATGAACTTGGTGAGATAAGAGTTGAGAAGTAGCAAAGGGAATGGGACCAAATAACAAAGGAAGAAATCACAAAAGAATACCTCCGGGTAGTTGCTGATAGGTTAAATATGAGAATAAACATTACCAATAATTTCACAACCATGGTTACGGAGCATGGCAATATATGATCATACTTGCACCGATTTAAAATAATTGAAACACCAACATGTCCTTGTGGCACCAAGGACCAAATAATAGCACACTTGTTATTTGAATGTGAGCTGCTAAATAAGGAAAGATGCAGTTTAACATGAGCAGTACTAAAGAGAGACGTTTGGCTAATAAGTAAAAATAAATTTATAAGGAAACATTTTAAAATATTTGCTAAATTTACTAACGGAATTTCTTCTGATAAACTTAACGAAGTGTTAAATCCATCATACCATGTAGATTAAGCTAATTTCATAGTACGAAATAATCAATGTAGCTACTTCTAAACATTGTATTTGTAAATACCACAATAAGGCATGTAGTATTACTCCCAATAATGGAGCATGCGATAAATAAATAAATAAATGAATAATACATACATGCATACACACAAACATACATATTCACTCATCCTGCAGCCTGTCTTTACGACAGATTCAGGGCCTCTTCCAAAGCGAGTGCTCCAGAGTTACATCTAGTGCTTCCTCTTTCCATTTCAATATCCTCTCATTTCCTTAGCCTTCCGTGTTCTTCCTCGTCTTCCCATCACTTCTATCCTTAGGTGTTTTAGAAAGCAGTTCCTACGCAAGCTGTGACCAAACCAGTTAGCCTTCTTTCTTTGTACTGTATGTTGGATATTCCTTTCCTCTTTGACTCCATGTAATACTACTTCATTTCTCAAACGACTGGTCCAGCTGCTAAATGTATGTGTTACGTATAATGTATTCGATAGTCAAATATTCATAGACGAAAACAAAAAATTCCTTAGCTTATAAAATGAACAGAATAATCTTGCTGCCATCAATGAGCAATGGCGTTGCAGAATTTTGTGGCTGTCCATTTTTTTCCGTATCTCAGTCCTTCCCCTTGAGTCTGAAGGTAAGTTCTGTTAGCCACAAGCTTCTAGCAAACTGAATTAGCTTTATTGGAATTGCGGCCGCCCAGATACGATTACGTCCAGGATTTTTAGAGCGAAGAAAGTTAAGAAAGTCTGGCATGGGGGATATCGAAAGGAAGCTGGCGGTGTCTCTACACAAAAAAAATAGCCTCAGTGGCGAAACAATGTATTATATTACAGACAAAGGGCGGCTTTGCTGCAGTTACTGTGTGGAATAAATAGTAGTGGCTGCCGGAAGAAACCAATTCACTGTTTTAAAACACTAAAAGTGATATGGCTTTGTTTAATGTCGGTTCCAAATGTAGGAACCATGCTATTGCCAGATGTGCAACAGCTGGTATTGTTATCTGTACAGATACTCGTATATTCAAAAGATTAAATTTTGCTTAACGATTTATTAAAATATTTATGAAAATCAGAGACATGAATTTATTATTATTATTATTATTAAAATACTTAGTCAGCAAGTTGGTAAATAATTATAGAACTCAAATGAATTGAACTGAATCGAATAATTTCATTCTTTGACTTCATAATTCAGCGTACACTGCACTTTATTACTGGTCAAATAATGTCCTTAAGAAATATTATCATCAACATTACCATTGCGTTTATTGTCTTAGTATTATTTATGACATATTAAGAGAAATATTTTTTTTTCCATCAATCACATTTCATATTACTGTGGTAATGCATAATCTATAAAATAACCTTATCTCCGGTTACTCTGTACCCATAATAATGGATAGCCCTTTTGTTCCTTTCGATTTTTCTTTGGACTGTAAATGAATTAATTGTAACGCTTTATTTTCTTGTCCTGGATTTACTCTTGTTTGGTCTGTTGTTGTTGTCCCCGTACTTGTGTTGTTTTGTAACTGGCCATTAAGCTGCCGAACCAGCATGTAAATAAACAAAAAACTGAACTGTTATTAATAAGGTTGATCAAATCAAAATTATAAGGGTGGAAGATGCAAAATATATGGGAGAGGCAAAATAGGCTAAAATTTCTACACCGAATAAATGTATGGGAGAATTCATTTCGAAGACGTGATGGTATGGATCTGATACAACGGACTCAGCATACGTACAGCGCCTGGACATAAATTTTCTGATTCCATAAAGGACGGGAGAATTTCTTAAACGGTCCAGCGAATATCAGCACCTCAACTAGGAGAATGTCATGGTGTTAAGGTGAAAGAGACACTGAATAGAATCGGGAAATGTTATTAATATGTGCTATTTCAGTACAATATGACACAAAGTGAACAAACCAATTTTTCTAACTTGTGAGAGACAAAACGATTTATAAGAGATATGGACAGTGGGCTGAGTTGAATGCCTGCCAGGATAGTAATTATTTTGCACATAATAAAGTCTCGTTACGCTCTGCGCTGGCACGTCACACATTTATGTTATTCGCCCACCGTATTTCACAGATTTCCTGTTGTAAGTGTTGCTTGCGTTATGATTTTAGACCAGTCGTGCCAAGTGGACTAGCCGGACATTACGAGATTTGCGGTTTATTCATGGAAATTTTGTTGACGTATGTTATTTATCTGCATTAAACCTGTCGCAATTTGAACTTGATATGACAAGTGCATAATAATTTAGTTCATAACAGTCGGCGCTTTTATCGAGGAATCGCCAGCAGTTAAGCCGCTTGACCTGTAACCTTTCAAAAAGGTTTACGACTAATCCAATTCATCAGCTGAATCTGGACATTGAACTAAAATAGTACTAGAGCAGCACTCGAAGTAAACGAAGTCCTACAAAAAGTGACTGTACCTACATTTAACACATCAGCGTTATATTACCTTCAATTCAAAATCCAGCTTTTACATGAAACTGCGACTCAGGTGAAGTGTTGTGTTATCTCCGCGAGTGTGCATTGGTGGGTAAATTAGTCTTTTGTGCTAAGGGAGTACCACATATTAGGCACGTTTACAAACAGCGCGCTAGGGAGGGTACGGAAACAAAAGGAGACTAGAGAAAATTGCATATTAAGGCTTTTCATAATATGTACTGAAACCATGGAGGACGAGAGTGCTGGGGCTGAAAATATAAGTGGGAAAGATAAATATCCGCACAAAATATCAGTCGAGATCCCTAAAAGGAAGATAACGCTTCAGGTATGTAGTTAGATGGAAGGACAAATGAATCACAGACAAACCGAGTACGAGCGTCTAAAACGCGTTCAATTCGCTCAGAATGTTGCCTGGTGACAAGAACCTTCATCAAAGGAACAAATATTTGCAGTTTCGGGTAGAATGAAAACTACAAGAAATCACATTTTTAAAATTATGTCCAAAAATGTGTTTAGAACATACAATCTGTCGTACTGTTCCAGATGTTATTTGTTTAGTAGCTCACAAAAAAGATTCATTTCCTAAAGGCCGAAACTGTGAAATGTGATTAAAACAGGAGAAAATGAAGGCATATATACTCTCATATAATAATGATATCTGGATAATAACTTATTTATGTTGCTGAATATCATTACATGTTATTCATACCGAAGTAGAGGGAGAGTATTTTATCCGACAACTGTAGACAGCCATCTCCCGCTGCTAACTTAACTTATAAAACTCCGATTTGCAGTGTTGGTGAGATACGACGCATGCCTGAGCGCGGAGGAACATATTTCCAGTACCTTCTTCGTACATGGTGATTATAAACCGAATGTTAACAGCAGTGCACTTACACTACAGCGCGTGAACTCGACTCACAGCAAGTTGCAGGAGCGGTGAACGTAATTCTGCCTGCAGACGCGCGAAACGGTCTGATTGGAGGAATGATTGGATTTGTGAGATACGTAAAATAATGTCCCTCTGCAAAATATTGGGATGACAGTGGGGGAAAGGGGTGTATGTATATGAAGGACTGGTTCAAACCAATCTCCCTCCTCTTTCTAAATTGACTCCTTCGTAAATTAAAGTTCCGAAGAATACCCATGGTCGATTTTGCCCGGTCAGCGTTATTAACCAATTTATGTCATGTCACCGAATACATTTTTCAAATCTCCGTGAATGCGTAGTGACTCTGTATTTACAGTTTTTCACATAATTTACGCGATTGCTGAGATAGCATGTTAAAAAAAGATAATAGCGATATTATTTTAGGTTTCGGTATGGGACGCCGTGTAGTCTACTAGAAGTGTTCTTAAGTTTCCAAAACTTCTCACTGCCTCCATTAGCAGTATAGCTTTATTTACACTTTTAGCTTGCTTTCCTTCCTTAAAATAAAAAAGTAGGCTTACGATATTTTCATGCTCTCTGTGTGCGTCACTGAGGGTTCTAATTTCAAGTAACGTGGCACGAGCCTTTTTTTTATAATGTTTTATTGCGCATTGGTGTATACTAGATGTACCAAGTTAAATTACAAAATTGTTCCTGTAACCAATTTCAATAAACATTTACACTATGGTACAAGTGGCAATGAGTAATACATATGTACAATATATTGATATGAGTGTAAATAACGGCAGTGAAAAATGAACAGAAAAAACACTGCGGGGCACGAGCCTCATCCTATTGGAGACTATCCCAGAACTGCAGTTTCTAATTCTCTACAATAGGTAAGAAAAACATGTCAGACGCGCGAATTTGTGGGGTCGGAGCGACAGTAGCTTAACGTACTTTAAGGTCCTGATGTGGTAATTCTATTTAATTCATCATTCATTTTCTAGCCTGTCTTACGACAGGTCCATAGCCTCTTCAAAAGCGGGTTCTCCATACAGTGCGATCTAGTGCTTCCTCCTTCAATCTCCAGTATCCTCTCGTTTCCTTTCGTTCATCCAGTAGCTGCTTACTTCTTATACCTCTTCCTTCTGTCACTTCTATCCTTTCTTCTGCCTTTCCTTCAATAAAGTGTTCTAGAACGCAGTTCCTACGCAACATGTGACCAGTCCAGCCATCTTCTTTTCTATATATATCGAAAACTAACTCTTGTTAAGGTAAAACTTTTGTACAATTTGGCCGTGCGAATATTTTCTTCTCCTTCATCTTCATTTCGACGGCAAGAAATAAGGAACCACTGCAGGCACGCATCTGATGCAGATATGCACCATGCACGTTACGCATGAAGAATGCTAGTATGTTTATCACAAACATGGCGACTGCACGTCTGTAACCGACAAAATTAACGTGCACAGGAACTGTGCCACAGGAATAAGATTTTCATAAACGTAAAATTTAAAAACAATATACTGTAACTTATAGATGTATAGAACTAGAAACCTATGCAATAGGTAAGTAGGCTTTATAAGTTGTTTTCGGTACACCTTCTCTGTAACTCACATACCAAATCACTTACAACCCCATTGCAGTGCCAAATAACTGCTGTCTTTGATACACTAGCAATAAATTATTCTCAGATCCAAATTCTAACATGTATAGCACATTATAGAGAAACACTACACACTCACTGTACATACGTGTTGAGGTATCCGTGTGTGTGTGTGTGTGCGTGTGTGTGTGTGTGTGTGTGTGGTAAGTACACTAACCCCTACTTTAAGTTAATCTAATTCTTGAATTTTAAAGGTCCACTTTTTTCTTGCTATACGCAGCGACGATACAGTAATAAGAGTCACAGACGAAACAAAACGGGCGTGATCTGTTTTAAGGAGCAATTCATGAACGGCATATCCAGTAAGGGCAGACTGACTCAAATACTGTACCATTAACCTCCCACGCGATAAGACGGGACCTATGCACTACACCACACTGCTTTGGTCTGCCACTAGTCAGACGTTTCTACACTTATAAACCGTCTAAATTTATGGTTATGGGATCTAATATAATATAATATATAAGCCATACTTATTGATAATCTTAGCTTCTCTTTTATCAAAAACACTTGACCAAAACGTATCCCCTACAATTACATAAACAAAAGCAATTTCGAAGCTATTCAAATTGCAGGGACCGAAATTTCAGCACTAGAGAAGTAGGTAATACTGGATTTATAACATGCAATCTTCGTAATGCCATATCATAAAATACGACCTACCGCACAAACCGAAATTACTGTCGATCCATCATAGGAAATAACATAGGCACGTCATGCCTTCAAATATTCTCTCTCACCCAGCAGCTAAACCACTGTTTCAAACATGACTGCATGCGCTTACATTGGAAACAGGATGGCGGACAGATATAAACCGACCACACGAAGAGGTGTCGTAAATATATGACTACAGTTACTGTGAAAGGGCAATATAAGAACAAAGCCACTGAAAGAACACGTTCTGCATTTACGTTTTCATATTCTGATGATCAAAAATGAATAACTGTATAGATACGTTTTCATGCTTCCAACGACAACTTGCTAAATGCGTTTTCCAAAAAATGTTGAAATATAATTACCTATATGGAGCAAACAAATTCGTCCTCCAGAACTGAAGCCTCTTTCATAATAAACAAATTCCGTCTATATGCACCCTAAGGTTAAAAAGAGCAGAGAAATTGTAGTATTGGAACAAATGTGAAAACATAATTACAATTTTGCACTTATTTATTTATTTATTTATGGTAGTTCACGACGCTGTCAGGAGTTCGGACTTGTGTCGAATTGTATAATATTCTTGTTTATGATGTTCAATAAGCTACAGTTTCTTTGAATGACATTTAAACATAACGTTAATTCCATTTACGATTAGAGAAACAAAACTGATATATTCCACGAGAAGCAACGAAGTCGAATGTGGTCAAAGTGATAGAACAGACCAAATAACATTAACAACAACAACAACAATAACACCGTTCCTTTTCATGGACTGCAAACGTTCCCACATGGCCCAGATTACAAGCGTAAGTCGCCAAACATCTTTTACGTATTCTACCATCGCCACGAAAAGAAAAAGGTCAGATAAGTTGGAAGAATAATATAAAATATAAATGAGTTTCAGCACGTAACGCCAAGCGAGAGGAACTAAATCGGCCGTACTACGTACATCTTGCGTGTACATGTTTCAGTTCATCACAACATTAGTACAATACAACTGGGAGTTACAAAGAGGCTGTTCTATGCCGACAACTACAGCTATTAAATATTTCAGCAGGATTACTCCACCCTCTCTACAACAGCGTGATTTCGGTCCACCATGAAGAAGACACAAACAAAATTTTCATTAAACTAACAAACTCGATAGGTAGATCTATAAATGCTTATATCTGCAGAAAAACCATCACATCTGCAAGTGCTGGCTCCTTTATGAAGCTTAATATGACAAGACCCAATTACACAATGAAACGCGTATAAGACCCGTCTGCACCACTGTTGCACTACAAAAAGCACAGGAATAATCAAATACCAGCACGTTGTATAAAGTGGTGTTCTACATAGCTTGTAATATCTCTATACGTTTGTATAAAGGCTATAATCACTTTGTAAGCCGGCAATTTGCTTATTACACTTCAAGGTTCAGAAACTCTGAAAGTCATTTTGTAAGTAAACTGCTTTCAGGATCCCGGCTGAAGTATTCTGGGTTCTAGCACCGTGTAGTTTTGTAGGTTGTAACCAATGTGTCGCACGTACGTGCAGTCTCCATCTTCAAGGACGGAATAAAAGGGTCCAAGTCAACAAAAAGGCATATTAACTTCAGTTTTCAAGTTAGCTCCAGCGGCAACTTGATACATATTCCTTCAGCCTTGAAGGCAGATGCAGCATATTACTGAGTGAAACGTTGAACTCAGCCTACCAAACTACATGATGTCAGCAATCAGCAGACTACAAACTGAACAATCCCAGTGATAAACATCCGAAAACTAATAAGTTTAAAAATTATTTGTTAGCATTACATACGAATAAGGGTATAATGTACTAACAGTATAAACGGTCTCAGCTTTTCAAATATATGCGTCCTCTGGACAATAAACGTCGCAAGACATTACAAAGAAACGCGTATTTATAGACTTCAACTAAAATAAATTATTATAAAAATAATAACGGCGAAGGAATACAGTGCAAAAGAGAACTTGTAAACATGTTTAGTTCACAAGCAAAACATTTCACTAACTGGTAACTACTTACAAATATCACAGTTCGAGCAGGAATGGCGAATGAGGTTTACCTGAAACACATGAAAGAGATTAATTGTAACAGACTACACACAAAAACAATGAATCACTGCATTTGCTAGCTAATAGCAACAATGTAAAAGCTAGCGATGAATTGGAGACTAACAACAAAGACACACACGAGTACGAATATTCTTAAGATGGGATAGCCTGAAGGGTTTTAGAACGAAAGAGATAAAGTACACGACCGTCAACCACAACTGCTTTTAAGCAATTCGTTTTGTTGACTATGGTGTGTCATATGTCACGGTTTACTACTTTAATAAGACATCATCAAACACAGGCAGCAAAGCAGCAAGAGAGGAAAACACCTGTAAAGATAAAATAGGGTAGAATAGGGGCTGTTAAGCAGTCGGGTCTGTTGGGAGCTTTTAACTTTGATGCACTGCTGTACAGTACCACACCAGGGCAGCAGTTATACCGTTTTGCTGTTACTGAAGAACAGGCCACTTATGTCAGCAGTGTAGTGCACATCGACTTAAGAAAGTTCTGTTAATAACTAAAGTAGAGGTAAGGGCGAAAAACAGTCGTGGATAGTGATGTTTGCTGAAAATGTTGCTTCATATAATTTTCATGTTCTTGTATTTGCAATACCAGTGAAGATTATTCTTACAATAAAACCAATAAAAAGCACTAATTTCTCAAATTTATTTTTGGAATAAAACTCTACATGTTTCGGACATTCTCTCTGTCCATCATCAGGACTCTAGCACTGTACACACAGCGACAGGTATATGTCATACAGGTTATGCTGACTGCTTGCTTGCGGGATCAGGATGATCCCGCTAGCACGTAGAGTTTTATTCCAAAAACAAATTCGAAAAATTAGTGCATCTCGTTGGTTTTATTATTAAGAACATATCACGATGCATGGTCCTCTGAATGTCAAAAACCAGTGAAGACATATATATGTATATGTGTGTATATATATATACATATATATATATATATTTCTAATTTCACAAAGTGGTTAAATAAGGATTCGTATTTCACTCTTTCAGTTTGATATTACATTTATTTCTCTTTCGGAAGCCAAAATGTAAGGTTAAACCTAATATAGTAAGTTAATACAATATCAATTTTCAGTTAACTAGCATCTACTTTGTGGACCTTCTTTCTTGTGGGGTACAGTTAACAGACTGTTCTATATGAACAATATTTAGAAGAGACAGCCTTTAAATTAAAGCTCGAAACAAAATCTGAAACCACAAACATTATGTTGTTGATGCCTGGGTGCAGATGAAATAAATACTACAGTGCAAACGCATATAAATTTAACTTACATTAATTATGAGTAATGTATTATTCGGCCGAAAGTCTTGTCCAAATGCTACTTCAGGCCCACTGCCGAATTTTTTTATGGATATTCAGATTGGTTCCTACGCGTAATTAAAAAATGTTTGAAAATGAATACTAAGGAGATATGTTATGAAAATGAATGTATAAGTTAAACTACTTTAAATCTAAAACGCAAGAAAGAGTTACAAACGCATATTTTTGGTGACACAGGCTACCGTTCTTCAGCTAAAAGGGCAGCTGATGACTACTGCTTGTTTGTAGACTCCAGTTGAAATGTGATGGCACGCGGTGACGCAAGGGAGGGGAAGTGAAGGGGAAACTGGCGAATGGAGTGGGTAGCCAGTACCCTTCGCACTACCTCAGAACATGGTGTATCCAGCATTACTACCGCTGATGCGCACAACTCGGCTGCCAGTAGTCGACTGAACTGACGCCCCCACTGATTTAAATGGACTCGTCCGTTTCGCCGAAAGAAGAAATCTGGTTTCTACGCGTGTGCCATCACATTTAAATTGGCCGCTACTGAAGCCTTGGTCAGCGCTGCGGTACGGTTTTATTGTTTTGTGTTAGGGTGTCGAAGACTGCGTCAGGGCAGACAGTATGTTCATCGTTCAACTGGTTACCGTATCTTTTCCTTACACACATAAAGGTGCCCAGTGGTACTCACATGAGAACACTTTTGTGGTAGTGTGCATCACTTTCATAATATTATCCATGGTCTCTGGGCTGTCCCATTTTCTAAGAAATGTTAGATTAATTCTGATTTGTTATTACAGTTCCGAAATGATAATTCGTGTTAGCGAATGCGGGTCAGAAACTCAATTCCAGTATATTGAATAGAATTTCTTAACGCTCCTGGCCAGTTAATTGATATATTCCGTAATTTAAATACAAGTAAGTGTGTTGAAAATAATGCTTCGTATTTTTGTATGGAAATGGGTATACAGATTAGAATAATACAAAGCAGATAACCTTCTTGAACTTCAGTGTTCAGCTATATATATATATATATATTTATTTATTTACTCATTTCTCCAAATAATCACCTTTGAGGTCTACATAGCCATTTTTGCCAAATTTCAAAAAAGAAAAAAGAAAACAATAGAGGAAGAAAGAAAGAAAGAAAAAGAAGTCATTACTTTCCAGCGCCCCTTAATAACGGAAATTTTGATTGCTCTTCTTATGGTTCTATTCTTATTCTTTTGCAATAAATATCATTTCACTTCCAAAAGAAGTCATGACGAACCATCTTGTACGTTCCTTTTATTTCGATATTAATGAACTGCATTGTTTTGAGTGTTACACATTGAGTTCACAACATGTATACAGTAACAGTAACTGTGCAGAATGTTCCCAAACGATGATTTTTTTTTAGTACGGCTTATGAGGCTTATGATACCTGATCAATAAATTTATTAGATACCGCACGGCGGCCAAGTTAAGTTCGAGGAGGGAAGGGATGTCAGGACTCACTTTGAATAATGCTCTATGTTGGGGTAGGTTTTATAAATATGGAGAACGGAATAATATTTTAAATTCTAGCTCACGCCATATCTTGAGAACTTAATTTATTATCCGTCGTATGTTATAAAGTGAAAACCAATTTTGTATTAAATTTAAGCACGTAAGTATACAAATATATATAAGGGGTTGCGGGAAGAACACAAAGGGCATATAATCAGTTTTACAAATGATGTGTTTTTAGTGTTATATTTTGGAAATGCAAATTTATGATCCAACTGTAGAATACAGGTTATTATACTTACGGGGCTAATGTGCTGATTTTTGCGCAGACAGTCTAAAATACAATACTGATATAACAAATAGTTAAAGCAGAATTTATAGGCAGGTTTGCTACCTATCTCAATACCGCTGTAGAGCTCAGTTGAAACCTGATGGCACACGGTGACGCACGGTAGGGGAAGTGAAGGGGGAATATGCGAGTGGAGTGGGTAGCCAGTAGTCTTGCACTGCAGCTCAGAACATGGTATATCCAGCATTACTACCATTACTACCGCTGATGCGCACACCTCGGTTGCCAGTAGTCGACTGAACTAACCCCCTCCCCCGCTAATTTAAATGGACTCATCCGTTTCGCTGAAAGACCAAATCTGGTTTTTGCGCGTGTGCCATCACGTTTCAAACGTGCTCTAAAAACATCTGGCTCGGAAACGTGGTTCATTATTTATCTGCATTAAACCGAAAGCTAATATAAATTTCATGCAGCTCTCACTTCGTTGATTTGCAATTTGCAAAACGACTCGCTATAACAAAGGTTGCATATTTCGAAGATGGTATAAGTCTAGTTTAAGTGACGTGAACCCATCTAATAACTTCGTGAATCCGCCAAGTTGTTAGTACAGATTGTAATATAATATAAGTTGTGAGGTTATAGTGGCCTCACTTCACAATACGTTTATATTATATTTCGTACAAATTGGTAAAAAGTTACAAACCTGATGAAGGAACACACAGAATTGTGGTGACATCACAAGACTGTGCTCTTCTGTAAGACACCGCAGTAGTCTACAGAAATTAAAAACAAAGTACTTTCGTATCTCCAGCCGCATTATGTGCGTCAAATACGCTACTGTTTCAGCGTCCGACTCCGTCTCCTTGATCAGGATTCTGATGCCAAAAATCGTCTCGAGCTCAAAGAAGCGTCAAGTGGTTCAAATATGTCATTTTTTTGTTGCCGATAAAGCTTCAAGACATATAGGTTAAGAAATGCAGGTACTATATATGCGAACAGAACTATAGATAACAAGGATAATAATGATATTATTAAAACTAATAATGATAATTAGGAGCTTAATGATATGTACTCCTCACACAATGTCATTCCGGTGATAAAATCGAGAAGAATGAGATGGGCGGGGCAAGTAGCGCGTATGGAAGGAGGGCGCTTACAGGGTTTTAGTGGGAAACCTGAGGGAAAGGGACCACTTGGTAGACCCAGGCGTAGATGGGAGAATAATATTAAGATTGATCTTCAGGAAGTGGGATATAGGGGTATGGACTGAATCGAGCTGGCTCAGGATAGGGACGGGGGGCGGGCACTTGTAAATGCGGTAATGAACTTTCGGGTTCCATACAATCCGGGGAATTTCCAGACTAGCTGAAAACCGGTTAGCTTCTCAAGAAGGACTCTGCTCTATGGAGTAAGTAAGTAAGTAAGTAAGTAAATTAACATTAATAACAATAAGAAATAAAAAGGCAATAATAAGACACAGGTCTGCACGGCATATGCATATCCATCAGGAAGGACCTGCCTACCGCCGTGCGTTCCGTGTAGGTACAAACATATGGGGGGGGAAAGGGTAAATTGATCCCGTTACATGCCCGGTGTGACCCAGAGGGTGGGTAGAGGTATAGCTCTACTCTTCCATGACCGCGGCACTAGAAGGGGGT
>Ga0123357_10007524_pt1 | contig 13475 bp, 7 predicted proteins | sample TergutEmb28metaG_FD_89873 | JGI IMG/M metagenome (GOLD analysis project Ga0123357, IMG submission 89873) | Embiratermes neotenicus P4 segment gut microbial communities from Petit-Saut dam, French Guiana - Emb289 P4 | ecosystem: Host-associated > Arthropoda: Insects > Digestive system > Gut ...
GTTGTAACATGCCAATCCAAAAAGTGTTTTTTTTTTACTTTGTTTTTTTGTCCTTGGGGCGTAAAAAAAACCACCGCCCCCCCAATCAGCGACACGCCCCCTCCCCCCCCCCCCCCTCCCAGCATGACATGAATGTAGGGTGATCAACAGAAATGGCTGAATATATCTGTATTCAGATTGGGGTTTGTATTCGACGAAATGTGAAATGGGCCTCAAATTTTACGCAAGGTATCCATGTTGTATTTTGATACAATAATTAAATAAAGTTATAAAATAAAATCTAACACAACGTTTATTAATTCTCTTTCTTAATAATTTACGGCACGTAGGATGAGGGTGTTTGAGAATAGGGTGTAGAGGAGAATATTTGAGCCTAAGAGTGACGAGGTAACTGGGGAGTGGAGAAAACTACATAATGAGGAGCTTAATGATCTGTACTCCTCACCAAATATGATTCGGGTGATTAAGGCAAGAAGAATAAGATGGGAAGGGCATGTAGCACTTATGGGGAGAGGAACAGCGTATGCAGAGTTTTGGTGGGGAAACCTGAGGATAAGAGACAAACTGGGAAACCCAGGCGCAGATGGGATGGTAATATTAAGATGGATCTTCAGGTTGTGGGATGTGGGGGTATGGACTGGATCGAACTGGCTCAGAATAGGGACAGTTAACAGGAACATGTGAATGCGGTAATGAAACTTCGGGTTCCATAAAATACGGGGAATTCCTTGACTAGCTAAGAACCGGTTTGGTTCTCTAGAAAGACTCTGTTTCATGGAGTAAGTAAGTAAGTAAGTAAGATTTTACATCGAAATATTTCGGCTCTTAGAAGTCATCTTCAGGCCGAACATAAAAGAGTGTATATATATATTTTACGGCATTGTAATAATATATAAATATATATACACTATTTTATGTTCAGCCTGAAGATGGCCTCTAAGAGACTAAACATGTTGATGTAAAGTTTTAAGAAAGAAAGTTAATAAAGTTTTGTTTGACTATCTTGCTTATCACTCTAATTAGTGAAATGAGCCATCTGTGTATTGGTTACCCCCACCGCCTTTGATGTGTTATTTCTTACACCAGTCCATCAATTTGAAGCTAAACACAGCTTTCTCTTAACCGTTTAAAGCAATGTCGTAACTAAAGCTCTTACCTGTTTGTAACAGTACAGACTCTGCACCCTTCTCATGTAGTACTTTTATGTGAAAAGTAAAGCAGTCCCATTACAGGCCTGGTCAGGCCCTGTGGGTTCCAGGAAGTTGAGGCTCCCAGATTTCGTGACAGTCGGCACATGAAGGCGGTAAGATTGTCAGCCCTAGGTACCGACCGCCTTTACCCCCAGCAGATACCTCTGGTACTCATTTCTGTTAGAGACTCAGTCGACCCCAGGGGCATAGTGACGTCGCAAGGATTATGTCAATGAAGAAATCCAATTATATCATTGGAAATCGAATTCGCGACCTTCCTGCTTGTAGCTCAGTGCAGTATGTTTATGTGCCTTGTATAATTCTCATAACAAGGAGCTAGCATACTTTTTGTGTCCCATTAACGATCTGAACTTGCAGTATGGAGGCGAGAGGCTCGAAATTTGACTGGCATCGAAAATTCTGATTGGCGTTTTAAATTATTCTCATTAATGTCTCTAGAAAAAGATTGGGGTAGCTTCTAGAGTTCACCACGACCACTTTCCAATAATTTTCAGTCCACTCAAGGGCAATTCGACATTATATGCCTTAGACTGAGCCTGGCAGTGACCCTTACAACTCTCAACAACTTTTCGTCGGATAAGAGTGTGTTTTCTGTGAGGTACGAATCAACTTCAGACTTACCTTAGTCAAAAGAACGTTTGCATTTATGTAGTTGCTAAATGTGGACGGAGTTTTAAAATATTTTGTTAAAAACGTAGACCCATAAATGACCGAAACTAACCAATTTTAGTTTGATGAATAGAAACAAGGAACCAGCAGTAAAGGATAAATATTTTATTTCATTAATGCATGTCTCTTGTCTAATTTGCTTCCTAAAAGCGTGGTTTTCGGACGTCTTCTGGCTGGCCACCCCTCCTATAAAGAAAATCTCCATGAGGAAATATAAAATAACGTTTGTGAAGATTTTCATTTTACTTATAACTTCAGACTCACTTACTGCTTTTCACTGGAAGTCACGACATCTCAACCGGCATAACAACTAGAGTGCAGACTATAACTGCGCTTTTCTGGGTTGTTAACTCAGCGTGTAGTGGTAATTCCTTACCGACGTTTCGGTATAACCTATCAGTCCCGTCTTCAAGTGTCAAGACGTCGGTAAGGAATTAACGCTGTTCGCTTAGCAATAGCCCAGAAGATCGCATTTCTCATCTACTTCGCGGCAGAAGCCTGAAATCTCGCATAAGCTACAGATAGAGCAATAGAGGAATCATGGTTCGAAACCCATTTGAGTCAAGGTGTTTTTTTTTTTTGCTACAAAACCCGCAGATTGGCTCCGTCCTAGACGGCATCTTACTTATGGATACCAGGGCTCTCTTCACAGGGTTGAAGTGGCCGAAGAGTGGAACTGACTACCCTCTCCCTCTAATACCGATTTACAGTGATTAAGAACAAATGGAGTAACAAATCCTTCGCCCCCCTGTCCTTTTGAGGTGGTGCTAGAGTTAGGACATGAACATATTTGACTTTTCTTCCTCACTTTTACCGTAACTTTCTTCTAATTACTTAAGTCTTTCTACATGTTTTGACATATGACAAACACGGCATAAGGCAGGTTTTGTTCCTTCTAAACTCAGTCTCTACTTCAGTCATACGAAACCTACAACAGACGTTTGTCAATACTCTTTACGATCTATTTTCCTGTTGTTGATAAATTACGAACTATTTTCACATACTCCCTTAGGACATCACCTAATTCTTGGGGGGGAGGGGATTTAGTAGATCTGCCCCCTTTTTTTTTAATAACCCTGATAAATTGTCTGACAAGAACTCTGTGTGTCCACACCTGTAGGAGAAATGAGCAACAGTCACATCTCATTATTTATGGACAGAAAACAAGACACGCGATTTTTCCCCTTCTGCTGTGAGAGCAAGCCAACAGTTGGGCCTTTTCCCCGCTAACATGAAAAAGAAAATGAAAAATCTGCCTTACTGCAAAAGCAGAAATGTCACTGCCCTTTACCACTGTGACAGCTTTATGTAACTCCCTACTTTTTTGTAGAAATAGCTCAGTCGACGATGTGAGGAGCTTGTGGTAAGGAAGACAGAGGAATTTTATGCCTGTCACTTTTAGACATTTTAGAATTTTAATATTTTGCTCATTCAAATGAAGCAGAAGCATGCCTAGATTTGCGTATTGACCTTGCATTCCCTCAATCTGATAGACTAGCTGAGAATGGAACGTCGGTGTCAAAACATGTAGGAGATTGATACTTGCAATATTTGTCATGAATTGTATTTTATTAGGTTACTTGCTGGTTGCTATAATAATATTAATAATAAAAACACATAAAGAGGGATCGGGGGTTTGATTCTTGGTGGGGCAAGATTCTTTATCCTTCAAAATTTCCATACCACCTCTAGACCCCAAAAGCCTCCTATGTAGTGGGTGCTAGTGGCTGCTTTCCTCAGGGTTAGAAAGTCCATGACATAAACCTAGCCCTGTAGTGTTTAGGACAATAGAGCCTAGAGTTGTACTTTGACTCAAAGTTAATAGTGTAGGAAACTTTTAACTTTATACAATTCACGTATGGGGAAAATTACATGCCATTTACCAGCGTGCTTAGGTTTGAAATTAGGTCAGCGCCGATGATAACAGTATTGTCAAGGGACGCTTGCGGACTGTTGTTGTCGGTCCTCACCACATGTCCTGTTGTAAAAATAAGCTCGTTACGTTCAGTCTCGGGATAGTCCATGTGGGATTTGTGGTGGACAGAGTTGCACTGGGAGAGGTTTGGCAACAAGCATCTCGGTTGTCCCATCCAATAATCATTCCGTCCATGCTGCACGCTCGCAAGAGGAGGTGGTAGACGACACCGCAGTACCAAAGGACTTAGACCCACCTAACTTTAAGAATAGAAAAAACTTTGTTAGTATAGTCTAAAAGAAATTCGTATAGAAACTGTAGGCTGCATATGAATTTTTATTCACCTCACGTCTGTCGAAATAAAGAAAAAAAATTGAGCATTTTCGAGTATTCTAAGTTTTTCACTTTCATTTCTCCTGAAGAGTTTCACTTTGAATTTAAAATATATAGTACGAGGTTCAAGACCCTCTATTTTATGGTTGTGGTAGTTACCCTTTCCTTCTTCAAGCGACACACAACTAATGCTTATACAGAAGTCGAAGTACAGTCCCATGCATTCTTAAGCTCAGCACTGCGTCGAAGTTAATTGCGTAAAAAAAGTGTTTGAATGTTTACTAAATATATTTACAGCTGTAGAATCTCTGCCAATATAATGGAAGACATGTTTTTTACAGTAAGTTACCAATACAGAGAGACAATTTTAAAATTATTTTGTGTTATTAGCTAAATATTGTTACATTAAAATACCAGGTAGGGTGAGTATATTAAGGACGCCTGAGCAAAGAGTAGGAAGGGGAAAATTTTTATCTAGGAGATGGGAAATCACACGAAGTTGGGGAAAAGTGCATATCCAGTGGTTTCATGATCGGTGTCCTTTAATAAATATTATTAGGGATGAAGGAGCACGTAATATGCATGCGTGCATATGTTTTTGTTGGACTGAGAAATCTAAATTTTCAATTGTGGCGTTTATATATATATAACTTTTTCTGACTGTGCAGTTGGCAGGTCCGCAGGCACGCTGCACATTCCATCTATCTGCCATTCTGTAACATAACATGAATAATTGCTTCGCGTACGTCCATAAATCTTCTCAGATAGACACATCCGCAGATACTGACCCATTCAACACATTGTGTGTGGTTTGTGTGTGTGTGTGTGCGTGTGTGTGCGCGTGTGTGTGTGTGTGTGCGTGTGTGTGTGTGTGTGTGTGTGTGTGTGGTTCAGTGTGCTTCATATGCTGCAAAACGAGAAGGCGCGTGCAGAACAACATTATAGCCTATAAATCCATTCTTTACAAATACATTTGTAACCTCAATTTAATATTACATAGGAGGTCAGATGCTTTGCCAACTTTAAAATTTGCATTACAGTCGCAGTCATTTCATCCTGTTTTGATTCCTAGGGAATGAAAAGCAGTCCTTTGAGGTCCCAATGTTATGAGTCTTGCCGCCTTTTCAATTCTTCGCCTACTTTATCAATTTAGTTAAACTTGCAACATGACAGCTCGTTTAAATTCTTTTTCCATGACGCAGAAGCCCCCTAGTGGGCCAGGGTCTCCTCATTATCGAGCCTTCATGATCACACTCAGGCACACCACACTCGATAAGACTCTTCTGGACGAGTGGTCAGCCCAGCATAGAGACCTCTATCTGAAAACACACAACAATCCCAAGAGACACATCCAAGCCCCCGGCGGGATTCGAACCCTCAATCCCAGCGAGCAAGCGCCCACAAACCCACGCCTTAGAACGCGCAGCCACTGGGATCGGTCCGTCCGTTTAATACATATATAAAATACCGCTACGAGCCGTTTTCCTCGGGACTGAATTTCTTTCTAATGACAGTAAGCCTTGTATTTGACTAGCCACTATAGATCTCTATGATTTGAAATTTTCACAGCTTTTTTGGTGCAAACAACAGTTTCTTTAGATATGATGCGGTGTTTATTGGTAATTTATTGTCCATGTTTCTGAGGAGATTTTTGCCTCCATCTTCATAGTAGTCGAATATTTCTTCGATTACTGTGAAGATGGATGGGTGAAGAGAGGGTCGTAAATGGATCTGAAATATGGTGCTGGAGAAGAATGTTAAAAATAAAATGGGCAGGTAGAATAGCGAATGATGAATTCTTTCAAACGGCAAAAGAAAAAAAGGTTACTTTTAGAAATGTTATAAAATAGACGCCACACATGGTTAGGGCATACAGTTAGGCATAAGGAGTTTGTAGTGAACATCCTTGAAGGAACAATATCCAGAAAAAAGGCCGTAGGAAAACCTCGACTACAATACTTAAAGTAAGTCGCCAGAAACACAGGAGCTGACATTTATACAGCAATGAGAAGAATGGCTTGCAACAATTCCAGACGGAAAGCTACCAACTAACCAAAAGACTGAAGGATAAGAAGAAGATGAAGGTGGAAGCAACAGTGTCCTCCGATACATAGATAAAAATGTATCAGTGAACACGGCATCGTGTCCCACAAGACTGGAGAAAATGTAGGAAAGGAATGTTGACTGGTTGGGTGGCGGGGGGGATTTCCAATTAGAAGTGCGTGGTAAAGGTTTAAAGCAGAAATGCCATAGCAAAGTCACAAAAATTCTGCCACTGAGAATCGATTTTATTTGACATGCAGGTAGATTTGCATGACGTAAAGAGTGAAACACGCGTTAGATCTTGTATAATATTTCTAACATAATATTAAAGAAAAATGATTTATTTTTCCCCTAAGAATAAATATCCGTTAAGAGTGGATTTTAAACCCTATTTCAGCAACGTTAATTTTATCACACTTACATGTGACGTAAGCAGTGAAATACGTATTAAATTTTGGAAGAATATTTGTAGTATAATGTTAAGGAAAAATGTTTCATTTTTTGCCTAAGGATAAATATCCCTTAAGAGCAGGTTTTTAACCCTGTTTTATCGAAGTTAATTTTATCACGATTACGTGCAATGTATCAACCAGTCACAGGGCCTGCAATTATAAAATTTGACAGCCAATTAATTGAGATTTCCCTAACAGCTGTCATTTTTATTTAATTTTAAATATACTTTACGATTTTCTTTGAAAGTTTTTTACTTAAAAATCCGTAAACTGTGTTTAAAACTAAATCACAATAAAAATTAAACCACATGGTACAAGAAATATACTGTATATTTGTGAAATTTTGTTGTTTATATTATGTGGCTGGTTAGGTTCCTAAATTTGTTCAAATGACTGTGGAACGGAGGCTGCAAAGCTCCCTGTAACTGAAGACTAGTAAATGTGTTAACGTCGGCATAGACCTGTAAACAAGGGAGATGCAATTTCAAGTCGAAATTTTGTGTAAACAAGCGAGTTGATTGACCTTCGTTCGATGTTGTAATTGTCTCTGTCGCTGGAACAGAAAGAGAATGGTTCGAGCTGTTGTCATTGGTTTGCTTTCGGTAAATAAGAGGCTGTGAATTGAAGGAATAGCCCCGTTAGCTTGGTGTTATAAACCTCTGAAGTTTAAAGGATAGTAACCAAATGAAATGAGAATTGTGTCGCGCAGTTGTGAACCGATGCGGCAGCCGTATTCACTGCTCTGAGAACACATAAACCACAGTGTCTAAAATACCGAGTCGTTTTCAGAACAAATGTCATTAGGTGTCAGGAATGATAATAAGTAAGTCACAATAATGTGTAAATAAATCACAGCCCTTTTTCTGTAGGATAGGCGCTGAGGCCGAAGAAGCAGTTGAGCACAGTGCAAATAATACGAAAATACATAGGTGAGGCCGAAGAAGCAGCTGAGCACAGTGCAAATAATACGAAAATGCATACAAAGAGGCCGAAGAAGCATTTGAGAACAGTGCAAATAATACGAAGATACATACAGTATGAATTCAGGTTTAATACACCGTTCAGCTTTGAGTATGTAATGCAACGTGTACAACAAAATAGCAGCACTGCGGTAAATCAAATTCATCTTTAGTTTGTTCTAAGAATACAGAAACCACAGTTGAAATAAGCCGTGGAGTAGCACGTGTTTTTGGTGGACGGCCCGTCATATGACTTCATGTGGCTAGTTAATTAGTAACTTTTAACGTTTCTGTCTCCTTGGATGTGAAGTCGTGTAGTTTTGTAGAAGTTTGGCCACTTTCGAGGGATTCTGCTGCCCCCATATTCACGGTAGATATAATAAAAGACGAAATTCTACCAGACTGCGCGACGTCACATCCCGGACGGCACAAATCTTCGCAGTTGCCGTCATGAGAAACTCAGATCTTAGGCAATGTAGCATTTCCTACTGCGGCAAACCTAGTGCCTGTGCGTGTACGAGTACATGCACATGTAATTAACACGTATGTATCACAAATGCGGTTCTTTGTACCGTAATTCAATTTCCTCGCTTGTACTTGTATCGACAGACCACTAGGTAGGCAACTGCGTCGTTGGTAACCGCAGACTACAGTGCAGCGCAAACCACGGGGCACGGAGCGAAGGTCGCTGGAGTTCGCAGGTTCCGTGTGAAAGGTTGTCGATCGAGGGAACAGCAGAAATTAGGAGCTGAGGATTATATTAAGATTATGTCTTCTACCATTTTACGCCGTGTTGTTTGGCATGTAAATTCCAGAATTTCGGAATACTTCGCTGTTCAGGATAAACTGGGTGGGGAGCGAGATTTATGATTGTCGTACCGACATTGATGAATACTCTGGTCTTCCGGCATGTTACGCCGTGTCGCTTCGTCAATAGTTACCGACTTTTCGGACAAATGTAGCGCCTACATCTTCAGATTTAATGAGTCCTTTGATAAATGACATTGTGAGGGTAAAACGCTCTTTCGGTACGTCAGTAAATATCTAACAGTCGATATGTCATAACATCCCAGAAAACATGACAACTCCAAATACCCTGAACTTGGATGCATCGTGTTTCTTCTAAACGCTGATACAAAATAAACGGCCTCAAACTCAGCTGTACGTGATCCTAAAATGTAGCGTGTTTGAGAAAAAGATGCTGAGGAAGGTACGTAAAAGGAATTGAGCGGGTGTAGGAGAAATTTGGAAAAGGTACATAAAGAGGAACTACATAAATTCTACTCATTACCATGTCAGGAAGGGCAAAAGCTATCAATCTTACGACACACGTGTGAGAGATCAGCAATGCATAAAAATTTTAATGTTGAAGCCTGAAATGAAGAGAAAAATTTCGAGAACTACAGGCTTAAACAATGGCATAAATTTAAAAAATGTCCATGTGTTTGGGCTGGATTTATGTGGCTCAATACAGGGCATGTTTGCAGCCTCTGTAAATAAGATAATCTATTTTCGGGTTACATAAATTTCGCAAAATTATTTTTTTCTGCTGCCTATTAAGTGTGAGCTTTTAGTTTGATATAATATTTTCGACGTATCTGTCATTTTGGGAAAAAAACGAAAACTTTCTTCCTCCTGCCCAAATTCGAACTCTGTACTGCCCAGCCCGTAGCATAGTATGTGTACCGACTGATAAAAAAACATGTAAAGCAAATATTTAAAAATCTGCCCCTACCTCACAGAGAGCAGGCCAAGTTTGCGTGGCAAGGATCAGTCGATACGAAGGAAATAATCTGTTTCTACTTTGATGGTTGTAAGGAAGGAATGAGTATGTAGTCAACGATGAACAGTTTTAATGTTGAAGCAGTGGTACATATGCTCTTTTAAGGTTTAATAACAGCTGTACACTGCATTTGAACCTGTTCTGAAACCCATTTTGCCGTTCTTCTGTTTTTCGTCTCCCCACACCCACCAACCAGAACTGTACTTGCAGATAGCTTCAGCTCTGACCACGTACCCCACAGGGGTAAAATTTGTGAGCTTATACGAGTGAACATTGTGGGTGCAATAAAAAAAACATTCATCTGCAAACTGACAATGCCGTGTATAGTTGCCTGTGTCCCCCACTGGTGGGAAATACGTTGTGTCGTGGCAAGGGGTGGTAATTGAGTTGACTTCGCCTGTCCATTTAGTTGTACGTGCACAGAGAAATAACAGATAAACTCCATCAAAATACCGGCTAGTTAGCCCATTGTTTACTATACCTACAAACGTCTTTAAATATACAATAATATTCATTTTTCCCACAGTTTGCAATTAATTTCTCTTTTTTTTTTTTTTGAGCAGGCGGCAATTATTCCCTGAAATGACGTTAACCGTATTTTCATTCCAACGTAGAGCGACCGTGCTTACTGTGCGGTACAGACTTACGTTTGTGTGTTTGTATGTTTGTATGTCACAGAAATTAGTTTCAGACCTCAGATCAGTCGCTCACGCATCTAGGCTGTCATAGACGAGGCCATAATTCGATCCCTGATCAGTTCATTTGTGGTGGACAACGTGGCACTGAGACAGGACTGTCTCCAAGTGTTTATCCGCCGTTGCCGGTGTCCGGGCCGTCTAAGGCGTGGGACTGCGACCGCTCGATTGCTGGGTTTGCGAGTTCGAATTCCGCCGGGGGCATGGAAATCCGTCTGGTGTGGGTGTTGTGTGTTGTCAGGTAGAGGGTTTTTGCGTGGGGCTGATCTCACCTCCAGAAGAGTCCTACCGAGTGTTCTTTATCCAATGTGTGTAATCTCGAAACCCCGTCAGTGAAGACCACGATCCGGAATCTTATCGAAGAACTACAGGAAAAAATATTTTATCATCTCCTCTCACTATCATTCACCGATGCTCAATACCAATTTTCATGTTAACACTACTCTTATCAGAAGGACGAACGGTCGAAGTCCGTCAATTTTATAAAGGATATTGTTTCAGTAATCGACATACCTTTTGCGGATAAACATTTTCCTTGTTCTCAGAATTTAGAAATTTAAACAGTGGGTGTATTTTTCCTTTTTTATTGCTTTGTTCTTGTTGCGTATTCTAAATCTTAGTATACCGCAGAACTCCAAATGCAGAGTAATTCAAGACATAATTTAACGTCATACTCCTTACCTATAGGAAATTTTTCCAATACTCTTAGTGCAGGCATCATTTAATGTTTTGTATTCGTGAAGTTCCCGGGTTTAAATCTTATCCTGCCCAGTATTTATACTAAAGCTCTCCGTTTTCTCCTCCAAGGTACCTGTATAATACCTAAATCACACACCACAACTACCTGAAACTTTCTTTCCAGTTCACAAGGTATTATTCTGTCCACCTTTATACAAGTACCTTAAGTTACTGGTAGCGTCGTTGCATGAACCATAACTGTCGTATATAAATGTATTATTTACGTCAGTTACTCTTCTCCTGTCGTAGACCTAATAGACAACGCAGTCAGTGTTATGAAATTTATGGCATCTGCTCTGTTATGGGTTGTCCCGAAAAGTCGGTAAGGAATTACGCACTGCTCGCTGCTTAATAACCCTGAAGAGTACAGTTCTCGTTCAATTCTCGGCGCAAGCTTCAAATTGCGCTTGACAAATTTAGTCCGTCATCCTACCAGGATTTTAGGCAGCCACTGATGTTGAAGTAGGGCTGGGGAGAGTATTATTTAACGACGATACGCCAGTTACTAAAATTATATGGCGCTGGTCGTGGACTAATTTGAGTACGGAACTTCGATGGAATGATACTGACAAGGGAAAAACCGAAGTACGGGGAGAAAGCCCCGTCCCTCAACCACTTTTTCCACCATAAATATCAAATGGACTGACCTGGGATCGAAGGCAGGCCTCTACTGTGATAGATCGGCGACTGATTGCATGAGCCGTGGAGCAGTCGAAACGGTGAATGACTGATTAAAAATTGCGTTATGTAAAAGTTGAAACTTGAAGATTTAAGCAATGCGTTCCTGCGAAAAATTGATGCATATCTCCGAATTACTTGGTGCGATATCCCAGAGGGAAGTATTCTGCGAAGTCACTGCTCACGATATGAGTTTTACCTTTTAAGGCAATTCGCCCCAATATTGTCTTTAAATAATCCATGATATATGGGATGATCAAAAATTCTCTGTGCACCTAACTTCTGTATTGTAATCATCAGGTGCCCAGAGACTTTTTGATCACCCTGTATTAGAAACCCAGTCAAAAACAACAAATATATTAAATTCAAATCAGTATATATTTAGTTCAAGTCAGCTACATACTTCGACCTATAAGTTCATCATCATCCTGGCACGCGATAGAGAAAATAAGTACACACTTTCATTTAGGGCCGAGATCTCAAGGCTTTACATAAATGTTTGTATAAAATATGCACTTATCAAGTTAGATGCCTCTAAGAACGATCTGTAAAAGCTGCAATGTAATGTAAGTTTTTATATTTGTTAAAATATTTGGTAAAATATACAATAAAGTTTATTTGGGTGTTAACTCCATGAAGCAGAATCCTTTTGAGAAGCTAACCGGTTCTCAGCTACTCAAGAATTTCATTACCGCATTCACAAGTGCCCGACACATGTCCCTATCCTTAGCCAGATCGATCCAGTCCATGCTACTCCATCCAACTTCTTGAAGATCCAATTAATATTATCCTCCCATCTACGCTCGAGTCTTCCCAGTGGTCTCCTTCCCTCAGGTTTCCCCACCAAAACCCTGTATACAACTCAACTCCCCCCCCCATACTTGCTACAGTCCCCGCCCATCTCATTTTCTCGATCTGATCATCCGGGCAATATTTGGTGAGAAGTACAGATTATTAAGCTCCTCATTATGTAGTTTTCTCCACTCTCCTGTTACCTCGTCCCTCTTAGGCCCAAATATTCTCCTCAGCACCCTATTCTCAAACATTCGCTTCCTACGTTCCTCCCTCAATGTGAGCGACCAAGTTTAACACCCATACAAAACAACAAGCAAGATTATAGTTATGTATATCTTAATCTATATATTTTTGGATAGCAAACTGGAAAACAAAAGATTCTGCACCAAATGATAACGGAGCATTCCCTGACTTGAATCTGCTCTTAATTTCTTCCTGAATAGAATTTTCATTCGTTATGGTTTTTCCCAAATATCTGAACTGTTCCATCCTTTCAAAGGAACTATTATCAGTCTTTATATTGTGACTTCATCCTGCATTCTTATCCCGAGACATGACCATGTAATTAGTTTTATCAGAATTTAATTCTAGTCCAGTCTCCTTACTAACAACTGCTAAAGCGTCTGTTTTTCCTTTACAGTATGTACACTGCACCCACTATATTAACATCATCAGCAAAAGCGAAAACCTGATGCGTACCACTTAAATTCAAGCCTCCTTTGTTTACCTGCACCCTCCTAACGGCGTACTCTAAAGAAGTGTTTGGGTGTTAAAATATTTATATTATAAAGAAGCCATGTGTTTTCTAGAGGATAGCTATGACAGAATGTACTGGTTACTTGTTTTTGAAATTTCGTTTTTTCAAACTGAAAGGCAATTGTGTCTTTTTTTAATTTACAAACCCGCCAAAGTATTTTTATATTTTAAAGTTTGTTAACGTTACGTTTAGAGAAGACAATTTGGGTGATAAATTATAAAAACATTAGACTTGCTTGTGTTTGTAAATATTGCATACATTGCTGGTATCTGCACACTTCGTTTCCAAGACCATCCAACATGATATATATATATATATACAGGGTGTCCCAGGAGGAATGTGCCAGACTACGGGAGAGTGTTCCTTATGTTAAACTATACCGATATAACCCAAAACACCTATATCCAAAGTTAAACGGTTACGGAGATAATGGCCAGAGAAGTTTGA
>Ga0123357_10007525_pt1 | contig 13474 bp, 4 predicted proteins | sample TergutEmb28metaG_FD_89873 | JGI IMG/M metagenome (GOLD analysis project Ga0123357, IMG submission 89873) | Embiratermes neotenicus P4 segment gut microbial communities from Petit-Saut dam, French Guiana - Emb289 P4 | ecosystem: Host-associated > Arthropoda: Insects > Digestive system > Gut ...
CGATAGTATGGCTGACACGGTGTCTTATGGTGATAGAGTGTATTGTGTAGCATGTTGTGATAGTGTCTCCAAAATATTGTATCTGGTAGTATATGGTCGTATTAACGGCCGAAACATGTTGAGCATTGAATGAGTATTGAATATATAATAAAATAAGTGGCATCAAGTTGGTTCCTCTTTACTCAACTATAAAGATGATGCACGGTCCCATAAACAAAAGTTTCCGAAGTTCATTTAACCCAAAATTTCTATCATACAGTCCAATTTCCGAACCGCATAAATCCAGTCCATATCCTTCGCTCCTTATTTCTTAATGTCTGTTAGGGTATTTACATCTGATTTTTACTCCGGTATTCAAAGCGTCCCCTTTCTTTCTGTGTTTGTCAGAGACAGCACGGATAATCTGTTAGTAAGCTTACATTTTTTCAGCGTGGCTACATTCTCAGTTGAAGGCTACATTGAATCGGGTGTTTTTGACACTCGTCATTTGCTTTACGAAACTATATCTGTGATTTATTTGAAACAGAAAGAAATATGTAAAACCTCACAAATATTTGGTTTGAAGACCAAGAAGTGTGCTGCTGTTGGTCAATGTAATACCAGATACCACTCAACCAACGAAGAGGAAATTGTCATATCTTATACCGATTTTTCGAAAAATTATCCCATCATAACAGGCCGGTTATCTTATGACTTCCTCTATGTTAAATTTCGATTCGTTGTCTTGAAAATATGGCTTTACACATTTTCAAGTATACGTTGAATTTTAATAGAATTTTCAGTTGTTTATTAGATGAAAGATTCTCATTTTCGTGCAGAGGGATCTAACAGTGATGGAATAATAAGACAAGACAATGGAAGGAAATTAAGCTTTCACAGCATTTGCTGAAAATGACATGTTATATTATGAGTGTTGCATGGTGCAAAATCCCTCGACTTCATAGCTTTTGTATTCCAGGCGAAGGTAATCATTTCCGTCTTAGGAACAACCAAGACGTGAATTCCGCTATTCTCAATAATAGTGGGAGAGGAAGGATGTTCCTTGCAGGGGAAATACCAAGATGTTTATATGTTTTTATACACTGCAGAAGTTTGAAGACGAAACTTTAAATATAAGCCCAATGTTAAAACTAGGAACCATGTAAAATAAAATGAATAAATATGCTATTTGAGACTCCCTTGTTATATTCAAGAAGCTTGAGGATTGTTTGACCGTGCAGCTTCCTCATGAAATAAAGTGAAATGCCAACTTGATGCAAAAAGGTAATTTTATTAATATATTCTTAGCTCGGCAAGTTTCGGGTGCATACGCCCATCATCAGGAGCATTGGATGTTGAGTTGCAACATGTGGATTTCTGCACCGAGTTTTTGGAAGGGTGGTGTTCTTGAGAGCCGCTGCGTAGGTCGTGTGTACGGTGCGGATGGTGCCGTGCGTCGCACACACGACCTACGCAGCGGCTCTCAAGAACACCACCCATCCAAAAACTCGGTGCAGAAATCCACATGTTGCAACTCAACATCCAATGCTCCTGAAGATGGGCGTATGCACGCGATACATGCCGAGCTAAGAATATATTAATCAAATTACCTTTTTGCATCAAGTTGGCATTTCTAGTTACTATATTCAAGAGGGATTTTTATAATATGCTTGCATATGTTTATGTGTATATCTTTAGGGCCTGTAGTAGGAAAGAACGCATAGTCCCCTAGATATGTAGCACGCACTAAAGAATTAATATACAAATTATTGAGTAAGAGAGGCCATTTCGAAAGTTTAAGGTGAATTAGACTGTATTAACAAAGTTTTTTATTACTAACAGATGCACAAATGTGGAAAAGAATGTGAAAATTAGACTTATTAAGTTGGTTGTAGATAGACACGAGCAACTGCTCTTTGTTATACTGATTTGAATAGAGGATATTGTGAACATTTTAATTAATTAGTTATTACATTAATTAACAATCTATCTTTAATCATTTTGGATTGTATGTTTGATTAAATGTAGTTATCTATTATTGTTTTATTTTATAATAGTTACAAGTGTCACTGTAGAGGATGAATGAGAAAAATATGCAATTCCAGTTTTTTAGTACACGGTCTTTGTTTTTTCAGGATGAGTGTCCAGGCATTTTCCTAGACGACTTCTCCCAAGCAATAAAGGAACTCCTTGAGTTCAGTTGCGAGACCGACCAAATTGCGAGCCGGGTTCAGATGCCCTAAGCTCGATAGAATTCGATACTACTAGGGCCTTGGTTTAATACAAAATTCCGAGATATGTTATTGTAATTGCTTAGATGCTAAGACTACTGCCATTTTAACACCGCTACGTCTCACATACTGTTTTTTTTTAAGATTTTGCTGTATGAACAACAAAGTTTAATATGCCGTGTTACGGATATTCGCTGGGCTGTGTCAACTTATTTTATTTTGCGGATAGAAAGTAATAAATATCTGTTTATCTCTTGACAGTTCATTTTTCCTTGAAGTACAGATAGCATGTTTGTGTCAACATGAGGAACTGTGAGAATGTGAGGTTTGGGCTGCTATCCAAGTAGTTATACGTGGCGAAAGTGTGGAAATAAAACACACAAAAAGTGAAAGCCTTTTCTCACAGACGACTGGAATACTGTATCTGTATAGCAGATCGTTTCAGTTCATTTATGTTTTACTCCTAAAATGTCGTATAAATAGTGGGAATTCATTCTCAATTTAAACTGAAAAATCTGTCGAAACCGGTTTCTAACCACGGCTTTAAAATTTAGTTGTTTCATTGGTCCTTTCTGCTACAGCACAGCCCGTGAAAGACATTGAGGGTTTTTTAACTTGCTTCCTTTATGGGGTGACGGGAAAGGCTGTCATGTGAAAAAATTCATCCATGATTCAGAAGAACCTGTATCGCGCCACTTGACGAAGAGAATCCCAGGTCTTCTGACCTAGACTAACGAGTCGCTGTGCGGAAACACTAATTCAACTACGTTTGAAGGGATAGGAGAGTCCGAGTTGTGACTAACTTACAGAGTTGGTCGACGAAGGATTCCATTCCCGATTGCGGCAGCAACAAAGGACATTTTCCACTCCACCGTGAGAAAGTCTGTCGGTGGGTAAAGATGACAACTGATATGCCTATAGTGCCTAGTCTGCAAATTAATTAAATATAACTCCTCTGTCACAAATATTTTACTTCCTTACACAGAAGCAAAATTTTCTTCACTTTTCCTTTATGTTCACACAGTTCTGTTTTGTGTATGAATTGCAGTTTTTAGTGTGGTATCGTTACTCAAAGTACCGTGTATATCGGCAGAAACTCCTCAGCGCAAATGACTCTTAATCTTCGACGCTCAACTTCCGCGCTACCAGTTCTCGTATCCCAAAAGACCACAACACCAAATTTCACCGCTGCATATCCTCAAATCTCTGGGGCTTGTATGAATTCAAATGTTTCATGTTACTGCAACGTATGTTTCGGTATATGTCTCTTGTCTGCATGGAAATGAATTTCCATACCTAATGTCAGAAACTATTATATACAAGCCACAATTAATTGTACGTGCTAGGCTAAATGTCAGCTTCTTTGGTTACCTTATTACTTGCCACTGCAATTATTGTAATTCAAACTTGTGTCTAATTGATATTAACTAACTTCATATATCTTCGAAGTCACACATTACACGTCTCACGCTTAATAACTTCCGGCACAAGAAAGACAGCATCTGATAATGTGAGCATATCGACCTTATTCATTCAAAATTCCCTTAAATCCTTAGAATGTAGTAGAAAAGGCTTACGGGCACCGTGGCGTTGAGACCACGTGTTTGAGGAAGTTTCACAACTACAGCATACAAAATGTATTTTTTTTCGGACCGGATTCTGGTTGTAATAGAAGTAGAATTTCTTTATCCATTTTATGAAGTATGGGAATAGCTTCGCTAATGAGTACAGAGGTGCTTCGATTATTGGCCCCCAGAGGTCACGTAAGTTGCTTGCTGGAAGAGTTTAAATACCATCACGTATAATTCCACTGTAATTCGCTGTTCATTATCAAAGGCAAGAAAGTTATTTGTGAATCCAAACTGTATTAACGCGGTACACAATTTTCCACTATGTGACAAAAAAACTCGAGTAATGTTTAAATCTGTTAACGGCGTGTGTTTCAGGTAATTGCAGGCATTAAGGTCACTTACGATTCAAACTTGAAATTAAATAATAACTTCAATATTAATAATACACAGTTGTTTATACTAATGTAATTAAAGTAGATATAAGACGTTGCGCGATATACACCTCAGTGACAAAATTTCTAATTCATTTTTATTGTAGGCCTACAGTGCCTAAATCAGGATTACGTAATTTTGTTGCATAAACTATAATTTGTGCAAACGGCAGACACAAAGATATCGAAACAAACGCTGGATGCTTGCTACATCCGGAATCAAAACATTCTTCTAAATTTCGAGTACGCATCCTGACTATTTTCTGATATCCAGAAATTCGATTTGCCCAGCAGTGTTAATATGAACCATTTCTTAGTGATAAATCACATTAGAGAGTAGAGTTGTGTAGCGGCGAGTAACTGTGGCTGTGAAGTACCGTCATCGTGACCTTTGTCACTGACTAGTGCCGTGTGTATGAGGAGGCAACAGAAATGAGAAAACTCCAGATAGGGCTATGGGTCCGGATTACTGAATTCACGAGTGCAGAGCAATTCCTAACGACTACTTCTTGAAATTGTCACCGTTCCGTTTCAATAGTTGGAACTTTTAATTATTTGAACTGTAGAAACAATAAACGCTGTCATTTGTCAAACCCATAGACCTACCTGTTACATTATTTATAACAAATTTAGTGACTAAAATTGTTGCTGCGCACGGAATGATGGCGTATGGGGAAAAGGAGTGTAGCTCCACTCATTCTCACACTCGACGTTTGATTTAGGTGAGTGATTAATTTAACGCTTGGGTTTCTTTACCCCCAGTAAAACAGCCCCTGGTACCGATTAAAATGCAGGGTCCTTCGACCCCCATGACCGATGTTTACAATTGGTAGAACAGGAAAATCCCTATCCCTTTTCGGACATTGAATAATTTAACGAGTTGTGAAATTACTATAATTTCGATTCATGTCACTAAGATGAATCATCTTTGGAGTACCTTTCAAATTTATTCTACAGATCCTGTCGTAATACCTTATACTTGATACTGCACCAAAACCATCTGATGATTAGAGAACTTGATGGGAAAGAAAACTTAATGGAGGTACATTGCCTTATATTCTGTTTAGAAGTTTTAATAAGCCTTACTAGTTATCTGCTTTCATTATAAATTTTCATTGTATTAATTCAAGTATCATACCTCCGTGTACCAAGCAAGAATATAATCTGACGTATTGATTCATAAAGTGCCATAAGTTACAATACCGAAGTAGCATTTTGTCTCATGCTACAGTGGAAAATACAATTATAAGTTTACATAAAATGGGAATTCGTTATGTTTAAACACACTTGCAGGATAAACATCAGTCCTTCTCAAATTTATGTTCGTGTTTATATTGTTCTTGGTTTTTTTCTTTATTCTTCATTCTTCATTCTTCATTTAGGTGGAAAAAATCTGGCTTTCCTGTTCTTAAACTGCTTTAGTTACGGGGAAATTAATCCCAGCATGTGCCATAAAGAAACACAGAGAAATCAAAGCTATATTTCTACTCACTCTAGCCTCAACACTACATGCAGTTGAATGGTCAGTTTCTCACTCCTGCACATATACCTCTGGCAAAAGTCTCTTCTCTGCTGTCTGCCAAGGGTTTGGTGGGTCCGATATCCGGTCTAGAAGTTATGATGACGGAGGGAATTTGCCCTTGGTGTGAACCGAACGACGACTTCTCAGTCGATCAGCTGGTAGTATAGTCACTGTAACTAATATTCTAAAGCGACCTGACGTTCCAAATGTATGTAGTATTAAATATTACTCTAAGTCTGAGAACTTTTGTCCTCTCTTTCATACTGCGGCAAAGTTAGTAATTGTATTACGCAACTGGTGATTTTAGATTTAACACAGTAACACAGATCGAAATAGAGCGCGGGCTGTCGTAATATTGGAAGATAAATATAAACGTACATGCACTAACCGCTGATATGTGGTTAAAAAAGGAATTTTGTTTCCATGACGGATATAAGACAATATCAATTTAAAATAGAGAAATCGTGAAAATCTATCTTACAAGTCTCCATTCAGTGCATTTTTCGTAAAGTAATTGTACCTTTAATATCCCAACAAAATGTATTTATACAATACAATACATGTATTATTATTATCGGCACTATCCTATGTGGTTCGACGTTTATTGCACCATCTTCAGGGAGAACTCTATCGTATGCTCAAAATTATTGTTACAATGATTGATTACAGATACTAAGTTATATTATATAAGGGTTTACAATTTCACTTACAGTTATTTGAAAACTCGTATTTGGTTCAACACAAAAATTAAAACGGTAAAAATCCTTGTGTACAACGCTTTTTTCACACACATTCTCCCTGAAGATGGCGCAGTCAGCGCCGAAACATGTAAGAGAGTGTTGATAATAATATATGTATTTTATTGCATGTATGCATTTTTTGTATATTAAAGACATACTTTTTAAGTGAAAATCTAATTTATTTGAACCTGAAAGAAGAAAGAATGAAGATGTATAAAATGTTATGATGATGAGCATCTTAAATTATATTCTTCGACAGATGTTACCAGGGTGATCAAATACAGGGTGAGATATTGAAGAATATGACACGCATGGAGAGAAGAGTAATTCACAAAGAATGTTTGTTGATAAACATTAGAGGAAAAGAGAGAAAAAAGCTTCTATGGAAGGATATTATTAAAATATATCTTAAAGAAATAGGATTTTATAATGACAGTCGTTGTGGCTGGGTGTTACGCACAAAGTAACGAATAATCGAGTTCCATAAGTTATGGGGGAAATTTTGACGTTACGTAAATCTCTTACATTCTCAAGAAAAACTCTGTTCCATTAAGTTCCTTATTTTATTAATTTGTTAGTCCCGCAGAAAACGAGTTAAAATAAAAACCGATTTCAAAGTATAAAAGTTCTTAGAGAGGGGCCACACTAATTGTAACAGATATGAATGACAGCTTGCGAAATTTCGTTGGCTACTTTGTCCAAATCTGTGGCATGATAACACTGGTATTTCTGCTTCCATTCTTCACCGCACTACTTTTATTTTTTCCTTCCCGTCCCAATGGACCCTACCGAAACGTTAGAGAATCGGAACCGATGTGCTAATACCTACTTGGCTACTGGAGAACACAAATTGTTCGAACTTTGATATGGGCAAAAGGAAACGAAGAGTGATGGCGTCTCTTGATGGCCGTTTTGCCAAGTATTCTTTTATTACTGACAAACAGAACACACTTATATCTAAACAATATGGTTTCCGATTACAAGCCAGGCGTGCGTCAGAGTGTTTTTGGTTTTATGTAAAATGATTATCGTCTTACGTTACGAAGTTGAATACAAGAAGGAAGGTTACTTCCAAAATTTTTCTCCGAAGGCAAAATTTTCTCTCTAACCTAGAATAAAATATAGCAGAACCCATGTACCACACCATCCTTCCTACACAACACATGCGAGATCTCGTACCCACTCCACCCCTGAACTCCCCACTGTATACAACCCACACAAGTCGTGTGTAGCTGCTTACCAATGTTTCTCATTTATCAACCTGAAGATGGCCAATGAAAAGGGCCGAAATATGTAGTTGTTCTTTATGTAATAAATTATACATATCTGTATCACCATACAGTTGTGTTAGAAGGGTATACAAACTCCAATCTAGTTTATTATAAACACAACCGGGATGACGAACCTTATGATTTTTCTCTCAGTTCAGGAATAAAAGTAACATTCAATATCGCTCCAAACCATTTTCACTGGTAGGCAGCAGGTCTCTATTTAAAGCTTCCCTTTTTGTTTCCTCTTTCAAAATTCTCTAAACGCAGAACAACCCGTCCCCTAACTCGGCTTTGCCCAGCCCGACTTTGATTTTACGCGTTTGAAAATATTTACGCGTAGGCGTAAAAACTTTAAAAACATTTAAAGACCAAAAATAGTTGTACATTAAGGGATATGTTGGACCTATGAGCATCCGCAACATATTTTTCCCATAATCCTGGGCAACATGATTCCTCCCAGCACTCTACTAACACCCAAACTCTATCTCAGGGCGAAGAGAGATCACTGTATAATAACGGCTACAAATACCATCTAGATTACACTCAACCGACAAGATTGCACTTCACAATCCACTGTTACTGTAAAAGACATTCCAGTTTATGAGGACCGGTGTTTCTCTGCCGCATATTTCATGCTTAATATTGTATTTCTTACACAACTTTGTTATCAGGAATTTTACGATCATAATTATTGGTATTCTTTATAGTATATTACGTCAGAGGCAATATGGAATGCATGAATGTGTAAGTGACCCAGCGATTGAGTAAATAAGTGAACATATATATGAGTGGTTAGTGAAAAATTAGTAGATCATTGTAGTGAAATGTGTTAACTTTTCTCAGGTTTTCCAGATTTTACTGAAAATTAACACACGAATACCTGGGTATTACTCCCAAATATGTCTTCATTGATAGCTTCCTAATTCTTCCACAACCAACGTGCATAAAAGCCTTAGCAACTCATTTGATATAATGTTGCAACGAACGTACGTGAAAGGATATTTTTCTCACAGCAGAGGAATAACTTGTCGGTAGAAAGCCTCATCACACAAGACGTAAAATTAAAACAAACTACTTCGCTTGACAGATAGACATTCCTTTGTTAATACCGACTTATCTGCTGTCGTTACTGCAAAAGTATTTATTTACCTGTTTTGTGTAAGTAGACTTATGTTGTTTCTTTTAGTTCACTCTATTGGTATGATGCATGTTATTTGGCATCCCAGGGAGAAATGAGGGTTCTGATCTGACACTGAAATGATTTTATTTTCGCGTGGAATACAAAAATTAAATTAAGAACTTGTTATTGACAGAATTTTATCGAAATATTGAGCCAAATTCCTAATTTACTTAAAGAATCGACTGAATTTAGTTACATAATTTTACATTTCTTTTTTTTATAATTTTGTTCTGAAAGAAAGCATATTGACTTAGGAAGATTCTGCCCTTCTCCCCTCTACGGCGCAATTAATTGTCCGATTCCTGACGGGAATGTGGCCCATATTGTTGGGTTACTGGAAAGGGACTAAATGGAAAGGGAATTAAAGGGTTCGGCACTTAACACAGAAGGGTCCAGACGTTTCTTAAACTGCCGTATACAGAAAATATAAACACGCGTAGCTAGAAATTATGAGTATGACTGTTAAGTAAGTTTCGCGATCAAAATGTCTATAAAAATGCATCGTTAACTATTTGCTTCATAGCTTCAAATGTTCCGTAAATTCCGTATTCATGTACAAAATACTCCTCTGCTCTTCCTCTCGCCATCATACTGATCTTAATAAACTGTTCGTGGTATAATTTATCAACGAATTTATATTCTTATGTCAACACCATATCGGTGTAAAATGTGTTAACTCTCGTCCTTTCCTTTTGAGGCGTTCCCCTATGTTAGAGAAGTGTTCGTGTGTCTACGAGGGTGCAAAAGAACAAGAAACGCTTAATATGTGCGTGTGAGTCGTTATGACAGGATTTGCTATAGATATTTAAGGTGTTTCAGTTTAGAGACGGACAGTAATACAGACCACATTATAGTGCATAAATACCTAGCGTGCAGATGACTTTCTGTGCAGACGAGCGTCCCATTTCTGTTCTGTTCATGTGCAAAACCTATCTCTCATTCGAACATAGGAAATTAAGGAAAATAAAATTATTTTTCGTGTGATTTAAATTACATGCAGTAAAACAGAAACCTGATCATGCGGACAGTTTATTTTCCCGCTTATCCTAACAAAAGCGCTGTAGTCAGTCGCTGTTGACATGATGTGTTGAGCAGTAAATATGTCATAGTTGAGAAGTTCACTAACGCACGCATTTCCTAAGTCCTTAATACCTGATTTTTTTCATATGGATGTTTAATTGTTTAGTTCTCACATTGCAAGAAGTTTCTTATCTCGGAAAAACTGAAGTTAACAATTTAGGATAATGCATAACCAGGGTCTTAGTTTTATATATTACCGGTTCTCTTTCAAGGATGTGGGAGCAATTTTCGCAGTCATTCAAATGATGTAGTTGGGAATAGAGGCTCTTCGGCGCTAAGAAAGTGCCCCTAAATCTTCTGTCGTTTTATACACTTAAGTATAAAAGTTAAATTAATTATGTATTAATTTTAACATCTCATTTTATATTTGTGGAAATGAAATGTGATTTTGGAAAAAAATAACTGGTATTATTACTGTAATTACATTTGCTGGACTTTCCAGATTTATTGTTGTAACCAATATGCGATCATAGACACACTTGGACACAGATGAGGTAATTTCATGAGCCTGATGAAGTAAATAGACTTACAATTTCCTATTCTTGAACGGTAATTGTGTTACTCCTGAAGAGCTCTTCGTTGTTCTGGACGGTTAAAAGTGCGCTTTATTAAATTTTTTCATTGTTTCTTCCTACGAAATTAACCTACACAAAATAAAAATATTTTTGAACTTAAAATCCGCAGATTGACTACTATTCGATATATTATACTGTGGTTAAGTTGGAAGAGTTTGTAGCACGTCGCCATTACTCCAAAATTTCCAGGAACTCAAAATTATGGTTTGATTTGCTTACAAATAATTCTAATTCACAGGTTATTTTACGTCGAATATAACAACTTACAATGCATAACATTTGAACTAATCGCGGTCGAATTTAAATTTTAAAGTACGAAATTGCCCAAGCAATTAAAACCAAAAATGGTGTTTGGGAAGAAAATGCGAATAATATAAAAAATCAGTGCCTTAATAATTGTACATCGGCGTGAAATACGTTGTTACTGTACATATTTCAGATAGTACGGAATAAATTTAGGGTTTGTTTGGGGTCCTTTAATAGGACTGTGATAAAAAGGAGAAAAAATAAATTTTAAATTTTCTCTGTAAATTGGATAACATAAATAAGCATTTGGTTGCTTCTTCCTAGGAAGTCATTATTTTAAAGCCTCAATTATGTGCATTTTTATTTGCTTCATTGAGCAACTAAAATAAGAGACTACTTTTAAAGGCTATTTGACTTCCGTATTTTAATGGCTGTTTTTCGTCCTAAACTAGACACCTGGATTTGCCCAGAGTGTCTTGCTTAGCCATCAGCGGAAGACGAATTTATTCCGTTGAACGATTCCCTTCTCTCTTCCTTCCTAATAGCAGTTTACTTTTAAAAATTTCCTTAAAAGGCCCACATCCACAAGTTCTTATATTCTGCTGTTTGACAACGAAGTAAGAAAAAAAAATCCATTGTGCTGAGATGAATTTCAATGGCTCTCTAAAAGATTCTGAATTCACTGAACTCAGTTATCTGTAGAGTAGACTCATTCATCTTTCTACAGCAAAGCGCGAAACTTTGACACCACAAAATACCTCCATATTCCAACTCGCCATTTCACAAAATATTTCCCCTAATTCCACATTGATTCTTTTCCTCTATTTCTTTCACAGACTTTCAAAGTGGCTATTCTACAAAATAATTCGTTACAAAAATCCTTCGTATCTCCATCCTAAATACACGCACAGGTTGTCATTAGATTTTTCGCTACTTAGTACTCTAAATTATCTGTATTAAAAGGATGGAAAATTATAAATCTATAATTACAGAAATTGAGAATATAGACAAATATAAACAGGAATTTCAGGAAGCTGTACTTTGAGTAACGTAAGATTAAAATACAAGGGATTAAAAGTGCCAAATCTAGTATATCTTTTGTGAGTCTGTTGTATTTTTATATTTATATCCACAAAAATTCTTTCTCTAGAAGTACTTTGAATTCGATAGCTACCAGTTCACGTCAGAAAGGAAGTTGACGAAATTTGCTTAATGTTATAACAGAATGTAGAGAACATATTTTTAAAATAGTCTTGACTTTTGTCTTTATTTACCGGGACCTACTGTTTCAGAACTGAGGACCTAAAGAATTGTTTTATGGGTCCAGCATATTTTTGCAGAAAAGTAGGTGAGTTGGGGAGACCTTTGTTCGCAGTTCTGCGTTTCTCTTCACCATACACTTTTCCAGTTTCCTTTGTGTATTAACTTTGTTAGAAATTCTGGTAAAATTTCTTAACTCTTGTATAATAATCTGGACATATAAATAATAATTGAAACGTATTATCTATTTTTCGTCTGCTTGTTCACAACCAATGTTTTATGCACAATACGTTGTAGCAACAGTAAATAAAACTTTTAAGTGTATTATTACCTGTCGTTATATAAAATCATATTTTGACGTAAGCAAATATTAGAATTTATGTGTGTGTGTGTATATATATATATATATGCTTTGATATAAAAAATTGAACACCCTGTATTGTAGTCATGAATAACTTGTTACAGAACTAATATATTTTGTAGCTAGCACAAAAAAGAACAATATATCCAACCAAAATAAAAAAAATTGAAAACAACAACCACTTTGTCAACGTTACTGCTGTCTGAAAACATATGTGCTTACGTAGGTACTTGGAAGAACGAAAACCATATCAATATTGATATCAATACAGACGAAACAATTGTCAATAAGTGTTTTAACTGTCTTTAGAAATAACCTGATAGAGTTGTTTGCTTTAGTTGTCATTTGTGAATCAGTCCTGTACTTCCTCTGGAGAGGAAGTCTATTTATTATATAACATATTTAAAGAATATAATTTGGAAATTGCTATAAAAAAGACGAAAGTATCTGGTTTCGTTGGAACGGATCACCTAAGAACAAAAATTATTATAAATGATGAAACACTAGAACAAGTTAGCCATTTTACTTACCTAGGTTGCAGTATATCTTACCAATTTTCCAATGATGTAGAATTTAAATTAGCAACACTTTTACAGTTAATAGGTACTATTAAGAGAACTATTTTTAAAAAAGTGAAAACGGAAATTATTTTGAAAATATACAAATCACTAGTTTTACCTACATTTTTATATGGGTCAGAAAATTGGACTCTAGCAGCCTTAAAAAGACGAAGAACTGAAGCGGCAGAAATGAAGTTACTGAGACCTCTGGCAGGCTACACCCTTTATGACCACAAAACGAATCACTACATACGCCGCGAACTACGGATTACAGGCATACTAAACAAGATAGATGAATACAGACAGAATTGGCTTTCACACTTGCAAAGAATGCCACAACACCAAATCCCTTTGAAATCATACCACTACAGACCACAAGGAAGGAGAACAATTGGAAGACCGAAGAAGCGTTGGCGCGAGTAGCTGTAACTCTGGAGACGGAACGGATCAAAGGGTCCAATCCTTGA
>Ga0123357_10007526_pt1 | contig 13473 bp, 10 predicted proteins | sample TergutEmb28metaG_FD_89873 | JGI IMG/M metagenome (GOLD analysis project Ga0123357, IMG submission 89873) | Embiratermes neotenicus P4 segment gut microbial communities from Petit-Saut dam, French Guiana - Emb289 P4 | ecosystem: Host-associated > Arthropoda: Insects > Digestive system > Gut ...
CGCCCTTGCTCTTGTTCACCATATTGCTGATATTGACGCCCATGCTCGCGAGCGAGCCTGTCTGCGTACCCAGCATCGATGGGATATTCTTGTGCAGGACGACGATACGTGGGCCCTCGTCCCATTTGCCGGCCTGGACCGTCGGATAATTGACGGAGTTCAGGATATTCCCGTTTTCGACGAAATCCATGATCTCTTCCACCGCCAGGATCGCGCAGTTTTCTTCGCTTTCCTCGGTTGACGCGCCCAGATGCGGGATGAGCATCACGCCCTCCGCCCCCTGCATATCGTCCGTCGGGAAGTCCGTCACATAGTAGCGCAGCTTCTTTTCGGCGAGCGCGCGCTTGATGTCTTCGCCGACAACGAGCTTGTCGCGCGAGAAGTTCAGCAGTACGCACGTGCTTTTCATGGCCGATATCATCGCGTAATCAAACATGCCGTTCGTGTCTTTGCTCGATGGCACGTGTATCGTCACATAATCGCAGTGCGGCATCATGGCCGGCAATTTGTCGAAGAGTTTCACGGTGGAAGAAAGATCGTGAGCCGCTTTCAGCGAAAGATAGGGATCGTATCCGACCACCTTCATGCCGAGGGCTTCGGCGGCGTTCGCGACCAGGACGCCGATGTAGCCGAGGCCGACGACCCCGAGCGTCTTGCCCATGATCTCCTCGCCCGCAAACTGCGCCTTGCCTTTTTCGACGTCCTTTGCCACGTCCTCGGTCAGCGTCTTCTCCCACTCGATTGCCGCGGGGATATTGCGCGCGGTCATGATCATGCCGGCGATCACGAGTTCCTTGACCGCGTTCGCGTTCGCGCCCGGCGTATTGAAAACCACGATCCCCTGCTCGGCGCATTTGTCCACGGGGATATTGTTCACGCCCGCGCCCGCGCGAGCGATCGCGATCAGGCCTTCGGGCATGTCCATTTCAAGCATGTCCGCGCTGCGCACGAGGATGGCGGACGCGCCGTTTACGTCGTCTGTGAGTTCGTAATTGTCTGTCAAAAGGCCTGTACCCCTCGGGGAAATTTTGTTGAGGGCGGCAATCTTGTACTTGGTCATCTTGTCTCCTTGCAAATTCAATTTTATTTTTCATAAAGAATAGCGCAACCATCACGCGATTGCAAAGATTTTTTAAACGCGCTGTGATAAAATATTTCGATAAATTCAGAAATAGGACAGAAAGGAAGATGAAAAGCAAATGGGAGACAGGGTATACAATTTTTCCGCGGGGCCGTCGATGCTGCCGGTTGAAGTGTTGAAAGACGCAGCGGACAAAATGCTTGATTATGATGGCGCGGGCATGAGCGTCATGGAGATGAGCCACAGATCCAAGCCCTTTGAAAAGATCATAGAGGAAGCCGAGGCAAACCTGCGCCTGCTGCTCGGGGTGCCGGAAGATTATGACGTACTCTTTGTACAGGGCGGGGCGACGCTCGTCTTCGCGATGATCCCGCTCAACCTGATGGCCGGCAGCGGCAAGGCCGACTATATCATCACGGGCCAGTGGGCGGAAAAGGCTTACCAGGAAGCCGCGAAACTCGGCGACGCGAAAGCGGTAGCCAGTTCGAAGGAGCAGAAGTTCTCGTTCATACCCAAGGTCGCGCCGGGGGAATTCAGACAGGACGCGGACTATGTCCACATCACATGGAACAACACCATTTACGGGTCAAAGTACCCGGCTGTCCCGGATACGGGCGGGCTGACGCTTGTCACGGATATGTCGAGCTCGATCCTCTCCGAAAAAATTGACGTTTCAAAATTCGGATGCATCTACGCCGGCGCTCAGAAAAATATCGGCCCGGCCGGGCTTTCGATCATCATCGTCAAAAAAGAGCTCGTCGGCCGCGCGAAGGAAAGCGTCCCGACCTACCTCGACTTCAAAACGCACGCCGACAACGGGTCAATGTACAACACGCCTCCGGCCTGGTGCATATATATCGCCGGCGAAGTGTTCAAGCTCCTGCTTGCGCGCGGAGGGGTGGAAGCCATGGAACAGATCAACAAGCGCAAGGCCGCGAAACTTTACGATTTTATCGACGGGTCAAAACTGTATACGGCCCCGGTCGTAAAGGAAGACCGTTCGCTGATGAACATCGTCTTCGTGACAGGCGACGATGAGCTTGACAAGAAATTTGTTTCGGAAGCGAAAGCCGAAGGGCTCGTCCAACTGAACGGGCATCGTACGATCGGCGGCATGCGCGCGAGCGTCTACAACGCTATGCCGGAGGAAGGCGTCGACAAGCTGATAGGCTTCATGAAGAGGTTTGAGGCGGAAAACGCGTGAAGTATTTGATTTTGGTACCGGACGGGGCGGCCGACGTATCCTCCGACGGGGAGAAGACGCCGCTTGAAATAGCGAAGATGCCTTTCACGGGCGGGCTGGCAAAGCGGGGCCGCGTCGGCCTGGTGCGGACGATCCCGCGTGGGGTGGCCCCCGGCAGCGACGCGGCAAATCTGGCGGTGCTCGGGTATGACCCCAAAACCGACCTGACCGGCCGGTCGCCGCTTGAGGCCGTCAGTATGGGCATCGATATGGGTGACCGCGACGTGGCGTTCAGGACGAACCTTGTCACGCTCGTGGCGCCGGACGGCGGGGATTCTGACGGCGTCTATGAAAACCTCGTCATTGCGGACCACGCTTCAGGTGATATCGGCGACGAGGAAGCGCGGACGCTGATCGGGCTCGTCGACCGGGAGCTCGGTTCGGGCGATCCGAAAAACGGTGGGCGGATCCGGTTTTATCCGGGCGTCAGCTACCGCCACGCGCTTATCGTGAAGGACGGGGCAAAGACGGAAAGCGGCGTAGGCGACGTCTTCTCCGACTATCCGGGCTACGCGCTCATCCCGCCGCACGACATACTCGGGCGGCAGATCGGGCTCTATCTGCCCGACAAAGACGACGAGGGATATATCCTCGCCCTGATGAAAAAAAGCCATGAACTTTTGAAAGGCCACGATATCAACAAAGACCGGGTCGCGAAGGGCCTTAGGCCCGCCAATTCGATCTGGATTTGGGGCGAAGGGATCAGGCCCCGGCTCGCGCCGATCACGGAAAAGTATGGCGTACAGGGCACGGTCATCTCGGCGGTCGACCTCATCAAGGGCATAGGTATCTGCGCGGGGCTCGAGGCCGTGAAGGTCGAGGGCGCGACAGGGACCATCCATACGAATTTCAAGGGCAAAGGCGAGGCCGCGATAGACGCGTTCCGGCGCGGCAAAAATCTTGCCTATATCCACGTCGAGGCGCCGGACGAATGCGCCCACCAGGGCAACTTCGCGGACAAAATCACAGCGCTTGAACGCATAGACGCGGAAATCGTCGGCCCCGTACTGGCGTGGCTCGAAACGCATCGAGCGGAAACGGGCGAGGAGTTCAGGATACTTATCGTGCCCGACCACCGTACGCCGGTAGTCATCCGCACGCATACCGACGAACCCGTGCCGTATATGATCTATGACAGCGCCATAGCGGCAACCGGCGTGATGAACGACAAAAACGCTTTTACCGAACGCTCCGGCGCGGCCGGCGCGCCTGTCCATTCCGGGATGGAGCTCGCGGACGCGTTTTTTCATGGGCTTTGACGTCTCTGAAAACTTGAAACGCCTGCCTGCGAAGCCGGGCGTCTATATACACAAAGACAGGTACGGCGACGTCATCTATGTCGGAAAGGCGGCCTCGCTGAAGAGCAGGGTGCGCCAGTATTTTACATCCCCGGAAAATATGGACGCCAAGACGGCGGCGCTCTCAAACCATATAGCTGAGTTTGAATATATCGTCACGGATACCGAAGCCGAGGCCCTGATTCTTGAAAACACGCTTATCAAGAAACACAAGCCGCGATACAACGTGATGCTGCTTGACGACAAAACCTACCCTTATATCAAGCTCACATACGGCGAAACCTGGCCGCGGCTCGTCAAGACCAGGATCCTCAGCAATGACGGCAGCAAGTATTTCGGGCCCTACGCGGATGTCGGCGCGCTGAACCGGATCATCGAATTGCTGAACGATTCATATCGGCTCAAGCGGTGTTCAAGGCGCGATTTCCCAAAGGGATGGAGGCCGTGCCTCAACGGTTTTATCGGCGCCTGCGACCGCTGCTGCGCCGAGGACGCACCCGACCCGCGCGAATACGCCGGGAGGATCGAGGACGTAGCGGAATTTTTGAAAGGGCGCGACAAGAAGCTTGCGGCGACGCTGAAAGCGCGCATGAAGGAGGCTTCCGACGCGATGGATTTTGAGACGGCCGCGAAATGCCGCGACCTGATCGCGGCCGCGGAGGCGGTGACCGAACGCCAGAAAGTGGATCTGCTGTCGTCGGGGAGTATCGACATTTGCCTCGCGAAAGCGGCGGATCCGGAAAAGGGCAGGCATGCGCGCATGACGGTTTTCTTTGTGCGCGACGGGAGGCTCGTAGGCCGCGAGATCCACCATTTTGACGCGGAAGAAGGCGCTGAAAAGAAGGAAGTGGCAGCCGCTTTCCTGAAGCAGTACTACGCGAACCAGACGATGATCCCGAAAGAAATAATGCTGGAAGAAAAGATCGAGGACATGGCCGCCATCGAGGACTACCTGTCCGAGGCGGCGGGGTACAGGGTCCATCTGATAAAGCCGGAAAGAGGCGAAAAGGCGGCGCTTTTGAAGCTGGCCCAAAAGGATATCCACGAAACGGAGGCGCTTGCGGAAGATATGCTGGCGGCCCGGATGGACAGGAACGCCGCGGCCGAGCGTGCGCTGAGGGAGATCGCCGGCCTGCCCGCGCCCGCGCCGGGGTCTGAAGCGCTGCCGCTCAGGCTGGAGGCCTATGACGTTTCCCATACCGGCGGCGAAGGCAGCGTCGGGGCGATGGTCGTTTTTCGCGGCGCGGAGAAGAGCAGCGCCGACTATCGGCGTTTCAGGATCAGGACGACGGACGACGAAGGGAAGAGCGCGGATGATTTCGCGTCTATGCAGGAGATGGTCTATCGCCGGCTAAGGCGCGGGCTTGCCGGAGAGAAGGGCTTTGAAGAGCTGCCGGATATCATCCTCATAGACGGCGGCAAGGGGCATGCCGCGGCGGCGGAGCAGGTCGCTTCGGCGCTGGGGTTTGGGCAGAGGATCCCGATCCTCGGCATGGTGAAGGACGACCGCCACCGCACGCGCGGCCTCGTTGCCGGCGGGCGCGAAACCGATCTTGCGGGGAAGCCCGAGCTCTATCATCTGGTCGGCGCGATACAGGAAGAAGTCCACCGCTTCGCGGTCACATACCACCGGGGCGTCCGCGGCAAAACCCTGTCAAGGTCAGAGCTTGACGAAATCCCGGGCGTAGGCGCAAAACGAAAAGCCGCCCTGCTGATGAAATACGGCGGCGTTGAAGCTATACGCGCGGCTTCCGTGGACGAGCTGGCTTCAGCGCCAGGCATGAACCGCGCCGCCGCCGAGGCCGTCCACGCTTATTTTGCCGCAAAAGATGGCTGAAACTTGTTTTAATAAGTGGTAAAATAGCTCGGTATGATACTTGAAGAGCGCGGTCTCACCGCAGGAGGAATGGAATGGCAGCAAACAAGGCAAAGGACGAAAACTTTGGCGACGACGAACCTATGGTCGTGACGCTCGAATACGACGACGGCACAGAGATCGAAACGGAGGTCATGGGGATTTTTGAAGTCGAAGGGAAGGAGTATATCGCTCTCATACCCGACGATGATTCTGACGACGTGTACCTGTACGGATACGCCGAGGTTGGCGACGATGAGTTTGAGCTTCTGGACATTGAGGACGAGGATGAATTCGAAAAGGTCGTGAAGGAATTTGACGCCTTGATGGATGCTGCGGACGACGAGGACGACGAGGCCTGATACCCCGTTGAACGCGCACTACGACGTCATCATAGTCGGCGCCGGCGCCGGCGGCATGTTCGCGTCCTATGAACTCGCAAAGCTTGGGAGCGGCAAAAGCGTGCTTTTGATCGAAAAAGGCCCTCCGCTCCAGGACAGGCATTGCCCTATATCCGAGGGAAAGGTCAAGACGTGCATATCATGCAGCCCATGCAGCATCGTGAACGGGTTTGGCGGCGCGGGCTCTATGTCGGACGGCAAGTACAATATCACAACCGAGTTCGGCGGCGACCTGCATCTGAAGGTGGGCCGCGACGAGGCGGTCTCTCTCATGGAATACGTAGACGAGACGTTGATTTCGATGGGCGGGGAGGGCGCGAAACTGTACAACACGGCCAGCAGCGACCTGAAGCGGATCGCGCTGCAAAACAACCTGCACCTGCTCGACGCCAAGGTGCGGCATTTGGGTACGGACCGCAATCTCAAAATCCTGGCAAATATCTATGATTTCATCAAAGGGCATACGGACATAATATTTGGCGCGGAAGCGCTGGATATTGATAAAACCCCCGAAGGCTTTACCATATCCACCGGGGACGGAATCTATTCATGCAAGTACCTGATACTCGCGACCGGGAGGTCGGGCTCGAAATGGCTCTCAAACGTCATGACGAAATTCGGAGTGACGCAGCGCAGCGACCGCGTGGATATCGGCGTTCGCGTCGAATTGCCGGCCGAGATCTGGGAACATATCACGGACGAAGTCTACGAGAGTAAGATCGTCTACAAAACCGACAAATACAACGACGTCGTGCGGACTTTTTGTATGAACCCCCGCGGCGAGGTCGTGGCGGAGAACACGAACGGGATCATCACGGTCAACGGCCACAGTTACGCGGATCCCGCGCTGCACACGGACAATACGAATTTCGCGCTGCTCGTGACCAACCGGATGACGGAGCCGTTCAAGCGAAGCAACGAATACGGCGAGTCCATCGCGCGGCTGTCGAACATGCTCGGCGGCGGGGTGCTTTTGCAGCGTTTCGGCGACCTCGTCAAGGGCCGCCGCAGCAGCGTCAGGCGTATGGAAAAATGTTTTACGAAACCGACTTTGAGCGCGACCCCCGGAGATCTGTCGCTTGTGATCCCCAAGCGCCAGCTTGACGACATCATTGAAATGATCTACGCGCTCGACAAGATAGCGCCGGGTACGAGCAACGAGGACACGCTGCTCTATGGGGTCGAAGTCAAATTTTACAATTCGGAGATCGACGTCGACGGGAACCTTGAAACCGGGGTCCCGGGGCTGTACGCGATAGGGGACGCTTCGGGCCTTACGCACAGCCTTTCGCAGGCTTCGGCCAGCGGCGTCCGCGTCGCGCGTCGCATCGCCGGAAAATCAAATACATAGCGTTTGGTATATTCCACATGCAAAAGGAGGGGAAAATGTACACTACAGATAAGGACAGGATGACGGAAAAGCTCACTTCGTTCAGCAAGTTCGGCGATCTGGGCAACGGAGGGATCACGCGTTTGTCGCTTTCAGCCCCCGCGCTTGAGGCGCGCGGCGAATTCAAAAGGCGCGCGGAGGCGTTGGGGATGGACGTCGTCACCGACGATATAGGCAATATGTACGCGACGCTTCCCGGGGACGAGCCGGGGCTGAAACGTATCGTGATCGGCTCGCACCTTGATTCGGTACGCAGCGGCGGAAACTATGACGGCGTCTACGGCGTGCTGTCCGGGCTCGAAGCGGTTGAGACAGTCGTGGCCCAAAAGATCCCGCACCGCCACCCGCTGACAGTCATGGTCTGGACCAACGAAGAGGGCGCGCGGTTTGAGCCGGCGATGATGTGTTCGGGCATTGTGCTCGGCAAATTTGAAAAGGAAAAGATGTTTGCGGTCGTCGAACGGGATGGTTCGGTGACGTTTGGCGAGGCGCTCGCGGCGAGCGGGTGGGCCGGGGATCCGGAAAACAGGATCAACCCCGACGATTATCTGTGCTATTTCGAACCCCATATCGAGCAGGGCCCCGTGCTTGAAGAGGAAGGGCTTGAGATCGGTTTGGTCGAGGGCGTCGTCGGCATGGTCAATTACGACATCATTCTCGAGGGCGTTTCGAGCCACGCGGGCACAACGCCCCAAAGCTATAGAAAAGACGCGCTGCGGGCGGCTTCAAAGGTCATCCTCGATCTTTGGGACAAGCTTGGCGCGCTCGACAAACGGCTCGTGTTCACGACGGGGCAGATCCTTTGCAAGCCCAATGTGCATACCATAGTGCCGAGCTACGTGAAATTCACGCTTGATTCGCGGCATCAGGATATGGGCGTGCTGGCGCAGGTCGTGGAGATCATCGAAAACCTGCCGAAGGAAGTTTACGGCTGCAAACTCAGCTACGAGGAGCATTGGGGCCGCAAGACGGTCGCGTTCAACGACAAAATGACCGGCTTCATCGCGGACGCGACGGAAGGGCTTGGCTATACTTACAAACGCATGTATTCGGGAGCCGGCCACGACGCGCAGTATGTCTCTGAAATGCTGCCCGCCGTCATGCTATTCATTCCGAGCAAGGACGGCCTGTCCCATACCGTAGTCGAGTACAGCAGCCCCGACCAAACCTGGCATGGCGCGAATGTGCTGCTGAACGCTATGCTGAAAGCCGACGCGGAAATGGATTGAACCGTTTTGCGTTACGGGCTTGCGACGGCGTTTATATCGTGATAGGATTTGGCAAAGGGAGAATCCTGAATGTGTTCGGTGAAAAGAGGGTATAAGAAATGTTCACAGGAGTAGGCGGCGTGATAGCCATCATTGCCATTTTGGTTGTCTGCGCGATCGTATTTATTATCGGCATTCGAAAAGAGATGAACTGAAAAGAGATGAATAATATGAAGGAGGAATCATGAGCGTAGGCGAAGCCTTTCTTCTGTCAGGCCAGGTCTATGTGCTGGGAGCCGCGATAGCTCTCGGCATGGCGTGCCTGATCAAGTTGATTTGTTATCTTATTGACCGCTCGGACCGGAAGGCCGAAGCGCAGGCCGCGCAGGCGGCTGTTGATGAACAGGGAGGCGCGGCGCAATGAATTTTATGCAGCTTTTCCAGGGGATAGGCACGCTGTTCGAGCAGAGTCCCGCTATTTCGATCATGCGCGTCGTCCTCGTTGTCCTTGGCGTCCTGCTTGTCTGGCTGAGCCACAAGCGCGTATTGGAGCCGCTGATCATGGGCCCGATGGGGTTCGGGCTGATCGCGATCAACGCCGGTATGTTGTTCAGTTTTCTCGTGCCGCTTGACGGCGACCCGACGAATACGATCAACCTGACAAATATCATAGTCGATCCAACCGTATCATCAACGCCGGCGCTGATGAATGTGCTGCAGATCAACTTTTTGCAGCCGATCTACACGTTCACGTTTTCAAACGGGCTCATCGCCTGTATCGTTTTCATGGGGATCGGCGTCATCACGGATATCAGCCCGGTCCTCAGGTATCCTTTTACGAGCATGCTTTTGGCGCTTTTCGCGGAACTGGGCACGATCCTGGTTTTTCCGATTGCGATCGCGTGGGGGTTTTCGCCGGGCGAGGCCGCGTCGACGGCCATCATCGGCGGCGCGGACGGCCCGATGGTGCTGTTCTCGTCCCTGGTGCTGGCGCCGGGCATCTTTGTCCCGCTTACGATCGTCGCCTATCTCTATCTGTCCATATGCTACGGGTTCTATCCGTTCATTATCCGTCTCGCCATACCAAAGGAGTTGCGCGGCAAGGCGATAGAGATGAGCCGCTCGGAAAACCGGAAGATAAGCACGAAAGCGAAACTGCTGTTCGACGTCATAGCGTGCCTGGTACTGTGCCTGCTGTTCCCGGTCGCCGCGCCGCTGTTTTTGAGTTTCTTCCTCGGCAACGGCATGAAGGAAATGCTCGTGAAAAACTACGTGGATCTGCTTGAAAAGGTCTTTCTCTACACCGCGACGTTTTTCCTTGGGCTGCTGCTTGGCGTCCTGTGCGACGCGTCCATGATCCTCGGGGATGAAAAGGTAGGAAAACTGCTGGTCCTCGGGTTCCTCGCGCTTTTCCTGGCCGCGATAGGCGGTATCATAGGGGGCTATGTCGTCTACTGGATCAACGGCAAAAACTTCAATCCCGCTATCGGCGTGGCGGGCGTGTCCTGTGTGCCTACGACGGCAAAGGTGGTTCATGAACAGGTGACCGAAGTGAACAAGAAGACATTCATTCTACAGTACGCCATGGGCGCAAATGTATGCGGTGTTATCACGACGGCCATTCTGACGGGGATCTATGTAACGGTGATACTGCCATATGTTTCATAGATTTTTAAAAATAGAAAATTGATCGGGACAGGCGGAATTAAATGACACCAATTGTATTAACTGTGGTAGGGGTGGCCATCGTTTTTGAGTTTATCAATGGGTTCCACGATACGGCGAACGCTATCGCAACGTCGGTATACACCCGGGCGCTGACGGCGGCGGAAGCCATACTGCTCGCGGCGGGCATGAATTTCGTTGGCGCGCTCGTGAGCGAACGCGTGGCGAAGACAATCACGAGCGGGCTTGTAGGGGTGGAGATAGAGGAATATGTAGTGCTCGCGGCCCTGATAGGCGCGATCATCTGGAACCTGCTCACATGGTGGCGGGGCATCCCTAGCTCTTCCTCGCACGCGCTGATCGGCTCGCTGATCGGCGCGGCTATAGTCTACGCGATGAACGCGCACGTCATCCTCTGGTACGGCGTTTTGACCAAGGTCATCGTCCCGCTCATCACATCGCCTTTCATGGGCTTTTTCGTCGGTTTCGCGATCATGCGTGTCATCTACCGTTCATGCCACAGATTCCCCCTTGGGAGCGTCAACAGCGTCTTCGCGAAACTACAGATAGTTTCGGCCGGGCTTGTGGCGTTCTCGCACGGGACGAACGACGCCCAAAAGACGATGGGCATCATCACGCTCACGCTCATCAGCGGCGGTTTGCTGCCGGCGGACACGGATATCCCGACCTGGGTCAAGATCGTGTGCGCGACCACGATCGCCATCGGCACTTCGGTCGGCGGCTGGAAGATCATGAAGACGATGGGCGGCGGCGTCACGAAACTGCAGCCTCCGGGCGGCTTCGCGGCCCAGACATCCGCGGCCGCGGTCATCGAGCTGATGAGCTTTCTCGGCGCGCCGATCAGCACGACGCACGTCATCACAAGTTCTGTAATGGGCGTGGGTTCGGCCAAGCGCCTTTCGGCTGTCAGATGGGGCAAGGCGAAGGACATCGTGCTCACCTGGGTGATCACTCTCCCGCTCTGCGCGGCCCTTGGGGGGATATGCTGCTGGATCATCGGCTTGATAGTTTGATTTTCGCAATTACTTTTTTTTGCTTTTGCTTGAAATACAGTGGGGATTTGGTAAACTGTCGTTACTATGGGCAAGAGGTTTTTACGCGCGGCTACTGAAACATCCAGTGGTGTTGCGCTTGTGAAGCCGTTGATTGTGTAAGGAATTCGTTATTCTTGAAGAGGGCCGTTGCGAAATGCCGGCCAGAAACAAAGGAAGAGAGGAGAAGAAATTGGGCAAGATAGTTAAAAAAACCAATTCATCCACCGGCGGTCCGGTTTTTGTCGATGTCGACGTCGATGAGGACAAGATCGTCAGGATCTACCCGATGGACTTGACGGAGGACGACCCCAAGTCATGGGAGATCGAGGCCAGGGGCAAGAAGTATTCGCCGCCCAGGAAGACGACCAACGCTATCTATACGGTCGGATTCAAGGCCATGATCTATTCAAAGAGGCGCGTAATGTATCCGCTGAAAAGGATCGGGTTCGACGTGAACGGGGATCGCAATATCGCGGGCCGCGGCGTATGGGAAGGCGGGGATCCGGATTATCCCGGCTATGAGCGCATCAGTTGGGACGAAGCGCTTGACACCGTTGCGAACGAAATGATGAGGGTCAAGAGGGAGTACGGCCCCGGCGCCATCATGGGTACGCCTTCATCGCACCATATGTGGGGCAATGTCGGATACCGGCACAGCTCGCTGTTCCGCTTCTTCAATTTCGCGGGCATCACGTACGCGGACCACAATCCCGACAGCTGGGAAGGCTGGCATTGGGGCGGAGCGCATTCGTGGGGCTTTACCGGGGGCCTTGGCAATCCGGAGCAATGGGACCTCTTTGAAGACACGATGAAAAACTCTACGATGATCGTCTTCTGGTCTTCAGACCCCGAAACAAACGCGGGCATATACTCCGCTCATGAGAGCACGATCCGCCGGCGTTGGATGAAGGAAGCCGGGATCAAGATGGTCTTTGTAGACCCATATTACAACCACACAGCCGTCCTTCTGGCCGACAAGTGGTTCTCGCCGAAGATCGGCACGGACGCGGCGTTCGCGGCGGGCATCATCCACACCTGGCTGAAGGAAGGCCTTTACGACAAGGAATACGTCGCCACCAAGGTCTTCGGGTTTGATGAGTTCAGCGACTATATCCTCGGCAAAGGCGAGGACGGAGTCGAGAAGTCGAGCGAATGGGCCGAAGGCGAAACCGGTATCCCGGCGTATGAAATCCGCGCCTTCGCGCGCGAATGGGCGAAGAACAAAGTCCAGCTCGCGGCCGGCGGCCTCGGCGGCTGGGGCGGCGCGTGCCGCGGCCCGACAGGCATGGAATGGGCGCGCATGATGATCGCGCTCGCGGCCCTGCAAGGCCTTGGCAAACCTGGATGCAATATGTACTCGACGACGCAGGGCGCGCCGACCGACTACGATTTCTATTTCCCGGGCTACGCCGAGGGCGGCATATCCGGCGACTGCGACAATACGGCCGCGGGGCTCGCGCTTTGCAACCGTATGTTCGACGGCATCACAAGCAGGCCTTCGTCGTCAAACCTCAATGTGCCCGCAGGCCAGTTCATCCCGCGCTTCAAGATCCCAGAATGCTTCCTTGGGGACGGTGTGGTGGAATGGCGCGGCAAGGGCTTTGTCGGCGCTTCGATCGAGCAGCAGTTCAAGAAGTACCGCTATCCCATGGACGGCTTTTCGCGCATCCAGATGTACTACAAGTACGGCGGCGCGTTCATCGGCACGATGGGCAATACGAACCGTTATGTGAAGATGTACACTTCCGAGATGCTTCCGATGGTCGTCAACCAGGCGATCTGGTTCGAGGGCGAGACGAAGTTTGCCGACATCATCATGCCGGCGTGCACAAACTTTGAGCGTTGGGATATCTCCGAGTTCGCGAACTGCGCGGGATACATCCCCGGTTCGTTCTCGCAGGCCAACCACAGGATCATCAGCCTTCAGGCGAAGTGCGTCGAGCCTCTCGGCGAGTCCAAGTCCGACTATGAGATCTTCCGCCTGTTGTCCCAGCGGCTCGGCATCGAGCCCATGTTCGCTGAGGGCAAGGACGAAATGGCTTGGATCAAGCAGCTCTTCCACGCGACGGACCTGCCGAAGATCATCAAGTGGGAAGACTTCCTCGAAAAAGGCTATGTAGTCGTCCCCGACGCCCCGGACCGCCCGAGAGTGACGGCGTTCCGCTGGTTCGCGGAAGACCGCGAGATGGACGTTCCGGCGCCGGGACAGTTCCGGCCTTGCGACACCGTCCAGCACAAGGGCCTGCAGACGCAGTCCGGCAAGCTGGAGCTCTACGC
>Ga0123357_10007528_pt1 | contig 13472 bp, 4 predicted proteins | sample TergutEmb28metaG_FD_89873 | JGI IMG/M metagenome (GOLD analysis project Ga0123357, IMG submission 89873) | Embiratermes neotenicus P4 segment gut microbial communities from Petit-Saut dam, French Guiana - Emb289 P4 | ecosystem: Host-associated > Arthropoda: Insects > Digestive system > Gut ...
CATCAATAAAATTACCTTGTTGCATCAAGTTGGCATTTCACATTACTTCATGAGGAAGATGCACGGTCAAACAACCCTCAACTTTTAGGAATATTTGTACTACTGTACAAACCTAAAAACGAAAACAAATCTGAATTATTAGCATGAGCAATTAAGACGTTTTTATTTCTTGCACCACATAAATTCAATTTCCAGCTTTTTTCACAATTCCCTTGAAGCTCTAAGTAATAACAAGTATGATATAGTCAGCACAGCCTGCGTTCGCCCTGTTATTGTACCTAGATTTTAGTTTCGTGAAAGAATTTTAAGAGGAACTCTAAAGATATGAGACATGCAAATTGCCTTCCCACGCATTACATGAGGCACATTACGAGATTTCTCCTCATACTATTTGCAGATTTACAATGGATAAGAATCGATATGCTATATCGTAAACGTCGAGATCCCTTAAATGAGGAGATTTGCAATCGATCGTGCCTAAATTTTATATTTAGTTTGTCAACTGTTTCTTCGGTCTCAGCTATTACCGCTCAAGGAACAGGGCAGGTCTCAGTTATAAAATCAAATAATGGTAACATATTAACATTAACGTTTTCTTGCTTTGTGCAAAACCTCCGTTATTTTGTCCGATTTTAAACAAAATCATTATTCGCAGACATAATTATGTAAAAAAAATGAAAAAGTTAAATGTCACGAAAATCCGTCTGGTGGGAGTGGCGCTGTTCCGTGCCAACACACGAAGAGACGGGTTTAAAAATGATGTTAATATTCTCTCCTTCTTCAAATGCACCTAAAATAAGCCTGAGTTCACGCAGGACAATACAACACCTATTTCTATTAAATGTGTGCATGTAATGGCATTATTCAGTAGACAAGCTCTGGCGTTTCTTCTAGCTTCGACAGCTTTACAAATTAAACTGCTGGATATCACCCACAGAAATGAAGGAGACGGAAGAACAGAAACTCGCCCCATTTCCAACCTACACGGGGGCTTTTAATGCTGCATGCACGAGGTTCCACTAACAAGGGGCGTGTGTGGATCAGCTGAAGGTTTCGTCAGACTAACACGACACAGTAGCATATATTTTTATACAACCGTTCAATCTATATACGACTTCGTAGTAGTCTTTTCCCTCAAGATTTTTTAACTACATTTTTAATTATCAGGGCTTCCATGGATGCTACATGTTCCACCCATATCATCTCCCTTAAATTGATCTCTCTAATGCCATTTGCTGGCGCTCTTCATAGAGCAGTTTCGTCTACGTTTTTGAATCCTCTCTCTCGTGCCCAAAATATTCTTCTCATCAGCAGCATGTTATCTAGCCTTTTACAAAGAGACCGAAAGGTTAAACGATGCATAACAGCCAGTCATGCAGTCGTTCACCGAGTCATTCTGACTTTATGCTTTTCCACCTGTTCTTCAGCGATCTCGAGCTCGTATATCATCATGCCCTTTTTTCGGAAGTCTTTCAAGTATTAATTATTTCTGGTTTCTGTTAAATATATTTACACGTTTCAAACTTTATCTTTTTCATATCCATGCACTACAATAACTGTATCTAATAAACTCTGATTCATGCACTTATAAATTGTTAATCACCACTTTATGAACACACATTTTTTGCAAGTACAGTTACAGTGCAATCATTAGACTATAAAAGATATAAATGATAAAATATATACAATTATTTAAGGTACGATGAAAGTTGTTAATACATACAAAGTGTGTATAGTGTAATACGTTACGCAGCAGACGTATGACACAAATATCAGTGAATAAGTAAGAACTAGGTCAAGCAATAGCGTGACGTAATTGTACTTCAAACAGCAATGTAAACAAGGGGGTCAAACTGGCCAAAGCTTGAAACAACGTTATTCCGAGCATATGTGATATATTAGATATTAAAATCCACAGTCGGCCTATACCAATTATATTATACAACATGCACACCAATACAGCCCCACACAAAATACGTTGACACCGAGGCTCTAACGGAGGCCTTATGGAAGTATTAAAAAATGTTTTGTACAAAAATGTAGCTTTGGCATTACGTTGATTCTTGAACACACACGAGCTCAAAATCATACACTGTAACTTTATTTGTAAATATGTTTTATTGGACTTCCAGAATTTTCCAACTGGTAACTCATTTTCTTGATCAACGTTGTTGAATTGCAGCCATTATACTCCCTAAAGGTCACCCTCTAAAAGTTGCAACATGTTGGAGGAGCAAACTATTTATAAAGTGGTGATTTAACAACACAAGTGCTTGCGTCGGTGTTTATTTGACATTCGATGATTTCTCATGTGTTATGTGCGTCAAGGAAACAGAGTCTTAAAAACTGAATAACTTCAGAGTGCACGAAGCCTAGCAACACAAACTCTGGATACCTGCAACTTTTCAAACAGAACTCTACAGTATTTGCCACGCTGCGTTCTGCTACGTGACCTAATTGTCAGTTAGCAACAACCAAGTTAACACATTGCACCATGAATTTTAGACAAAGTATACAAAATTCGGCACTACCATCACAGTAGTGACAACACGTTGTCATTACAAATTCCAATTTATTATGCTGTGTGCGAAAAATAATTTTTGTTTGTCATAATAATCACACTAATATATAAAAATTTCAGCCCAACGTAAAATTGTTTTATGTTACACTATTGAACCGCATCTGCAAACATTTGTGAACCAATACCATATCAGATGTGATACACGATCAGTAATGGCAAATAATTTGTCATCATTAATAAAATACGTACGGTCGTTGAACTAATTTCTCTTTTTTACGGCAGTGGCGCGGCATGCCGTTGCCAAGCAACGGAAGAGCAGTAGGAATACATGGATTTTGCATTACATAAATTGGTTATGGTAGTTTGGTGTGTTCTCTTGATAAGAACACATGCGTAAAACCACGTTGACTTAAAAGGAAAAATTAATTTTGTGCACAACGTACAAAAATTGAATTGTAAATTCAATATTAAAATTCCTTATACACGTTATGATTAAAAATAATTATTCGATACTTAAAGCTTAATTGTTTTTCAAGAAAGTCCCTTTCTGATTTACCAATAAGAAGGCGGTACATATTTCTTAATTTCCCAGCATGGTCTAAATATCATCTGTTAGCAGCTTAACTTTGTTTGGTCACTTAATATGGTGAGCAGAATTTAGAAATTCTTTCAGCGCAATTTCCTTCTTTATCGTTGCATCTTTAAGCAAAATGAAATTACACAGATATTTCGACTTACGTCGGCGCTCTCTCTGTTCGACCTAAGTTTCAACACAGTAGAGCAATTCTAAAATCTGATCTTTATATTTTCCAGGGAAAAATAAATAAGGGATTATGTTTCCGTCAGGTGCATATGAAAACGTAGCTTTAAAAACGGTCAAGAACGAGTCTTGGTCATAAATAATAAGGATATAGAAGAGGACATAGCAGCCATTCTAAAGGGTCAACATAATCATTATGCAGATTGGATGAAATAAACATCACAAAAGCTTGTAAAATTTAAATTGCAAAAAAAATAATAAAACATAATACAACCATTAAATTTTACGACGGTAGATTGCAGAAGTTAAACACTATAGTAGAGACTGCACCACGACAATCAGACTTCTGAAAGGATGTGAATATACATATATATGAAAGGGTGCGTTTCGAAATCACGTGTCCACACAAGCACATCTGTGTTGCACGCAAGAGCTAAATTAGGTACTAGCTGCCAATGTAACGTCACAGCTATGGCGGAGTTTCGCAGATGCACTGTAGTGATACCGGCACGTTTTCTAATAGCGTAATAGTAAAATTATTTCTGAAAATGCTTAACAGTATTCGCGAAAAATCAACTTTAAGAGTCAAGAGAGAGCCAGAGCCCCGTTCTCTAACCTTAGCCAAGGCAATATCGGTCTGTAACATGAGCCGGGATAGATCACTTCAAGCGGTTTCTGAGGTAAAGGTGGCAAAATAAATACACTGCAACGCCATACACTTAGTATATAAGAGACAGATTTGTGGTTCTCCTTCACGTGACAATGGAGATTACAGTCTCCTGGGACGTAACGCCGTCTAGACTGATACTTACCAAAGTTTGAAAGTAAATTACTGTCGCTGTAGGTCTATCAGACTACACGTCGTCACATGAACACAATTTCCTTTTCTGAAGTACTCAGACACAAGCAAACACAGTAACGTAAAACAGCGCATCTTTAATTTTAGCGGACTGTAAATAATGGAACACGTCGGTGTTCGTGTTCCTGCCCCGCTGGTATAAACAGCATCCATCACTGCGCAGTTTGTTCGTCTCGGAATTGCCAGTATTCTTTCCGTTTATACAGGACCATTATTCTTCTAATCTTATCACTAATTTTGCGCGCGTCACGAACATCCAGCACGACGCTCTGAGTTACGCGTTTCGTCTGATATTTCACGGCCAGGAAAATATCATGGCCCGAACGAGCTTAAGGTTGCTACTAATATATTTACTTAAGCGACAACACACCTCAACACAACACGAATGCCACTATATTACACCAAGAGCCCCTATTATATGCGCTACTCCCATCTGTAGATATGTCTTCTTGTGCAGTTTGGGTATAAAAGAGAAGCAGCACCCCACAAAGCCTAATAGTCATAATAGACACAAATGTTGCACTAAGTCACTTCTTTTATCTAAGTTACAGTACAAACTTCAGTTAAAATTAAGTTTTCTTTCACACATTTCAATTACATCTAATATCTAATTAGTTTCGAACAGCAAGATCAAAAAGTAATAGGCCTATTTGATAATGGTTGACTCACTTTTTGGCGGCCACTGTCTGGCACTACATTGCTTTGACGAGAGAATGACAAATGATGAACTGCAAGGGACTTAGAAGGGAGTGACCACGTTCTTTCAAAACACTATTCCGATATTAATCTCGAGAAAATGAGGAAAACCGCAAAACTCCAGTCGGTCACACTGATGTCAGTCAAATATCATATGTTGTATGTACATCACTTCGGTGCATAGCTAAATACAAACATGCGTATTCATGATGTTCCTTATAGCCTGACATACGTCTGCCTTTGTTCATCAGATTTCTCTGTTTTTTCAGTTTCTGCGTCTTTGGTACATTTACTATGACATTACTATCCGTTTTACAGGAAAAGGAGATAGGAAATGTGCGTGTAAGGCAAAACTGATGTGCATTCGGAACACTAAATTCTCAGACCTAACTTTTTTGTGTACTGTCCTAATTGTAATAAGTATAGGTGCCTGTTTTGAAAGAAGTAATGTTACAAACCTAACAGCCCCCTCCTACATTTACTTCTAAATATTGTAATAACACATACTGGAAAAAATATTCCTTCGTAGACCACACATTTACAATGTGGCCGAACGCATCATACTCACAGTTAGTTTGTTATATAATTTCCCTGTTTCCATACGTCTAGCGGCAGATCGCACTGTGTACTGGTATTTTGTCTCAATTCTTCGTATTATAAAGAGCATATTGCTGACTTAATATATTATGTTTAGATCATTAAATATTTATTCGACGGTGGATCTGTCGTATTTATCCTAAACGGAGCAAATTTCGGAAAATATATTTGACGTAAAATGTGTGTTTTAATTTTCAATTGAACATTTTTGGAATATTTTATAGGCCGACAAAAAATTCAGCGACATATCTTCAATAATTTAGGTGAGTCTCTGAGCTGACTCGTACTCTTGTCACAATTGACCGAAACTGGTTATAAGCAACAGCTTTTAGTAAAAGACCCGAACAAAATTTCAAGAAAATCTGTCCAGTGGAAACTCAATTCTTCCATGCGCACAGGCAGATATGATGAAGCTAGTAGTCGCTTTCCTCATTTATTTTACGAAAGTATCCCTATACAAATCCCTCATTACTCTTTTTTGCTTGTCAACAGTTACATTTAACAGTTCATACATTTGGGGTAACTTTGTGCTATGAAGATAATATATTTTCTTACGGTTTCATACTTGTCTAAAAAAATCTGTACCCAAAATTATTGAAATTTATTTAGTATTGATTGATGTGGGGTGCATTTAATGAACTTAGTTTTTAATAATTTCTCATTGAAAAATAAAAATGTTTCATTTTATTTATGTAATATATCATTACAGTACCCCTCAAATCTCACGCGGTAGCGCAGGTGGTTGAGGTACTGCGCTACATGCCGGAAGGTTGCAGGTTCGATTCCCGACATTGTCACTGAAATTTTTCATTAACATAATCCTTCCGGCCGCACTGGGACCTTGGTGTTGACTCAGACTCTAACAGAAATGGCCAGGAATATTTCCAGTGGGGTAAAGGTGACCGGTGCGTAGGGCTGACAACCTTATAACCTTCATGTGTCGATTGTCATGAAATCTTGGTACCTCATCTTCCTGGGACCCTCTGGGACTGTCCAGGTCTGTAATGAGATTGTTTTACTTTAACACCTCAGATCTAGGCACCCAACTTCATGCACTCACAAACACCTAAATTCGATACTTAATTCAGTACTTTTCTGTTTATGTTCCGTGTAACGTCGATCTATATCAGTAATTGTCCAACGAGATGCAACACAAAGCAGTCTATTTATTATTCTGTGAGTTCACTCTACATGTCTCGGGCGTCAACCACACCCATTATCAGGAGTACACAAAACTGTAACTACAGCCTCCAGTACAGGTCATACTTTTTGTGCAGCTACCTCCCTCCAACGTGGCCAAGCTAGCTTGGCCACGTTGGAGGGAGGTAGCTGCACAAAAAGTATGACCTGTACTGGAGGCTGTAGTTACAGTTTTGTGTACTCCTGATAATGGGTGTGGTTGACGCCCGAGACATGTAGAGTGAACTCACAGAATAATAAATAGACTGCTTTGTGTTGCATCTCGTTGGACAATTACTGATATAGATCGACGTTACACGGAACATAAACAGAAAAGTACTGAATTAAGTATCGAATTTAGGTGTTTGTGAGTGCATGAAGTTGGGTGCCTAGATCTGAGGTGTTAAAGTAAAACAATCTCATTACAGACCTGGACAGTCCCAGAGGGTCCCAGGAAGATGAGGTACCAAGATTTCATGACAATCGACACATGAAGGTTATAAGGTTGTCAGCCCTACGCACCGGTCACCTTTACCCCACTGGAAATATTCCTGGCCATTTCTGTTAGAGTCTGAGTCAACACCAAGGTCCCAGTGCGGCCGGAAGGATTATGTTAATGAAAAATTTCAGTGACAATGTCGGGAATCGAACCTGCAACCTTCCGGCATGTAGCGCAGTACCTCAACCACCTGCGCTACCGCGTGAGATTTGAGGGGTACTGTAATGATATATTACATAAATAAAATGAAACATTTTTATTTTTCAATGAGAAATTATTAAAAACTAAGTTCATTAAATGCACCCCACATCAATCAATACTAAATAAATTTCAATAATTTTGGGTACAGATTTTTTTAGACAAGTATGAAACCGTAAGAAAATATATTATCTTCATAGCACAAAGTTACCCCAAATGTATGAACTGTTAAATGTAACTGTTGACAAGCAAAAAAGAGTAATGAGGGATTTGTATAGGGATACTTTCGTAAAATAAATGAGGAAAGCGACTACTAGCTTCATCATATCTGCCTGTGCGCATGGAAGAATTGAGTTTCCACTGGACAGATTTTCTTGAAATTTTGTTCGGGTCTTTTACTAAAAGCTGTTGCTTATAACCAGTTTCGGTCAATTGTGACAAGAGTACGAGTCAGCTCAGAGACTCACCTAAATTATTGAAGATATGTCGCTGAATTTTTTGTCGGCCTATAAAATATTCCAAAAATGTTCAATTGAAAATTAAAACACACATTTTACGTCAAATATATTTTCCGAAATTTGCTCCGTTTAGGATAAATACGACAGATCCACCGTCGAATAAATATTTAATGATCTAAACATAATATATTAAGTCAGCAATATGCTCTTTATAATACGAAGAATTGAGACAAAATACCAGTACACAGTGCGATCTGCCGCTAGACGTATGGAAACAGGGAAATTATATAACAAACTAACTGTGAGTATGATGCGTTCGGCCACATTGTAAATGTGTGGTCTACGAAGGAATATTTTTTCCAGTATGTGTTATTACAATATTTAGAAGTAAATGTAGGAGGGGGCTGTTAGGTTTGTAACATTACTTCTTTCAAAACAGGCACCTATACTTATTACAATTAGGACAGTACACAAAAAAGTTAGGTCTGAGAATTTAGTGTTCCGAATGCACATCAGTTTTGCCTTACACGCACATTTCCTATCTCCTTTTCCTGTAAAACGGATAGTAATGTCATAGTAAATGTACCAAAGACGCAGAAACTGAAAAAACAGAGAAATCTGATGAACAAAGGCAGACGTATGTCAGGCTATAAGGAACATCATGAATACGCATGTTTGTATTTAGCTATGCACCGAAGTGATGTACATACAACATATGATATTTGACTGACATCAGTGTGACCGACTGGAGTTTTGCGGTTTTCCTCATTTTCTCGAGATTAATATCGGAATAGTGTTTTGAAAGAACGTGGTCACTCCCTTCTAAGTCCCTTGCAGTTCATCATTTGTCATTCTCTCGTCAAAGCAATGTAGTGCCAGACAGTGGCCGCCAAAAAGTGAGTCAACCATTATCAAATAGGCCTATTACTTTTTGATCTTGCTGTTCGAAACTAATTAGATATTAGATGTAATTGAAATGTGTGAAAGAAAACTTAATTTTAACTGAAGTTTGTACTGTAACTTAGATAAAAGAAGTGACTTAGTGCAACATTTGTGTCTATTATGACTATTAGGCTTTGTGGGGTGCTGCTTCTCTTTTATACCCAAACTGCACAAGAAGACATATCTACAGATGGGAGTAGCGCATATAATAGGGGCTCTTGGTGTAATATAGTGGCATTCGTGTTGTGTTGAGGTGTGTTGTCGCTTAAGTAAATATATTAGTAGCAACCTTAAGCTCGTTCGGGCCATGATATTTTCCTGGCCGTGAAATATCAGACGAAACGCGTAACTCAGAGCGTCGTGCTGGATGTTCGTGACGCGCGCAAAATTAGTGATAAGATTAGAAGAATAATGGTCCTGTATAAACGGAAAGAATACTGGCAATTCCGAGACGAACAAACTGCGCAGTGATGGATGCTGTTTATACCAGCGGGGCAGGAACACGAACACCGACGTGTTCCATTATTTACAGTCCGCTAAAATTAAAGATGCGCTGTTTTACGTTACTGTGTTTGCTTGTGTCTGAGTACTTCAGAAAAGGAAATTGTGTTCATGTGACGACGTGTAGTCTGATAGACCTACAGCGACAGTAATTTACTTTCAAACTTTGGTAAGTATCAGTCTAGACGGCGTTACGTCCCAGGAGACTGTAATCTCCATTGTCACGTGAAGGAGAACCACAAATCTGTCTCTTATATACTAAGTGTATGGCGTTGCAGTGTATTTATTTTGCCACCTTTACCTCAGAAACCGCTTGAAGTGATCTATCCCGGCTCATGTTACAGACCGATATTGCCTTGGCTAAGGTTAGAGAACGGGGCTCTGGCTCTCTCTTGACTCTTAAAGTTGATTTTTCGCGAATACTGTTAAGCATTTTCAGAAATAATTTTACTATTACGCTATTAGAAAACGTGCCGGTATCACTACAGTGCATCTGCGAAACTCCGCCATAGCTGTGACGTTACATTGGCAGCTAGTACCTAATTTAGCTCTTGCGTGCAACACAGATGTGCTTGTGTGGACACGTGATTTCGAAACGCACCCTTTCATATATATGTATATTCACATCCTTTCAGAAGTCTGATTGTCGTGGTGCAGTCTCTACTATAGTGTTTAACTTCTGCAATCTACCGTCGTAAAATTTAATGGTTGTATTATGTTTTATTATTTTTTTTGCAATTTAAATTTTACAAGCTTTTGTGATGTTTATTTCATCCAATCTGCATAATGATTATGTTGACCCTTTAGAATGGCTGCTATGTCCTCTTCTATATCCTTATTATTTATGACCAAGACTCGTTCTTGACCGTTTTTAAAGCTACGTTTTCATATGCACCTGACGGAAACATAATCCCTTATTTATTTTTCCCTGGAAAATATAAAGATCAGATTTTAGAATTGCTCTACTGTGTTGAAACTTAGGTCGAACAGAGAGAGCGCCGACGTAAGTCGAAATATCTGTGTAATTTCATTTTGCTTAAAGATGCAACGATAAAGAAGGAAATTGCGCTGAAAGAATTTCTAAATTCTGCTCACCATATTAAGTGACCAAACAAAGTTAAGCTGCTAACAGATGATATTTAGACCATGCTGGGAAATTAAGAAATATGTACCGCCTTCTTATTGGTAAATCAGAAAGGGACTTTCTTGAAAAACAATTAAGCTTTAAGTATCGAATAATTATTTTTAATCATAACGTGTATAAGGAATTTTAATATTGAATTTACAATTCAATTTTTGTACGTTGTGCACAAAATTAATTTTTCCTTTTAAGTCAACGTGGTTTTACGCATGTGTTCTTATCAAGAGAACACACCAAACTACCATAACCAATTTATGTAATGCAAAATCCATGTATTCCTACTGCTCTTCCGTTGCTTGGCAACGGCATGCCGCGCCACTGCCGTAAAAAAGAGAAATTAGTTCAACGACCGTACGTATTTTATTAATGATGACAAATTATTTGCCATTACTGATCGTGTATCACATCTGATATGGTATTGGTTCACAAATGTTTGCAGATGCGGTTCAATAGTGTAACATAAAACAATTTTACGTTGGGCTGAAATTTTTATATATTAGTGTGATTATTATGACAAACAAAAATTATTTTTCGCACACAGCATAATAAATTGGAATTTGTAATGACAACGTGTTGTCACTACTGTGATGGTAGTGCCGAATTTTGTATACTTTGTCTAAAATTCATGGTGCAATGTGTTAACTTGGTTGTTGCTAACTGACAATTAGGTCACGTAGCAGAACGCAGCGTGGCAAATACTGTAGAGTTCTGTTTGAAAAGTTGCAGGTATCCAGAGTTTGTGTTGCTAGGCTTCGTGCACTCTGAAGTTATTCAGTTTTTAAGACTCTGTTTCCTTGACGCACATAACACATGAGAAATCATCGAATGTCAAATAAACACCGACGCAAGCACTTGTGTTGTTAAATCACCACTTTATAAATAGTTTGCTCCTCCAACATGTTGCAACTTTTAGAGGGTGACCTTTAGGGAGTATAATGGCTGCAATTCAACAACGTTGATCAAGAAAATGAGTTACCAGTTGGAAAATTCTGGAAGTCCAATAAAACATATTTACAAATAAAGTTACAGTGTATGATTTTGAGCTCGTGTGTGTTCAAGAATCAACGTAATGCCAAAGCTACATTTTTGTACAAAACATTTTTTAATACTTCCATAAGGCCTCCGTTAGAGCCTCGGTGTCAACGTATTTTGTGTGGGGCTGTATTGGTGTGCATGTTGTATAATATAATTGGTATAGGCCGACTGTGGATTTTAATATCTAATATATCACATATGCTCGGAATAACGTTGTTTCAAGCTTTGGCCAGTTTGACCCCCTTGTTTACATTGCTGTTTGAAGTACAATTACGTCACGCTATTGCTTGACCTAGTTCTTACTTATTCACTGATATTTGTGTCATACGTCTGCTGCGTAACGTATTACACTATACACACTTTGTATGTATTAACAACTTTCATCGTACCTTAAATAATTGTATATATTTTATCATTTATATCTTTTATAGTCTAATGATTGCACTGTAACTGTACTTGCAAAAAATGTGTGTTCATAAAGTGGTGATTAACAATTTATAAGTGCATGAATCAGAGTTTATTAGATACAGTTATTGTAGTGCATGGATATGAAAAAGATAAAGTTTGAAACGTGTAAATATATTTAACAGAAACCAGAAATAATTAATACTTGAAAGACTTCCGAAAAAAGGGCATGATGATATACGAGCTCGAGATCGCTGAAGAACAGGTGGAAAAGCATAAAGTCAGAATGACTCGGTGAACGACTGCATGACTGGCTGTTATGCATCGTTTAACCTTTCGGTCTCTTTGTAAAAGGCTAGATAACATGCTGCTGATGAGAAGAATATTTTGGGCACGAGAGAGAGGATTCAAAAACGTAGACGAAACTGCTCTATGAAGAGCGCCAGCAAATGGCATTAGAGAGATCAATTTAAGGGAGATGATATGGGTGGAACATGTAGCATCCATGGAAGCCCTGATAATTAAAAATGTAGTTAAAAAATCTTGAGGGAAAAGACTACTACGAAGTCGTATATAGATTGAACGGTTGTATAAAAATATATGCTACTGTGTCGTGTTAGTCTGACGAAACCTTCAGCTGATCCACACACGCCCCTTGTTAGTGGAACCTCGTGCATGCAGCATTAAAAGCCCCCGTGTAGGTTGGAAATGGGGCGAGTTTCTGTTCTTCCGTCTCCTTCATTTCTGTGGGTGATATCCAGCAGTTTAATTTGTAAAGCTGTCGAAGCTAGAAGAAACGCCAGAGCTTGTCTACTGAATAATGCCATTACATGCACACATTTAATAGAAATAGGTGTTGTATTGTCCTGCGTGAACTCAGGCTTATTTTAGGTGCATTTGAAGAAGGAGAGAATATTAACATCATTTTTAAACCCGTCTCTTCGTGTGTTGGCACGGAACAGCGCCACTCCCACCAGACGGATTTTCGTGACATTTAACTTTTTCATTTTTTTTACATAATTATGTCTGCGAATAATGATTTTGTTTAAAATCGGACAAAATAACGGAGGTTTTGCACAAAGCAAGAAAACGTTAATGTTAATATGTTACCATTATTTGATTTTATAACTGAGACCTGCCCTGTTCCTTGAGCGGTAATAGCTGAGACCGAAGAAACAGTTGACAAACTAAATATAAAATTTAGGCACGATCGATTGCAAATCTCCTCATTTAAGGGATCTCGACGTTTACGATATAGCATATCGATTCTTATCCATTGTAAATCTGCAAATAGTATGAGGAGAAATCTCGTAATGTGCCTCATGTAATGCGTGGGAAGGCAATTTGCATGTCTCATATCTTTAGAGTTCCTCTTAAAATTCTTTCACGAAACTAAAATCTAGGTACAATAACAGGGCGAACGCAGGCTGTGCTGACTATATCATACTTGTTATTACTTAGAGCTTCAAGGGAATTGTGAAAAAAGCTGGAAATTGAATTTATGTGGTGCAAGAAATAAAAACGTCTTAATTGCTCATGCTAATAATTCAGATTTGTTTTCGTTTTTAGGTTTGTACAGTAGTACAAATATTCCTAAAAGTTGAGGGTTGTTTGACCGTGCATCTTCCTCATGAAGTAATGTGAAATGCCAACTTGATGCAACAAGGTAATTTTATTGATG
>Ga0123357_10007529_pt1 | contig 13471 bp, 11 predicted proteins | sample TergutEmb28metaG_FD_89873 | JGI IMG/M metagenome (GOLD analysis project Ga0123357, IMG submission 89873) | Embiratermes neotenicus P4 segment gut microbial communities from Petit-Saut dam, French Guiana - Emb289 P4 | ecosystem: Host-associated > Arthropoda: Insects > Digestive system > Gut ...
GAAAAAAAAAAAAAATCACAGGGCGAATATCACAGTGATACAATGAATATCGGGGACTTTTTCGCCGAGGTAAAGCAACCGGAACTTTAGGCTCACAATTTACCCCATCTAGCGTCCAGGTTAAGAATAAATGGCGCTACACCTCCACTCCCCCATATTCCTTAATAGTGTGCCCAAGGACACCTCTACTTTATCATCAAAGCGTGTGATGTCTACGAATTTTCAAAAGGCGGTTTGAAGCAACTGTCTCAGCAGTAATGTATGGCGGGACGAATGTCAGATTCTGACGAGAATGATTCAGGTGACGTAATCAGAAACTGTGAAAACTGACATTAGAACAATAGAATGAAGTCAGCAATGATTGCCAAGGCGAAAGGAAGGATTAACAAAGAACACACTACTCGTAGGTACTAAGCACAACGTATCTTGATCAATAAGTTAGTTCCAGGACAAGAGTTGGATGAGGTGTGTTAGATTGAAACGTTGACATTCGTCACTTGGCATGTTTAGCCCGCTGATGGCGTGTTGTTTCCAGATATAAAGTTACTTTAAAATGTGCTGCATATTTTCTTTTACATGATATGCAACCTACACACGAAGGTGGTTTATTAAGTTACATTTACGTCAGTATGGCAGCGAAAAGAGGTGGATTACTGCATATACGGGAGCAGTATTAAATTTGACGCGACCGGTATCAGTTCGTAAGCAAGAGCCTATTAATAATGATAAAAAAAAAACTACGCATTTCAATACCAACAACAGAAATGGAGATTACTTGAAGGTTGGTTGGTGTATTGAGTACTCGGTGTAAGCTGCATAGGTCAACCGGTTTGTAATGTGCCGACGCATTTTGGTACGGCGAGTTTGAGAAGATGTGAATGTGACCGGCTTATTTCGAGGTGTCATATTAGTATTATCCAGGAATGACTGGTGTGAACAATAAATAAAATATGTAAGGATAGTCGGTTTTCCGGCACAAATTCAAAGCGGCTATCTGCCAAACATAGACGCCGTATCACATTTTTCGACTGCTGCATGATGGACGAGGACGATCATTCCGTATAGACGGTGTTAACGTTTGTATTCGTCATAAATGTGTGCATGCATAATAAAAGGTATTGTGTCTTAATCCAATTCAATTTATTTCGTGTTCGTTAGATCCAAAGGGGTTGTAGCCCACAGGATATAGAACATGTCAGTATAAAAATATACAAGTGTTTACAATTTATCAATAACAGGCAAGAAATGTCCTGCAATAACATGGTTTAATATCCTATCCTGAGCTGTATCCTATAATAAATAGGTTTCCTACAATAACACTGTATTCTATGATAATTACATTAGGACGTGATGAAGTCCAATCCCTGGACGCACATTGAGAAATAACGGTCATTTGCGTGTGTTGTCGAGTGACTCAAAATTAAATTTTTCGAACATAAACCGGGGAATGTTTATTCGAGAGATCTAAGTCTGGTAGCTAATCGATTGTTTCACGATCGCATTCTGCCGGAAAAGCGTTCAGTTCTCGCAACAGACCACAGATCATATATAACAGACCAACACAGTCGAGAAGATTTTTAATCGTCCAGCAAACGTCAACGCCAGTGTCATGATTCTTTCATGACTAGTTTTGATATTGCCTGTTATGAAATTTCGTATATATTTAACCTGTTAGTTTTATCCCAAAGTTGTAAGGCTTGACACTAAAGCTGTCATCAGTTTCTAGTTATAGAAGTCATGAGAATAACCTGTAAAGCTGTTGTTATTATTTTCTCAGTGGTTTATGGTATAGTTACGTTGGTGACGATGTATAGACTGTACAATGACGTTATTGTCAAATTTAAATCAGATGGTAAGCTCACATGTAGGAAACTGTACCCACTTGCGTGGCTGTTTCCACGGTCCAAATGAATACACTTAAATTTCGTGGAAGTCGGTATTACGTGTTGCAGTCTTGCAATGCATGCGCCGAGTAATTGCTCAGTTTACGAAGTGTGCAGGGTGAATGAGTTTATAAATGTTGCTGACGAGATTGGGATTGTGTGATTTATGTTCTGCCTGTTTGAGAATGTCGTTTCCAGACTTTAACTTCATTCAGGCCGCAGAGTATAAAAAAGTAACTCAGGCTGCACACATCCTTACTTTTGACAGTTAAAGCCTAATATGCTGTGAAATGTTGTGGAATGAAGCAGTGTCCCAAACACATTAATGCAGTCTTGCAGACTGATACAGACAAATGTGTTTACAAGATTGCAGATTGGGCTCATCATGCTTATGGCCTATGGGTGAAACCTTTCCTGTCACAGACTTCAGTCAGGTTCAGCTGGTGGATATTTTTGTTAGTTTTTTGTAATTAAAAAAAAATGCTTGTTAGAACAAAAAGCATAATTTTAGTTTTAGAATGACGGGAAAGACTGTTACCTTGTAGGTCTCTTTATTGCATTAGATAAATGAATATCTGCATCTGTTGCATGAATAAGCTTCAAATAATTTATTTCACATAGATTAAAAAGATAAATTTGCTTTTGTTACAAGAACACCCTACAAGCAGAAGAGCAGTTTATATTCTCTCATACCACTATTAAGCAGTGATCTATGAGTGTCTGATGCTCATAATGCCGTGAAATCATGTGTCATAATAGCCTGTGAAAAATAGGCAACGTTTCTTAAGGTACTGTTTTTGTAGAGTGTAAAATAAATTTTCTTTAACATTTGGTTTCATGGCAGTAACTGATGATGAACTATTATAGTTAGGCATGTGAAATTTGATGCATAGATAGAGCATAAATATATATATACAGGTTGTAAAGTATGTGAAATACTGTGTGTTAATTAACACATACAAACTTGACAATAATGCAAAACTTTGAGGTTAGGTCAGATTGAATATATACAAATCAGCAGTTAAGCAATTGGCTCTTCACATATGTAAAACAATAATAATAAGAATAACAGAACAACAATAATAGAAGTAGATAAATTGGATTATGAAAGCATGCTCTGACCACCTTGTTTTTCCAACTTTAATTAATCCTTGGATTTGTCTGTCTTGGACCCAAAATCTGCACAAGTCAAGACAGTTCTGTGAAAGTTTAAGGTGAATTTCTGCAAATAAAAAAGTAATTATGTTTTGTAGCAACATACCATCAAAAATAGTTTGTTAGGTAAATGTACAAAGTTGTAGAAAGAGCATGATAACTGGTTAGTGTGCAGACAGCTTAGTAGTAAAGAATTTGAAAGTTCCCATCACATAGAATGACACTGTATAAACTGGTATATATGCAGAAATGTTTCAGAGGGGCTTGCTGCCTCCATTCTCAGGGTAATATAACAAGAGTGACTTGGACTTACCTAAAGATGATGGCAGCAAGCTCCTCTGAAATATTGCTGTTCGTATATCAGTCTAGGTAGCATCATATGCTTGAAGGCTGGGATCTTTGTTAGCAGCACCACAAGTGACAGAATGCACTCTGTCTCCAGTGACGTAGTGCAAATCTACCTACCTTCATGAATACAAAACTGCTTGTTGTATTGCTGTGTCAGATCACATTTCTTCTATCTGTGCAAAGAAAGAAAATGCAAAAGTCATTGGTTTAGGCAACTTTAATGCATTTGGCTTTGGATTATCGTAATGTACCTTGCATGATTTCAGGCTTCCAGAATGAAGTCGCTGAGAACTGGGCTCTTCTGGGTCATTATGCAGCAAGTAGTGGTAATTTATTACTGATGTTTTGGGACAACCTGTCGGTCCATTCCTCTGGGTTCAAGAATCTTTTTGGATTCTTAGACCTTGACGATGGGACTGGTAGGTTGTCCTGAAGCGTTGGTTAGAAATTACCACTACTTGCTGCATAATAACCCAGAAGAACACAGTTCCCATAATATACATAATTACTTGTGTACCTGTACAACAAATGTATGAAATTGACAATTGTATTTGTATGCCTATCAGGTGTTTTGATTGACTTATGTTTTCAAAATTTTTCCCTGGTTTTGCCTGGGCTCCACCAATGATCTGCTTCTTTGCAGTCCCCTGGAACCTTCTGGTATTTACTTTTAGCTCTCTATTCATTGCCTGCTTTCATCTAAAAATATTGTTCTCACCCCTTTTTCTCAATTGCTGTCTGTGCTGTGCTAACACACAGCCCCTAGCCATTTCCTTTCGTATTGTACCATCAGCTATTGGCTTGTCCACAAACTGCCATCATGTTCCCAGTTTCTGTATATATATCAGACTAACAGCTAAAGAGCTGAAGTGTTTAATACCCGATGCAGGCCAAAACTGAATAAAAACAAAATGTGGAGTATTCAACCAATAATTTCTTTCTAATACTAAATCAAATCTGTATTATTTATATTGTGTAACTTTGTGGTCAGTATCAGTGTGGGTAATGTGTAAATAAAATTTGTTTCCTACATATCTATTAAAAGCCTATGCTTGCATTACACCATCTTGTACATGGCCTTTGAAAGAGTCTATCAGTCTTGATTATGTCGGTTGTAAATCATTATAGCCAGTTGATACAGACAGAAGCTGCCATTGAACTCTGTATATAATCTTAGCTGTTGCTGAGAATCGTGATAAAGGAATAGGGCCAGTGACATATGAATACACTTGACAACCCACACTTAAGTCATACCTGTGCTATATGAACATGTCATTGGGTTTTCCTGTTATTGTAGCAGAGTAAGAAATTTTGTTGGATAATGTAATGAATAAATCTGGTCTGTGAGCTAAAGGTTAAATTGATAGAAACTTGGTTGGGTGGAAACTTGTGTGAGATTTACTTATGAAAGTGATAGGAAAAGTTATTTCAATGATAAGGTGTATTTTCTTTTCATACATAAACTTAAATTCCAGACTGGTGTGAGTAAGCATGTGTCTTTGCTTTATCATATTCTAGACGAACAGAATTCATACATACACAAATGTGAAAACCTCATAACTTCCACCACTATGTCTCCCACATCTCAGCTTTCATTCACAGTCATTCTTTGAAACTGCAGTATAACTCGTGTGCTCGAGAAAGTGTTGTTAAATGAACTAAGGTAAAACCAGGTAGTTTTACTATGCAGTGTGTATCTACCTATGTGTAAGTTCTGTTCATGTTATATGTATCATAACAAATTACCACAAACTGAATCATGATCATCACATACCTTACTTGCAATAATTACAAAATAAAACTGACTATGTACACAAATGGGTGTAACTGCACCCCTTTTTTATTCTAACATGTTTCAGTCTTGCAGAACCATCATCAGGGAATCAAATTATACAAGTTCTCCATTTGAAATTAATGATGTTTACATTAGCTGTTACATTACTGACTACTTTTAAAATTTGAAATTTCACAATCTTTTCTGTTGACCACTCTTATTCCTGTGTAACGTAGATTTATTTTGTTAAAATATTGATAGTCCTCATTCAAAAGCACCATGTTAAGATACTGACACGGTCTTTTGTATATGTTTTTTTATGGTGTTGCATTGAAAATTTCTCAGCTGTACACACTCCATTCAAAATCACATACAACCATCGTGTATAGTGTCAGTTTGGAAAGAATTATCCTGGAAAGCAGCATGATTTATGAACAAATACATTTGCTTTGAATATCATACACATCATTATCAGAATTTGATAATACCCACATAGTTTCCATGTTATGTTTTTTTTTTTATTGTTATGGAACTTCATACTTTTATATTCATCTTGCAGTGTGACAGCATAGTCTCAGCCAAATGAGACAGTATGTATAAATATCATCTGTAATTGGCTACGATTGGCTGTGTGTTGTCTGTTGTGTGTTTTTATTTTGTGGTCGAACCTTATGTTGTGAGACCTTGTATGTACTGTACAGATGAGGGTGGATGTTGATTGCTTCAGGTTGCCCTGGTAACTGGTACTGTACAGCAAATGCCTGCTGTTCCATATGCCTGACACTATGTTGTCCAGTTGCATGATAAAAATAATAATAGTAAGTCAAAGAGTAAAAAAGCACAAACTACAGCACTAAAAAAATAGGATGCATATACTATTCAGAGCAGATGTTTTTGAATGTAAATTGTGCTGCATGCAAGGATAACTTTTTTTTAAATAACGCTATACGGAACGATAGAACAGAGACTGTGACTGGAGTGTGTGGTTGAGAATTGTTTGACACAAATTTTAACACAATTTGTACATGGACCACTTATTCTCATCTCCAGGATTGATCATTTACAGTTTGAGATAATAAACTGCTGTGGTATTACCAGACCAGGCCAAAAAGGAATGCCTAAGAATTTTGGAAAGATAATTAAATTGAAGTGCAGTGACGCAAAGATTAGGTTAATAGGTGGCTTGACAACCATGGTGTGGAGAGACAAATGTTAATGAATATGCACTGGCCCACAGCAGAGGGTTGTTTCCATGATGAGCATGGAAATGCTCTGAAGCCAGCCATAGTACAAGACTGTAATAGACACAAGGGGTTGTATTTGCAAATTGGACTGTGTGATGAACTCTTACTCCAATAGCAGACACACCTGGAATTGGACAAAACCTCTTTTTCCACCTTCTGAAACTTGCACTTGGGAACAGTTTTGTTATTGGAAACTGTTGCAGTCACAGTTGAGACTTGCACTGGAACAGGACCTAATACAATAAGGGGAATGGTGCCCAGATGACAGACTACATGACAGGGTAGGCGGGCCCTTGCCATCAGCCAACCAAGAATACCTGAAACACAGCACAGCACAGCACAGTATCATCAGACACATTAGCCCTTGCAAGGTGTCACATATGTCCTTCTAAAAAAACAATGAAATGAGAAGAAGGTTCAAATGTCTGGACTGCAATAGGACTTTGTGCTGGTGCTTGCTACAAACCATGCCATACCACACCCAACTGCATTTCTGAAGACCACAAGGCACTAAACTGGAAGAGTCAAACACATAAACATGTGTACTGTTGGTATTGTTATTACCAAACTGATATTTGATGAAGTAACAAGGCCAGTGGGGTATGGACTTTTCAAAAGAGTTTGTGAAATGAGTAGATACATTTTTGAACTTTTATTATATATGTCTCATTTGGACACAGTGTGAAAGAACAAAATTAGAATGGTTGCTTGTAGATGTATATAAATCATGAATATTGTAAAAATTATAAGGTGCCAGTAAACAAAATTGCCTGTTAGAAGTGGACAGTTCAATTGGAAAACTTCAAATAGTCTTCTGAGGCAATGGAAGCACTGTAAATAAATATGTTCATTAAGAGCTTTGTTTGCAAAACATCATGATATAACGGGACAATGTTTTCTTTTTCAGGCATAAAGCATTACACATTATGGGGTATTATTTTCATTTGAGGACATATAGAGGATAAGTACAGGAGTTTCTGGGGGGGGGGAAGAAAAAAAAAAAGAAAGGAAAAAAAACAACCAACTTTGAATTTACCATATTTTCCTAATTTCATAATGAAGTCCATTTTGTTTGGTTGTCATTCATATATATTTGAATTTGTATGGTTTTTTTAAAATGTGTGTTATCATCTTTCATCTCAGGTACCTTTAAAATTCTGTAATTTCTCTATGAATATCTAAAAAATTTTTGTACTTATTTATATTTTCACATAAATTATTGGAGACAGCAAAAACTAATGTCAGATCTGAATATATGCTTCTTGTTCTTTGTGATTCTCTTTGTCTTACTTGTTGACCTATTCCAGATGAAAGTAAAAAAAACCACTGCAGGCTGAGCATCCCCACCTGTTGTGTTATAATGACCATGGAATCATGCTGAGGGATGAGATCAGGTGGGAGACCTACAATCCAACATCCACTGTCCTCCATTATGATTTACAGTTTATGTATGGTATAGGATTTTGCTGCTGGAACAAAATACTGGGTCTCTTTGGTTTGGATAAGAACTGTAACAAGGGTGGAGCATGTTCTCTATGTCCAATCCTTGTATTAATTTGTTGCTGCTGATTGTCACCAATACAGCCAAGCAGTAACAGCAGACTGTACCAGCCAAATGGTTAAGAAATTACACATTTATTTTTACAGGCAGTATCCATTACACGGAAGATCACCATATCAGGAGCAATGCTTCCAAGTTTGGGACTCTTCGTGAAGAAAGAAATGCCTACAAACCAATAGCATCTCAATACACAGTTGAGATATGGGGCAAAGCAGCAATTGGTCTTTATCTTTGGAAGCATGTGTTAAGTGGCGAGCTCCAAAGCATGCACAATGGATTCATTCAGCAGGGATATTTAACAGTAGATGACATAACTTTCGTATATCGCTCTGGGCCAGGTATAATACAGACTACAGTCCCAAATGATGTTCAGTACTTGGTTCTTATACTCAATGGACGTTCCGAGGAGAAAATAGAGTCTTCCAAACTGTGGCTGGATTATTTACCTTTGTATCCAGATTTAAAAAAATTGGCTGTTGTTCTGCTTGGAAATGAGAGATGTGACAATAATTGGATTCTTCCATATGTCTATTCCAGAGGAGGTAGAATTAATGTAGTATTCCTGGTGTATGATTCTCCACTGATTGACAATTTGGAGTTCTATCAGTGGCCTCTGGGGGTAGCTGTGTAAGTATTTTGAATGCTTTCTTAACATTATGATTACTGATTTGTGATCCTGTATGAAACTACAAGAGTGAAAACTGAAATGAATGGTAGGAAAAGTCTTTGGACCTCAATGTCATGTTCACTGTTTCATCATTGTATACAGATTCATGGATCGAATAAGCCATGCACTCGTGTTGGACGAAATATAGTATAATTTGTATAGCAATAATGCTGTATCACCTGACAGTGCAGGCAGATGTAAAATTTGAAGGCATGGTAAAATTTGTTGGCTATGGTTGTGTATTCTGTAAGAGGTCTTGAGTACTCCTTCATGTGATGAGGATAATAAGAATGGTCAGTGAATTGTAAAATGAGGCAATGTGAGCAACTTTTGGTACATTGTATGTGCAGTTTTTATGTATGTGTTTTAGGTACAGGGGATTTCCAAACATGAAGGCAGAGAAAGTTGATGTAAATTCTCCCCGTTCTCACATATGCAATTTTTTGGGCACAGTCTATGGAAACTCTTCTCGTGAAGTTCTGTCACAGATGATCAAGTTACTGGATTTACAGGATACCTGTATAATTTTAGAAAGAAAAAGGTAAGCATTTATATTTGTTTACAGTGGTTGGTTCTTATTCTGTGATGAGCTGACAGAAAATTTGGACAAGTGTCAGTAGTTTATTTGTAAATTTTGCCACATGGGCCTGCCATATGTTTGAAATCAGTGATAAGCGACGGTAAATGCTATGGCATGACTAAGAAAGTGTATTGAAAATCCTCAATAGAAGTCTAAGAAAGCCCCTGTTGTTGAAATGAGGTGTGTAGTTTGCTGGGCTTGGTGCAAAATCTGCAACAAAGACAGGTTGTATTAAATGGTGAACAGTGCTTATTTAATTATTATTTGTCTAGATGGCTTCCATTGGAAACGGAAGACTCACTGAAGTATTACATGGATTCATTGCTGCAGTCAGATCTTACACTATGTCCAGTAGGAAGAAACACAGAATGTTACAGGATTTATGAAGCCATGTCCTTGGGAAGTGTACCAGTAGTTGAAGACCTGCGAACAGATGGAAACTGTGATGCCTCAGCAGCAGCTCCGCTAAGACTGCTTAAGCATTATGGTGCACCAGTAACCTATATGAAGAGTTGGTATGAGTTACCTGAACTTTTAAAAAAGGAAGCTGAACTTACATTGGAAAAAAAAATTGAAAGAAGAACAGCTATCGTGAACTGGTACAGGAGTTTTAAGAGGAATCTAAGTAATCACTTTATCAAAGTGATTAAACAGAAGTTTTTTGCTACCTGAAGTGACTGATAAAAAATAATTAAATTACAGATTTAAACTGAGTATTATGAAAATGTTAAGACATGTTAAACATTGTTTTTGTAAGAAGAGCCTGATGATGGCTTTATTATAAGCCAAATCTTGTAGCTATGTTACGAAACACAGCAATTTGTTTTATGAGTAAAGAGTTATTACTTCATGGCATATTGATTGTGCATGTAATTCAGACAGTACTGTTATGGAACACCTTAGCACAGCTGATTCATGGGTAGGCTAAAGAATTCCTTTTTAATGAATGGGGAAGATGTGTATTGTGGAATTTAAGTAATTTCCATAGTATCATACGTCACTTTCACCACTAAATCCATCTAGACCCTCCTCATCTAGTGCTAAGCACTCACTTTGTATACCAGACCTTATACACTGCTAGTGGGTCAGGGACAGCATGAACATGGATGGTGCGAAGCTAAAGTCAGATACCTGCTCCCTCACCATATTGATACTGTACACTTCCCATCTGTCTGCAGCTGAGTCACACCTCTTTGTCATAGGTGGAGGGAATCATTTACTTCAGTATTATATTTTAATCATTATTCATTGGCTTTAACAATGCAATATGTTAAATTTAATTTAATAAAATTAAATAAGTGATTTGTCAGTGGAAATTCATAATAGACCTACATAATCCACTATCTGAAAAATATATGTTAACATTTGTTATGTGCAGATGATTAGATAATGCAGAATATCAAAGACATGGTACAGAGTAGAAGGGGATTTGGAGTACACATGTACTCAATTTCAGAATATCAGAAATGAATGCAGTAAAGAAAAACATACAGTATACTCTAAAATATACAGGAAGAGACTATATATTTAATATACTTAGTATGCAATGTATATCATTGCCCTATTTGTTAAGTTAGAAGAAAAATTTCATAAATCACAAGTGATATAACTCATGAATGAATAAGCATACGAATAAGTCAGACAGACATTCTGACGGATGTTTTGTGATTTCCATTTCTGCTTTATGGTGAATGCTTAAGGATTGTGTGGCTGTTACTTGATTCTCAAATTTGTTTACCTGTAATTATAATTACCCCAGATTATTAGCACTAATAACGTCTTTACTCGAATGCAAGACGACTTTTTTCCCTTAAATTTGGCACTTAAATATGTGTGATGTCTTATGAAGCAATGAACCAGACCATACAGAGCCAAACCAAGGCCTGCATTACTAAATCATCATATGAGATCTGCCTTCTTCTGAGATATTATACAGCACAGAATGGTAATTTCTTATGAAATTTCGGGACAACCTATCAGTCCCACCTTCAAGGGTCAAGAAATCCAAAAGAGAGAATGTTGCATGACTTAAGTTAAATGACACAATTTTCTTTTTTTTTGGATTATTGTCCATTAAGTTTTTTAAAGAAGCATAACATTTAAGAAGTCATCTGTTTCTATTTAATTAGTAAAAGGAGCATCTAGACTGGTTGGTTCTTTAGATTGGGTTATTCTCAATCACTGGACACCACAGAAACAGTAACTTGTTAAGAAATGTACCTGGGAACAGATCTAGTCCAAGGGTAGTAATGGGAAAATGGCTATTGAAAAATTAAAAATTAACTACAAGACTCAAAAATAAAACCTGGACCAATCAGCATATTAAAATCCATAAAAAGAACCATAAACTCAGACTGATCAGACCACAAACAAGACACAAAATCCAGAACATATGTATTTAAATTCTTAACACCATCTGTGGAGAAATTTGTGGGTTGAAGTAAGTTTATAAACCAAGAAATATAAATGTAGCAAACGCAACAGTATGCAGATATTTATTCACTGCAAAACTACTCTACATGTTTCGTGTGTCACAGCACCCATCATCAGGAGTATTAGAAACTGTACCCGCAGCCTCCGGTACAGTTTTTAATACTCCTGATGATGGGTGCTATGACACCCGAAACATGTAGAGTAGTTCTGCAGTGAATAAATATCTGCATACTGTTGCATCTGTTGGATTTTTATTCACATTGAATTACGATGCACGGAAACACAAGCTTAAAAAAAAATAAATGTAGCATTTAGTCAGTGTGGATTGTAACTGCATGGCAGTGCTTCTCACCAGAAGTACTGTGAAGGGTTTTAAGAAGTGCTGTTTATTGAATGCAGTGGATGTTGTGGAATGGCAGTGAAGAGAATGAGAATGTTAGGAGTGAGTGTGAGGAAGATAAAGGCACACACTGAAAATGGAGACAGTGATACTGATTGATAAAGGTAGATAGAATCTGATATGCTTTGTGCATTAAATGTTTGAAATTAATAGTAATTTTTTTTTTTTGCAGACATTTTATTTTTGGGGGGTTGTCTTATTTGGATAAATATATTTTTCCTTGGCTGATGTGTTTTTTGGTGGGTTTTCTTAGATTAGGGTCATCTTGCATTCAGGTAAATACAGTAAATAAAATAAAATACAATTTTGATTTCACAAACGTAAAAAGATGCAAATGCATGCATGTACACTCAGTCGAACAAAAATCCATCGGCCTGATATTTCGTACGTCCCGCTCAGGCAGTGACGTGCGGTACAGTGCCATCATAATTCGAGTCGTTTTACTTTCCCCATATTTACGCATTCGTGGCGTTTCTGTGTCTTCAATTCATTACAATCACGTATATATTAACCGAAGACAACAATACATTTGCTTCATTTGAAATTAAAACATTAATTAAACTTCATTAACTTTCCCAGACGTGAGGCTAGCTAGCTAGCTTTGCTGCTAGGGATGGATGAGTCGACCGGACCGTTCCGTTCTTACTGTCAGCAGGCGTAGCCCAGGCAGTTGAACGCGTGCTAGCAGTAGCCTTCGGAAACAAACTATGTTGGTTCGAATCCCACTATTGGAATATTTCTTTATGTAGCCTAGGGAGTTGGATACGGACTCAGTCTCAGCAGGCGAGAGGCCGTAGACCGCCGGCCACTGGGCTCTGCGAAGTATCGCACCTACGCATATAAATTTAAAATTAATACTTTAGCCCTTAAAAGGTCTGTTTTCAGAAATTGACCTATTTAATAAGAAGTCTAAAACCCTTCTGCTTCGACCACTGATTTCATTCGTCGTGTCATGGACTCAATACAAGATTTTACACTAGCTTATGGACAGGAATAATTTTAGGTACAATGCACTGAAAAAAAATGAGGTAAAATTTTTGTGCTTAATTAGCACCGTATCTTAAAGACTCATGCCAAGTAGCTCTGGCTGCAGGCATTCTTGTTGTTACCTGTACATTAGATGCAGATAAATTGTCCGCTCGACCAATGGGAAAACACTATCGGCAACCATTAACTGGGAGGCTGGGTGCGCCTCTGAAGAATTATATAAATGGCGGTGAAAGGAGTTTCTACCTTGCCAGGGAGTAAAGTTATGAACCCAGGGAAATCACTGCACTAACTCCGTTTTTCCTTTTAACAGGGCGTTCTAACAACCAAGGCAACAGCAGTTAAAACATGAGACAATAATTAATTATGAAAAGATCAGCATTTTAGAGATGTGCTATTAGTAGCAGAAGTATTAAAATATTAATCGTAACAGATACAA
>Ga0123357_10007531_pt1 | contig 13466 bp, 13 predicted proteins | sample TergutEmb28metaG_FD_89873 | JGI IMG/M metagenome (GOLD analysis project Ga0123357, IMG submission 89873) | Embiratermes neotenicus P4 segment gut microbial communities from Petit-Saut dam, French Guiana - Emb289 P4 | ecosystem: Host-associated > Arthropoda: Insects > Digestive system > Gut ...
AAAAGATTGAAAGTCCGAAATTGGAAGAAAATAACACACGATAGAGTGAGATGGAAGAAAGTTGTTGAGCAAGCCAGAACCTTATATAGGTTGTAGCGCTTTATAAGAAGAAGAAGAAGAAGATGTACCCCAACAAATTGAAGTATGCCTCGTCTGTGAAGAATGTGACATCCAAATTGTCCTCTCCTTCACAGTCAAGAAAGTCTAAAAACCACTTGCAGTATGCTACCCACTTAGCACTGTCGCCAGGTTTCAATTCATGCACAGCTGTAATTTTGTAAGGGTGTAGGCGTAGGCGTTTTTTTAAAGCTGTATGGGCCGTGCCATATGAGACACCATTCTGCTGGGATAATTTTCTGATGAATTTCTTTGGACTTTAGAGCGTGCGGTCTGAAATATCCAACACTTTCTTCACTGTCCATATTGATGGCCTTCCAGATCTGGTAGTGTCACATGCGGAACCGGTTTCCTTGACTTTCTGACTCAACTACCGCACTGCATTAAGATGTGGCACCTTGGTCTCCAGAAACTGTGCCTGGAATTGTTGTTGAACATCTGGTGTATATTCTCCACCACACCAAAACACATGTTCCACTAGGAACATACACTCTTCAACAGATAACACCATTATCACAACATACGTCTTTCTTGCCTCACTACTTGGCTCAATCTGACTGCTTGGCAGCCAACTGCCAGGGCCATGGGGACACTAGACTCACACTAACACCATCTGTTATCCCTAATTCTAACTACATTATCATGGTAGGTGGTTGAAACTGTTTAAAATACTGTATTTTTGCATGTTTTTTGTACTGTAATCGTCAAGTGCACAGGGACTTTTTGATCATCCGGTATTTACTGTTGATAATCTTGTCCTAAAAATTTATTACCTTTTTTAGTCAAAAGCATAAAATACTGGTTTTATGAAACCCTTCCTGTTTTGCAAAAGAAACATACCTGTAGAGATGCCCAATGTTTGAAGTTCCAAGTCTGTGGCCCTCTTTAATATTTTGTAACATGGTGACTTTTTATGGTGAGGATTTGTTAGCCTCCTCTCCAGTCCTGAAACTGGAGGGTCATCTCTTGTCAGGTGTGTGCAGCTACGTATTCACTCTATTTGCAGCCACGCTGGGTATCTCAACGGCATTTCCTCCATTTGCAACACTAGAATGCACCATTTTGTGACAAGTGACCCACACCCTTGGCAAGACATAAACATTGTCTAGTCCAGCAGAAGAACCTTATCTTAATGTTTTAGTGATAATGTGCTTAAATGCAGTTACTCAGTTCAGATGTAAGTAACAGATATAAGTAAGTTTTGGTACATACTGAAGCCATCTATTCTGATGCCTAACTCATTTAAAATAATTTTCTTACAGACGTGAAATTCAAACAGTTAGAGCTGCATTCTTTGTACGTGGTTTGCTCTTATCATTTGGGAAGTTTTCAGCAAATATTGTCATATTTATTTCTATGGTATCATATGCCCTACTTGGAAACAAGATCACAGCTGAGAAGGTAAGATAAACTTGTATACAAACCAAGTGTTGTTGACTGCAAAATTTTGTCTGTGTTGAGAAAGGTTTATGCAGCAGTGGGGCATGTAATGGATTTGTTGCTGAAACCATGTCATGTTTTGCTGTTTTGATTCAATTGTTCCTATGGTAAATGCAGGAATTGTTCCATCTGTATGTGGTCATGACTAAAGTACTGTGACCTTGTGATAAAAATTCTCTGTTGCATCAACAAAGAAAGGAAGATATCCTGAGCATAATTACCCTGTGAACTTTGTCAAGCAGTACAGTAGAATTCCTTTAATCTGGCACTGGAAGGACTGGACAGGTGCTGAACTATTACATATTCCAGATTATTAAACATTAAGTATACTTTCCAAATTTCTTACAGGCAATTGTTTGTTACTTTGCAGCCATCCATCAGAAAATGTGCATTTATCGGTTACTTTTATTTCATCATAAAAAGACTTAGCTTTCTCGATTGTCGTAGGTTGTCTTACGGGTTTTCGTTTGGAATGCATTGCTGTAAACCGCTTATACACCTTGTCCAACTGCAGGAGTATCAGGACTTCCAGAGTATTGGCATCTGCGTTAAAGGAATTCTACAATAATTTGTTGAAACCAGGGACCATAATCTGTACTGTAAAGTGGAGAATGTACAATAATAGTGTTATATGGCAAGAGGAATAGCAGAGATTTTACCATCATCACTGACATACTAGAGGTTAGTGTATGTGCATTGACATTCATGTTTGTAGCAACAATAACTCAATCAGTTCTAGATGCAAAGAGTGCAAGGCATTGTAGCCTGATTTGGGCAACAGTTACCTTGATGTATGCATTGCAGTGTTATCTGTCATAACTCAGATATTCAGTACTGAAAGTTGACTTCTAGCTTCTTTGGTATGAATTGCATGAAGTATATTTCACTCCTTGTGTGGAATTTTAATATGCCAGTGACATAATGTGATGTTTTTGTGTTGGTAGGATCTGTTCTTTGTTATCTGCCTTATTACAGGGCTCATGTTTATAATTCTGATAGGTGTAATTTATATACAGTGGTAAAATAAAATGTATGTATAATTTTTCATTTTTCCTAGATGTTTGTGATAACTGGATTTGTGACTATTGCAAACAAGGCCATGACTGATCAGTTTGCTCGCTCAATAGCACGTGTCTCAGAAACAGCTGTTTCTGTAAAGAGAATCCAGGTTTGTTTTCCCTAACTTGTATATTGCAGACACAGTTTGTAGTTTCGTGAAGTAAGTGTGAAGTTTGGTAACTTGTTAGGTTAGGTGGGTAGAATGTCTCCATGGTGTTGCCACTTGTTCCAAGCTTGTTTCCCATTTGGGAACAAGTTATTTTCATTCTGAAAATTGTGTTGTAGCATTAGCAGGACTTAGTGATGAAATGGAGGAAGTAGACTGAACATACAAAAAAAACATGTTAATTAGATAACTATGGTGGTGGTGGTGGTGGTGGTGGCAGAGTTGGATGGAAGGGAGACCATCACTGCTGTGGCCATTGCCATTGCACTGCAGCTGTTGCTGTTATGACAAATGTACACTCTCCTTGCCAGGTTGCTTCTTGTCTGTCATTACCACTGAAAGTGCCATGATACCGCTTCTACTACTACTACTACTACTACAACTACAACTACAACACTACTACTACTACTACTACCACCACCACCACCACCACAACCAGCCTTTGTGTCATACCTTAATGTTACGAGTTTAGAAGTGAAGTAGTGAACTCTATAAACAGTCATAGAAATTAGTGTCAGTAGCTTATAATAATGGCACATTGATGAATCATTTCAACATGTTTCAGACTTATTGGATCAGAATGTGGCATTTCGATAACTGCTGAAACTTTGTGACATAATTCTCTTAACATGTGTATAGACTCATTCATATTAAGATAATTTCTAAGGCGCTGCAGTTTTAAGAACCAATTAAGATACATCCTTCATGTGAAACAGCAGTGTTGTCATGCTGTAAGATGTGTAGAAGTGATGCATATGTCTGACTTGCAATAACATTTAATTTTATCTCCACAGAAATTCCTTCTTTATGATGAAGTGGCCACTGCATATGGTTTTGCTAAAGATGGTATGATGACAACAGTCACAGCTAGAGGTAAATTCACCTCTGTTACATGTGGGTACAAGATGGATATAGCAAGGAGTGGTGTTCTGAAAATGAATACATATGCGACAGAGAATGCTACATGTGTGGATGCCACTGCAGATAAAGAAGGTATCAAAGTTGCCAATGTAACAGCCAAGTGGACTGAGGACTTCCCTGACAACACTCTGACCAATGTAAGCCTTGATGTGAAGCCTGGTACACTTGTGGCTGTCATTGGACCTGTAGGGTCAGGGAAGGTAAGTTACAGTTGCAGGAAGGGGAGAGTATAAGCAGTGCTGGTGCATATATACAAATATATAGAGCTGATGTTGGAATGTCTGTGTATTACTGTTGCAGACATCACTGCTCCATGCCATCCTGAAGGAACTGCCCATCAGCAGTGGTACCATCATGGTGGGAGGAACAATATCATATGCATCACAGGAGCCATGGCTGTTCACAGGGTCTGTGCAACAGAACATCCTCTTTGGACAGCCCATGGACAGGAGCCGATACAGACAAGTTGTGAGGGTCTGTGCTCTTGAACAAGACTTGCGGCTGTTACCACATGGAGACGGGACCATTGTTGGGGAGAGGGGTGTCACTCTCAGTGGTGGTCAGAGGGCAAGAATCAACCTGGCAAGGTTTGGTTAAATTTGTTGGTCACTATTCCTGAAAAAACAATTTTGAGTGTCGTCACAGGTTCTTATGTTTCTTATTCGAGTAAAATTCTCCATTTTATACAAGAACATATCCAGAAATTATCAGACTGAGCTGATAACTAAATATAGGCTTGCATTTTTACTATTTATTCTCCCTTTGAAAGTAGTTCATGTTTATGCAGGAGGTCCAGCAGTTCCGCCGCTGCTGGAAGTACTGCTAGAACTGACTTCTTGGAATTGCTTGTGGAGAGTCAGTAGTTGTTCATGAATTTTAGCAAAATCTAGAAAGGACACCCTCATAGCTGTGATATCAGTCACACGAACAAGGAAGAATTGCAAGGGACTATATCAGGCAAGTAAGGGAGGGGGAGTGCCACAGACGTGTTTTTAGTGGCCAAAAATTGCTGCACTAACAATTCAGTGTTTTCTAGGACATTGTTATGGTGAATCAATGAGTCTGGTTTGGCCATTGTTCCAGATACTGGCAGCAGGCTTGCTTCCTCAGATGTTGAACAGTCTTATGGCAGTGATACTGGTTAGCTGTTTGGTTAGGACAAACAAATTACTTATGAACCATGCCCTCATGGTCAAAAAAGATCACCAACATGCCCTTGATTGTTGACATGACTTTCTATGCTTTGTTTTGATGCAAAGAGTGTGAATTTCACCATTGACAGAACTTCTGTTTGGTTTCTGTATTGTGAAGTAAACACAGGCTTCATCTTCTTTTATGATCCTCAAGAGGAAGTTCTGGTTGACTTCATCCAGCAATTCCTGGCACACAGACACACACTGCTGCTTCTGCTCATTGTTGAGCATCTGAGGCACAAACTACATGGAGATACACCATTTGTTCAAGTCCTCTTCTGGAATTCACTAGCATGTTCCATACAAGAGGCCTAACCTGCCATCAATCTCCACATTGGTATTTTTAGAGCCTTCATTAATGGTTTTTATGTGTGCAGCCTTTGGCAGGATGACCTGAACACTCACAATTTTCAAACAGTGTTTCCCCATATTTGAATTGAAAAGCACACCCAAAAGTCTTGCATTCACATCATGACATCTCCAATAGCTTTTTTGAGCATTTCATACATTTCCGGTGAAATTTCCTGATCTTGATGCAAAACTTAGTGAAAATGTATTAATCCTTCAAATTAACTATTGGAAAATCAAGAAAAACACTTAACATGCACACACACACACAACAGTAAATATCCTATATATTAAATAGGAAAGAGTTTTTGGAAAATGTAAACAAAAGAAAGTGGACGTGAGATATTCGAACATGAAACATAAGAAGTCCATATGTATCAGGTTCACTGAAAATCATTGCAAGAAAATTAGCAAAGTGGAACTTAAACTTATTAGGGTAGAGGAGGTCAGATAGAACAAGGGTTGTGCATTATCTTACGGAAACCATAATGAGAGTTACAAATTAGGGGCTGGATTTTTCGTACATAAAGGAATTATAGTAGCAATTAAGGTGGTAGAATTTGTTAGAGGTGGGATCTTGTATGTAATACCCAGAAGTTGCTGCTTTGATAGTATTTATGTGAACGTCCATGTCCCACTGAGGATAAATATGATACAAAGGAAAATTTCTGTACGGAACTACAACACATATTTGATCAGTTTCCTCAGTATCACATGAGCATTCATAACACCAATTAATAGGATGGAGTTTACTAGTTACAGGGTCTGGTATAGAACACTAAGCAGTTGCTGGTGTGATATTATTTTTCTGAATGCGGATGTCTCACTGAGGATAAAAGTGATGGTACAAAGGACAGTTTGTATGAGGAACGACATTAGGTATTTGATCAATTCTTCCAAGTATTTTGTGAATTTTTTAAAATGTATTTTCTGTGTAAAGTTAGGGAGAGACAGATCAGAGCACAGTGACTTCTGTGACCTTAATTAATCTATAGGTAATTTTTGGTTCGCATGAATTATATCAAAGTATCCATCCACATGTTAATTTTATAATCGAGAACATTTGTTCTTGCAGTTTATTTGGGTGTCAATGTCAAAATTTCTTCCACTCTTTCTGCTCAAATAGGTCGTTTACTGCAACAACAAGGTACAAAATCTCCATCTTGTGTCCAATTTTTGTATATGGACATATACAGTTATTGTAATTATATGTGTGATAATATGAAAAAAGTTACTGTGCCAGAAAATATTGAATTGGGAAGAGTTACAGTTCAGTAGTTTCAGAAGGCCTTGTATTCATAAAACACTTATTATAAAATAACAGTTTGAAATTGAGAGTAAACTAAATGCAAAAAGACTAAAGTTCCACAATATTATACATCTTTACTCACAGGGCTGTGTATAAGCAAGCTGGTTTATACATATTGGACGACCCACTTTCTGCAGTGGATGCCCATGTGGGGTGCCATCTGTTTGATGAGTGCATCTGTAACTTCCTGCAGGGCACAACCCGGCTGTTGGTCACACACCAACTGCATTACCTTCAGACAGTGGACAGCATTATCATCCTTAATAATGTTAGTATCTGATATCATTCAGGATCTGTAGTCATATTTGTAATGTTCTAATTTAAACATTCAAAGAAGAATGTATGAGAGATATTTATGTATAAAGTAGGTCAACATGATATATTGGAATATGCCCTTACCAGTAAACTTCAGCGTACCTAAAACATATGTTCATTAAAATGTAATTTATATGTAATAAATCTGAATTTAAAGGTAAGAAGGTCTTCCAGATTACAACACAATATCTTAAGTTTTTTGCCATATTGATTACCTTGACTGTGCATCTTACAGAGTTAAGACTAATGTAGCTTGTTCTATAAGTACATCAGTCTTTATAAATTCAGTGTGCATAACAATTGAAGCTACCAAGCTTGATGATTGGTACTGTACATTGTACTCATTTGGTTAATACTCCTGCCTTGTGTTTATGAGGTCTCATGTACATATCTCAATTCAGAAACATGCTGTCTTGACTGAGGCTTTTCATGGTTTCCTTCATTTCATTATTCAAATTCTCAAATTATATTATGCCTGCTACCATCCACATCCTTTCCAGTTCATTTTACCCCTCAGTGCTATATACAGGTATTTTAGAGCTGTTGACAGTGTCATTCAGTAAACCATAAGTAAATAAATAAAATGTTATTATAAGGAGGAGTACAGCAAAACTTCTATAATAAGTGCAGGAAATCAACAGTTGTAGGAAAGTGATACATAGAAAAATGATGGATAGGGGTTTCACTGTACTATGTTATGTGTCAGTTTCCAGGTATGAGTAGTGACTGTGTATTGTAGGGTATGGTAGAAGCAACAGGAAATTATGCTGAGCTGCATGCCTCAGGTCTCAATTTTGTCAAGCAACTTGGTCTGGAAATAGAGGCAGAAGACAGACAAGAGAAGCAACTTTCCCTCCGAACAACAAAGCGTCAAAATTCAGAGACATCTGAACATGTAAGTCTGTTTGCAGCTTAAAATAAAGTGTTATGATGTTAGAGGTATAAGCCAGTGGGCTCTTAGCTTTGATTCTTTGTGACATTTAGATGAAGATTTTTAGAGTACGGTTCAAAGCTTTGTTTTCTGCTGTTCTTACAATTGGGATGGGGGGAACATAAGATCATCAGTATGGTCCAGAGTCCAGAGAAAACCTTACTCCCACTGGGATTTGATGCACGGACCGTACAACCCATAGCGAGTCTTTATACTGACTATGCTATCCCGGCCTACGATACAATTTGGTACGGAGGACTTCCACACAATACTGTTGACCATTGGTGAGGTATGTGAAAATTGGTGCAGTGAAAGCTATACTTTGCTTGAGGGCATACTGAAGTTTTGCCCATATTTTATATATTTTTAATCCAATTTGAATAATATATGGCACAGGAGCTGTCCATAAAAACATATGGAGTGATGATAATACTCATGAGAAGCCATGCTGTACTGTGGCACATCCATAATTTATATGTGTATTCTGTGATGTGGGTGAAATTTGTTAAAAGAATTGTGCACATAATGCTGCTAATCATGTATCATTTTCATGAAAATCAGTGCAGGGCAGGCCATATTTTTCTCATGGGCATGGATAAATTACATTTAAGTGGGTAACATGAAAATGGATTCTGCAAATAATGAGCACCTTGGTTAAATCTGTGTACTGCTACTTCATGGGGTTCAGCTTCCCTGTAATTGCTTTTTTGTCATGAGTACTGTGGGTGTTTGAAGAGTACACACACACACACACACACAAACACACACACAAATACATATATACATACATACATACATACACCCACACACACACACACACACACTCACACTCATGCACACATTCCAATGAGCCATCATTCCACCATATGGCACTTGGACATGACACAATTCATAATAAAATAAAAACATAATTATGTAAAGTAATCACTAGTCATATATCAGAAACAAGACAAAATGCATTCTTGGTATATGTGGAGACTGATGGGTACTAGGTGACACTGGGAACACTGTTGTTTGTTGCAGCCTTCTGATAGTGTTTTGCATATTGCTTCAAGTTTCAACAAGCTGTTTTTACATAATATCACAATTACCCCAATACAGGCCTGGACAGGCCAGGAGTTTGAGGCTGCCAGGAGTTCTAGACATTTGGCACATGAAGGTGGCAAGGTTGTCAGCCGTATGCACTGTCTCCCTTTACCCCCCCAGGTGATATCGCTGGTACTCATTTCTGTTAGAGGCTGAGTCAACTCCAGGGCCTTAGTGCAGCCAGAAACATTAAGTCCATGAAAAATCTCAATGACCCCCTCAGAAATCGAACCCATGACCTTCCAGTTTGTAGTGCAGTGCCTCAACCAACTGGGTCACTGGTTAACCCTTTCTCTGTAATGAATATTTATGTTGTGACCTTCTGGGTTATGATACCATGTTGTTTATAGTCAGGATTTGTAATTTGTAGTCAGGGTGTGTCCTGAAGATAAAATCAATATCATCTGTTTCTGTGTACACCTAGCATGCTATACCCAATCATAACCCTAAAGAGTGCAATACACAACTGTTGTGGCTTATCTTTTTCTTTACTGTAGAATGAAGTCTTCTGTTAATAAGCTAAGCTGATACTAAGTAATTACAAACATGGTGCTTTGCAGGGTTCACTGGAGGGGTCTGAGCCCAAACAAGTAGCAGAGATGCAAACAAAAGGCAGAGTTAGGTTTGGTGTGTACCGAGCATATTGTGCTGCTGGAGGGGACTGCTCTGTCATGCTTATCGTGCTGTCTGTATTCATTTTGGCACAGCTTGCTGTCAGTGTGGGTGACTACTGGATGTCCTTCTGGTATGCTTGTTTCATTCACTAGTGCAGGCTTTGAAAGCTTAAGCATGACCCAACATAATGAAGACATATTTCTGTTTTACATGAATCATTACAGGTTCTTGATATCTTAATGTTGTTACTTTCCAACACATAAATATTTGGCACCACTGAGAGGCCCAACAACAATGTCACTTTGACATTAAGCTCACTGTAGCCTTTTTAAGGTTTGAATATGGATCTTATGCCATATGCACATGGGCTTATTGTAAATTTAAGAGGAAATGATGCACAAAGTCAGAAAATTTCAGTACACTGCCTTGCTCAAACTGAGTGGAGTAAAGATATTCATAGTCACCATTATCTTACACAGTCTACCACTTCCCTTATTGTGCTGTGGGTGTACTAAAAGGACATGGTAATGTACTGATCCTCTGCCAGCAGAGATGTCATGTTGTTCACAGCTTCAGACACTTTTGGCGATCTGGAGGGACGCTGGTGATGAGTGTGGTGTCACCCTCATAATATTGTCATGTCAGAGCTTTGTACTGTATTAACCTTTTAATTACCTGCATTTACATATGCAAATGCATGTAAAAATTGCCGCTAGGAATTTATTTGCTGAGTTTGCAAAACAGTGAAATTTTCTGCACCTTAACATGTGATGTATAATCTCCGTTTCATTTTCCACAAAATACTGTTTGTTTTATAATTCTATCTTTTTCTATTCAAATAATATATTTTTTATAAACCATGACCTAAAATTGCATACCAGTCTAGTCATTTAGAGGTTAATGAATAGAATATATGTAATCATATGGGTTAATTTACATATAGATTCTTAAACTCATTTTTAAATACTTTTTGTAGGGCTAATGTAGAAGAATGGAGGTCTTCAATCGTTAGTGGGATTGCCGCCAACATAAATGGTGCTGCTATTAATGACACCACTGCACAGTTTCTAGACATGAATGCTACTGCTGTTGCTACAACTGATATTAGTGATTGGGACTGGGTGGATGGTACTACTGCTGTTTCAGCAAATGTCACTAAGTGGAGCTGGATGCCCAGCACAGAGACATGTATTTTTGTGTACTTGGTGTTTGTGATTGCCATTATTGTGTTTACCCTGGCGAGTACATTTTTCTTCTTCTCGCTGTGTATGACAGCTTCCATAAATCTCCACAACACCATGTTCAACAGTATCTCACGAGCTACAGTGTGGTTCTTTAATAACAATCCATCAGGTAACGCAGCATTCCAAGTATTTTGTAAAAAGTGTTTCTGATAGTAGCAAGTGCCTCTGTTCATGCTTTTTCTTTGGTTCTGCCCTCTTTCTGAGTTATAGACATCCAGTGTTGAGTTATGAGAATCTGGAAGGCAGATTATTCTCTTTGAGTGATCAGATTAATGTAAGAATGATTGTCAATAGAGGGGAAATAACATTAACCTCTAACATTCAGCATTTATATCTCAGTTACAGGAAATCTTTGACCCATGTCATAGTTGCAGGTTAATGTGGACTTTGTATTTCTCACACCCATAATGAGTAATCTTTAGCAGAGGTAAAGGCTTAAGTTTGTGAACAAGAAAACCTGAATGCAGATTTTATCACGGATCATTCCTACTAAACTCACTGATCAAGAATCTTATGTCTCAGGCTACCAGTTTCTCTTGAAAGAGAAGTCAGAATTTGTGTTTCAACTGTGTTACATGAAATGGTCTATTTTATTAGGAAATGGAAGTGTTTTACAGGGAGTAATATGTGCCCAAAATATTGTTCACTGAATGTAATAGATTGTGAAGTGGTATTGTAGTGCTTGTAAGCTCTTCATAAAATGATATCTTTATACTGTCATTACATTTCAGGTCAAATACTGAACCGTTTCACGAAGGATGTGGGAGCAGTTGATGAAGTATTGCCGGAAACAATGATGGACTGTTTGCAGGTAGCCATTTTAACATCGAATAATACTGAATAATTTAATTGCACACAGTGGAACTTTGTTTGTATGATTTTCATGAGACCAAGATGGCATTTATATTACCAGGAAAACATGGCAACAAAACTGTGTATATCTTCATGTGTTGGTCTAGTGATTGGCTTTATACTTGGTAGGTCCTGTGTTTAAATCTCAGCCCCAAAGCCAGGTATCTGGACTGAAGGTTTTTGCTCTTCCACTGTCACTGCAGGCGTGTGGTGGCAGGTTAGTACTTCAGATTGGGCCATGACCACGTTATTTGGCAACATTTCCAATTCATTATTTTTTAACTGTCCTTTCATTGTACGTTCTTTACTGTAGTCTGAGCTATTGAAAAGGCTTCAATAAATAACCAAAGAATAAAAAAGTGTTTTTTTTAGAACTTTGATCAGAACCAAAAGTATTATACTTGAAAAACGTGAATGGCCCGTCATTGCTAGCCTTTTTTGGGTGGAGAGTCAGTACAGTGCTAATAAGATTACCCTATGTAGTCAGCAGCAGACTGCTATAGTTTTGAAGTACTTGATCGTGACTTCAGATTATCTCATTACAGCGAACATTGATGATAATCGGTGTGCTTGTAGTAGTAGCAGTGGCGAATTACTGGACGTTGATCCCAACAGTAGTGATGTTGGTTCTGTTTTTTCTACTCAGGATGTACTATATTCCTACATCACGCAGTATCAAGAGGCTTGAGGGTATCAGTAAGTGGCAACTGTTTTCATGTTTTACATTATACTTTGAATTTATTGTACTGTTAGGAAATGTATGCTTGGAATAGCAAGTTTGGTGTGTTGTCTGTGTTTTATCTCATTATCTCAGTAATTGTAAGACTCATGGAGGAACTCTATTGACCATAAAATGTGTGTTTTGTTTTTCTCTAGAATTTTTGTTTGAAATATCTTTTACTCCAATATGTTTTTCTTGAGTTACACCAAGAAGCATGTAGAAACATATGTATTTCATCAAGTACAGTGTCCATCACTGTTATCCAGTTTTAATCAAAATTTGCATGTGACAACAAAGTTTTAATGAATTGCTTAAGCATAGTTAATGCACAGAATTGACTCTGTTGCATTCAGCTGTGTTTTTTGAAGACAATGAATACTTGCTGCTATGTTCAGCCTTCACAGTTCAACAGAATCTGTGTTGTGCGTCATAGTTCACATTGCCTGGATCAGGATTGGTTACTTACGTTACGAAGTTCCCATTTCCTTCCCTGTTTTCGAGACAATTTTTTGCTGGCTTTTTCTTGTCTGTCCTCTTATCATGTTTTGAACTCTAATCATCTTGTTCCATAGCTTACATCAATATATTGATGATAAGTTTTCATGTTTTGCTGGTAGTTCTACGTCTATGTAAGACATCCTACTGTGCTCAATGATATTGTACATAACTAATTAATAATTTGTGAGACAAAAATGACACTTTCAAACACAAATAGTTTCTATTATATACTTTATTATGGCAGCATGTTTCAACCTAGTTTGGTCATCTTCAGGCCAATAAAATTCATAAAAAGTACTGTGTACAACTGTATTAAAAGATACAGGGTGCGGCAGAATGGACTCCCACATTTCTCAAGGTCACTGGTAAGGGAGTGGTGGGTGTAGGGCAGCGCGGGAGGTGGCAACGGTTCGGGCGGATCGTCTAGTTGTCAGTAGACACCACGAGTTGGTCCGGTGAACATCGCGGTTTCGTTATAGAGACGTTCTTTAAAAACAACGATTCTGTAACCGCGACACAGAGGGCATTTCGGACGCGCTTCGGACTCTATGCAACTGATGCCGTTCCTGATCGAAAAATAATCCTGCGATGGGTTTCGAACGTGAGAGCAAGTGGGTCAGCATTACCAAGGAAACCAAGTGGTCGTCCTCG
>Ga0123357_10007532_pt1 | contig 13465 bp, 12 predicted proteins | sample TergutEmb28metaG_FD_89873 | JGI IMG/M metagenome (GOLD analysis project Ga0123357, IMG submission 89873) | Embiratermes neotenicus P4 segment gut microbial communities from Petit-Saut dam, French Guiana - Emb289 P4 | ecosystem: Host-associated > Arthropoda: Insects > Digestive system > Gut ...
ACAGACAGACACGCACAGACACACACGCACAGACATAGACACCCGCACGGACATTCACACGTATACAGAGAGACACGCAAAGACATACTCAAAGACAGACACATGCAGACACAAACAGACACGCATGCACAAACACACACACAAGCACAGACAGACACAGACACACTCGCGGAAAAACACACGCGGACACAGGCGGACAGACACGTACAGACACAGACAGACACGTTCACACAGACAGACACACATACACACAGATACGAACAGACAAACACAAGCACATAGACACACGCACAGACACACACAGACAAAGACACGCGCGCGAACACAGACGGACAGACAGATACACACAGACACATACACAGAACGACAGACAAACACGGGCACCCAGACAGACACACACAGACACATACACACAGACAGACACACACAGACAGACATACGCACAGACAGGCACACTCGCGGACAAACAAAAACGCGGACACAGACATACACAGACAGGCACGCGCAGACACAGACACGCGCAGACACAGACTCGCGCAAAGACACAGACTCGCGCACAGACACACACAGACACAAACACACACATATACACACAGAGAGACACACGGACAGATACAGACAGACACACGCGCGCGAGCGCGGACACACACGCGGACAAACACACACACACACGGATACTCACACACGCGGACACAGAAAAACAGACACAGGAAGACACAGACACGGACAGACAGAGAGAGAGACAGACACAGACAGACAGATAGACATAGACACACGCACAGACACAAACACATATACACAGACACACACAGATACACAGACACACACAAACGCAGACAGACACACGCGCACAGACACAGGCAGACACACACGCGCGTACACACACACAGACACGCGCGCGAGCGGACACACGCCGACACGCACGCGGACACAGACGGCAGACACGCTGAAATACACAGACACGTACAGACATGAGTAGACACAGACAGACAGAGACACAAACATACACAGATACACAAACAGATACACATGCACAGACACACACACACTCGGGGACACACGCGGACAGAGACGGACACACAGACAGACACACACAAACATACACAGATACACACACAGATACAGACACACACGCATAGACACAGACACACTCATAGACATAGACACACGCACAGACATACACAGACAGACACACCCACAGAAACAAACACACACCCGGACACGCGGACACACACGCAGAGGCACAGACACGCACACACACACGCTCAGACACAGACACACAGACTCACAGACACACGCAGGCACACATACATGCATAGACACAAGCACAGACACAGACACACGCATAGAAAGACAGGCAGACACACGCACGCGCGGACATTCACACACGAGGACACAGATAGACAGACACACACAGATACACACATAGACACAGATACACACACAGGCACAAACTCGGGACACAGACGGACAGAAACACAGACACGCACACACGCAAAGACACAGACACGCTGACCCACAAACACACACAGACACAGGCAGGCACAAACACAAACAGAAAGAGACAGACACACACAGACACATAGACATAGACAGACAATCCCACAGACACACACAGACACAAAGACACACATACTGATAGAGACAGACCCACAGAGACATACACACAGACAGACATGCACAGACAGACATGCACACACATGCACAGACAGAGACACACATTCGCGGACACGTGGAAACACACGGACACACACAGACACACACACTCGCGGAAACGCGGACTCAAACGGACAGACACAGAGACACACAGAGACACTTAGACAGATAGACACGCACGCACAGACACCCACACGCACAGACAGACAGAACCAGACAGGCACACAGACAGAAACACAAACACTTACAGGCGGACACAGGCAGACACACACGCGGACGGACGGACAGACAGACACGTAAAGAAACACGCACAAACAAAGACACACACGCGGACATGCGCGCGGCCGCAGACTGACAGACAGGCACACACAGAGAGACACAGACATACACATAAACACAGACAGACAAACACGCACAGATACACAGACGCGCACAGACACAAACACACAGTCAGACAAAGACACACACACACAGACAGACACAGGCAGACACGCATAGACACACACGCGCACAGACACAGACAGACATACTCAGACAGACACACACAAACACTCGCCGACACGCGGACACACACACATACACGGACACACGCGGACACAAAGAGCGACAGACACACACATTCACATACGCAAACACGGATAGACTCACCGACACATAGACACAGGCACAGACAGACACAAACACACACTTATGGATACACAGACACACGCACAGACACACACAGACACTCGAACAAACACAGACAAACACACCCGCGGGAACACATACGCGGACACACAGACAGGCACACACATAGACACAAACACAGACAGACAGACACAGACAACCTCGGACACGCGGACACAGGCGCTGACACACAGACGGACAGACTCACAGAGACACGGACATGCACAGACACACATGCACAGACATAGACACCCGCACGGACAAAGACACACATTAGACAGAGGCACACCCAGACAGACAGACACACACCCAGACACACACAGAGACAGTCACACATACACAGACAGACACGCAAAGACGTACTCACAGACACATACAGACACAGACACACTCGCGGAAAAACACACACGCGGACACAGACGGACAGACACACAGACATGCACGCACAGACACGGACAGACACATACACACAGAGAGACAGACACGTATACACACACAGATACGCACAGACAACACAAGCACATGCAGACACACGCACAGACACAAACAGACAAAGACACACACACGCGAACACAGACGGACAGACAGATACACACAGACACATACACATACAGCCAGACACACAGACAGTCACACACACAGACACACACACAGACAGACACACGCACAGACAGGCACACTCGCGGACAAACACACACGCGGATACAGACGGACAGACACACGCACGGACATACACAGACAGACACGCGCAAAGACACAGACACAAAAACACAAACATATACACACAGACACGTGCGCGCAACGCGGACACACACACGCAGAAAAACACGCACACGGACAATCACACACGCGGAAACAGACACGGACACACAGACACAGAGAGAGACACACACACAGAGACAGACAGATACACACACAGACACAGACACAAACACACACACAAACGCAGACAAACACACGCACAGACACAGGCAGACACACACTCGCGGTCACACAGGCGCATACACACACACAAACGCGAGCGGTCACACGCCGACACGCACGCGGACACAGATGGGCAGACACGCTGAGATACACAGACACGTACAGACACGCGTAGGCACAGACACAGGCAGACAGAGACACAAACACACACAGATACAGTCACAGACAGATACACACACATGCACAGACACAGACAGACACACACACTCGGGGAAACACGCGGACAGAGACGGACACACAGACAGACACACACATACACAGATACACACAGATACAGACACAACGCACAGACACAGAAACAAACGCAAAGACACAAACACACACACGGACACGCAGACACACCCGCGGACACAGACGGACAGTTACACACGCAGAGGCACAGACAAGAACACACACACACGCTCAGACACAGACCCACAGACACAGACACACGCAGGCACACATACATGCATAGACACAGAGAGACACACGCACAGAAAGAAACAAACAGGCAGACACAAACGCGGGCACGCGCGCGCGTGCGGACACTCACACACAAGGACACAGACAGACACACACACATAGACACAGATACATACGCACAGACACTGACACAAATTCGCGGACACAGACGGAGAGAAAGACAGACACGCACAAACACACACACGCAAAGACACAGACACGCTGACCCACAAACACACACAGACAGACACACACAGACACAAAGACATAGACAGACACACGCAGAGACACAGACACATACACAGACACAAAGATACACATACAGATAGACACACACAGACATAAACACAGACAGACCCACAGAGACACATACACACAGACAGACACGCACAGACACAGACAGACACGCACACACATGCACAGACACACCCACAGACAGAGACACACTCGCGTACCCGTGGACACACGAACAAATACACGCGGACACAGACGGAGAGACACACATACACAGAGACACAGACACACACAAATCACACAGACACACACACGCAGACAAACACACACAGACACACACTCGTGGAAACGCGGACACAAACAGACAGACACAGACACACAGAAACAGACAAACGCAGAGTCACAGACATACACACACAAACACACACTGACACGCACGCACAGACAGACACACTCACAGACAGACCCAGACAGGCACACAGACAGACAGAGACAGACGGACACAGACAGACACACACGCGGACACACGGACAGACAGACAGACACGCAAAGACACACGCACAGACACACACACAGACACACGCGGACACACGCGCGCGGACGCAGACTGACAGACAGGCACACACAGAGAGACACAGACACACACATACACACAGACAGACACGCAGGCAGACACACACACAGAGACAGACACAGGCAGACACACACATAGACACAAACACAGACACAGACAATCTCGGACACGCGAACACAGGCGCTGACACACAGCCGGACAGATTCACAGAGACACAGACACAGACAGACACGCACAGACATAGACACCCGCACGGACAAAGGCACACACGGACACACACAGACACAGGCACACCCAGACAGACAGACACACACCCAGACACACACAGAGACAGTCACACAAACACAGACAGACACGCAAAGACATACTCACAGACACAGACAGACACGCACGCCAGACACACCCAGACACAAGCACAGACAGACAGACTCGCGAAAAAACACACACAGATACACACACGCACACACACACAATCGGGGACACACACGCAAGGACAGAGACGGTCACACAGACAGACACACACACAGAAACACACGCATACACAGATACACATACACAGATACAGACACATCCGCACAGACACACGCATAGACACAGAGACACGCACAGACAAACACAAGCACAAAGAGACAGACAGAGAATGAGACAGACATAACCACAGATACAAACACACACAGACACAAACACGCACGGACTCGCGGATACACACACAGACGGACAGACACACACAGAGGCACAGACACGCACACACACATACACAGACACATATACATGCACATACACACGCACAGAAAGACACAGACAGACACGCGCGCGCGCGGACACTCACACACGCGGACACAAACCGACACAGACACAAACCCAGACATACACACACGCGCGGACACACAGACACACGCAGACACAGACGGACAGACACACAGACACGCACAGACACACACGCAAAAAGTCACACTGAACCACAAACACACAGACACACATAGACACAGACACATGCACAGGCATAGACACACATACAGATACGCAGACATAAACACAGACACACACGCACAGACAGACACACTCGCGGACACACACAGAGACACAGACACACAGAGATACACACAGACACATACACGCACAGACACACACACACACAGAGACACGCACAGGCACAGGCACAGACACAAACACACTCAAACACACTCGCGGACACCCGGACACACATACGCGGACACAAACGGACAGACAGACACGAACGCAGACATACACAGGCACAGACACACAGACAAACGCACAGACTCACACATAGACACAGACAGACACACGCACGCACAGACAGACACAGGCACACACAGACAAAAACACAGAGAGGCAGACATGCACAGACAGAGACAGACGGACACAGACACAAGCGGACGGAGAGACATGCACAAAGACAGACACGCAAAGACGCACTTACAGACACAGACACGCACAGACAGACACAAACACACACGCGCGGAAACATACACACACGAGCGCGGACACAGACAGACACACAGAGAGGCACAGACACACATAAAGACAGACACACATGCACAGACAGACACACAGACATAGACACACACAGACGGGCACAGACAGACGCGCACAGACACACACGCACGCAGACACACGCACATACACAGACAGACAGGCACACACAAACAGACACACTCAGACAAAGATACACACACAGAACCGCACAGACACACACACAAACACACACACACGGACACACACGCGCACACAGACGGACAGACACACACATTCAGATACACACATACGGACAGACTGACACAAAACACACATACCGATACACAGACACACGCAGACACATACAGACAAAGACACATACACAGACACACGAGGACACACAGACGGACAGGCACACACAGACACACATACAGACAGACAGACACACAGACAGACACAAACACACAGATACACAGACACACACGCGCGCGGATACAGACACACGCACAGACACACACGGACAAGCACACACACACACGGACACTCACACGCGGGCCCAGACGGACAGACAGACACACACAGACACATCCAGACACAGAGCCACAGACACACACAGACACGCAGAGAGACAGAGACACACACAGACATGCATACACACAGACAGACAGATACACACACAGAAAGACAGACACAGACAGACACACACACACAAAACAGACACACAGGCAGACGTGCATAGACACACGCACACACAAACACACGCACAGACAGACACGCAGACACACGCACAGACACAGACAGACACACACTCGCGGACACACACATAGACAGACACTCACAGACAAAGACACGCACAGGCTGGCAGACAGACACATACACACACATGCACAGAAACACACACACTCGCGGACATACACACGGACAGAGACGGACACACAGACAGACACAGACACACACACGCGCGAACACAGACGGGCAGACAGACACACAAAGACACATACACAGACAGACACACAATGATACACACAGACAAACAAACGCACAGACACAAAGACACAAACACACACACAAACACACATAAACACAGACACAGACAGACAGACACGCACAGACACCGACACACGCAGAAACAGACAAACCCACACTCTCGGACACACACGCGCGGACCCAGACGGACAGACAGGCAGACACACGCAGACACAAACAGAGACACAGACAGACACGCAAGTCACACACACGCACAGACAGAGACACAGGCAGGCAGACACGCGGACACACAGGACAGGCAGACACAAAAAACACAGACACCCGCACAGACACACACACGCACAGACAGAAACAAACTCAAAGATACACAGACAAACACGCAGACACGTGCACACACAGACATACGCAGAGACACAGACACACGCAGTCACAGACACACAAAAACAGACACGCACAAACAGACACAGACAGACACACTCGCGGACACACACACGCGGACACAGACGGACAGAGAAACACACTTAGACATGCACAGACACAGACAGAAACACAGACACGCACAGACAGAGAGACGCACACACTCGCGGGCACACAAATACGTGGACACACGCGCGGACACGGACGGAAAGATATGCAGAGACAGAGACACACAATACACAGATACACACAGATACACACAGACACACGCACAGACACACACAGACACAAACACACACAGACACACTCGCGGACACACACGCACGGACAAAAACTGACAGACACACGCACAGACACACAGACCCACCGACAGACAAAAACACACAGACAGACACAGACTGACACACACACGGACACATAGACAGAGATAGACACGCAGTCACACGCACGCGCAGACGAACACACGCACAGACAGCCACACGTAAAGACAGAGACACAGATAGGCAGACACTCACACACAAACACATACAGATACACAGACACAGTCCGACAGACGCGCACAGACACAGACACACGTACACAGACAGACACACACAGGCACAGACAGACACACGCGCGCGGATACACACGCTCCCGGACAGACAGACAGACACACACAGATACAGATACACATGCACACACAGACAGACACACATGCACAGACACAAACACACAGACAGAGACACACAGATAGACAGAGACACACAGATAGACAGAGACACACACGGACAGACACAGACAGACAAACACAGACACAAACACACACAGACGGACAGACACACACAGAGACACAGACACAAACTGAGACACATTGACATTCACACACAGACACGCGCACACACACAAACACACGCACAGACACAGACTCACAGACAGGCACACACAGACACGGACACACAGGCAGACACATAAACAGGCTGACACAACAGAGAGTCACAAATACACAGACACGCACAGACAGACACACGCACAGAGACACTCACAGACAAACACACACAGACACACACACTCCCGGACACACAGACGGACAGACACACACACATACACAGACACACGCACGCACAGACACAGAGATACAAGACACAAAAAGACACACGGACACATACACACAGACAGACACAGACACACGCAGACACACACACACGCACAGACAGACAAAGACAGGCACACTCGCGGACACAGACGGACAGACAGATACACACGCAGACACGCACAGACACAGACAAATGCACAGACAGACACACACCTACAGACACAGACACAAACACACATGCGCGGACAAACACACACCCACACACGGACACTCACAGACAGGCACAGACAGAGAGACAGACACACACAGAACACCCATACAGGAGTGTATCTGCAAACACGGAGACCAGACAACGGACCGTCTCATATACGAATGTGGAACACTTGACAAAGAAAGGAAAAAGCTAATAGCCTACACATCGAGAGAAGAAGACTGGCCAGTGCGGAAATGTGATTTAGTGAAAAAATATTTAAAACAATTTACAACATTCCATAACTCTATAGATTTTGAAAAACTAAAGTGAAAAGGACGTAAGGCAAAAGCCAAAACATCCAAGAACAGAAAACCACCAATATAATTAATCATATAACCGTGAACAAGAACAGACCTAGCATTTAGTGTTGCGTAATGTAATGGGGCATGCTGGAACAATAAAGAAATTTATAAAAAAACACACAGACATAAACACACACAGACACATAGACACAGACACGCAAGACACAGACACGCACAGACACAGACAGACACACGCAGATGTGCACAGACACACGCACAGAGAGACACACAGACACAAACACACACGGACACAGACAGACACAGAGACAGACACACACGCACAGACACACAGACACAGGCACAGACAATCAGACAAAGACACACACACAAAGACACAAACACACACATACAGATACACAGACAGACTCAGACAGACACGTACAGACACACACGCACGCAGACACACACAAACGCACGCGGACACACATACACGGACACACAGACGGACAGACACACACATTCACAAACACACACATGGACAGACACACAGAGACGCATGCACAGACACACGCATAGGCACAGAAAGACATAGAAAGACACACACACATACAGATACATAGACACACGCACAGACACAGACAGAAAAACACCCGCGGGCACAGACAGACGGACACACAGACAGACACGCACGAAGACACACACATAGACACAAATACAGACAGACACTAGCGGACACGCGAAGACCCGCGAGCCGACACACAGACGGACAGACACACACACACAGACAAAGACAGACCCACGCAGACAGACACAGACAGACACACACAGAGACATTCACACATACACACAGGCACGCACAGACACAGACAAAGACACATACAGACACACACACGCACGCACAGACACACGCGAACACAGACACATAGACAGACACATATACAGATACACAGACACACGTACAGACAGACACACACGAGGACACGCGCGCGGACACAGACGGACAGACAGACACACACACAGACAGACACGCGCACGTAGACACACAGACAGACACTAACACACACAGATAAACAGAGACACGCACACATAGAGACACAGACAGACACACGTACAGACACAGACACGCGCGCCAGCGCGGACGCACACACGCCGACAAACCCACACACGGACACTAACACACGCGGACACAGACAGCCAGACACATACAGACACATGAAGGCACAGACACGCGCACAAACACACGAAGACACAGACAGACACAGAGACAGAGACACATACAGCCAGACATACACACAGACAGACACACACAGATAGACAGATACACACACGGACACAGACAGACACACACACAGACACAAACACACACAGACAGGCATAGACACATACACAGATACACACACACACACAAACATACACATGCACAGACACACACACGCGGACACACACGGTCATACATGCGCGGACACACACGCGCGGACACAGACGGACGGAGAGAGGCACACGCACAGACACGCACACACGCGCGCGGACAAACACACGCACACGGACACACACGCGGTCACACAGACGGACAGACACACATACACAGACAGACATGCACAGACACACATGCACAAACACACAGACACAGAGAGACAGACACACAGAAAGACAGACACACACAGACAGACATACACAGACAGACAGACACACAGAAAGACAGACACGTAGACACACGTACAGACCCAGACACACATTCACAAACAGACACACACGCACAGACACAGACACACAGGCATAGACAGACACTCGCTGACACACACACGGACACACGCGCGCGCGGACACGGACAGAGAAACACACAGACACGCACAAACGAAGACACAGACATGCAGACAGACACGCACAGACACAGACACACACGCACAAACACATACAGACCCGCACACAACACGCACAGACACAGACATGCACAGACAGAGACAGACACACACTCGCGGACACACGGAAAATCACATACGCGGACACAGACGGACAGACAGACACACACGGAAACTCACATACGCGGACACAGACGGACAGACGGACACACACTCGCGGACACAAACGGACAGACAGACACAGGCACGCACAGACACACGCACAGAAGCAGGAACAGACACACCCAGACCGAAAGACACAGCAGACAGACACAGAGAGAGACGCACACACAGAGACAGACACCCACACATACACACAGACAGCAACACACACAGACATATACGAACAGACACGCACATGCACAGACAGATACGCACACACGTACAGACACGCAAAGACACACAGGCACACACACAGACACAAACGCAGACACACAGAGACAGAGACACAGACAGATACACACGCGCGCGCGGACAGACAGACACACAGAGACACACACACATACACACAGACAGACACACACAGAGAGGCACAGAAACACACAGACAGGCACAGACACAAAAAGAGAAACACAAAAAACACACAGACACGCACAGATAGACACAGACACAAATATAGACAGACAGACACAGAGACAGACACATAGACACAGAGAGACACGCACAGACAGACACACGCACAGACGCAGACATACACAAACACACACACAGATACAGAGACATGCACAGACACGCACAGACAGACACAGACACGGACAGACACACCCGCGGACACACAGACACAGAGACACGCAGACAGACACAGACAAACACACACACAGACACACGCGCGCGCGGACACAGACACACGCGGACACACACGAAAAAACACACACACGGACACAGACGGACAGACAGACACATCCAGACACAGAGACACATCCAGACAGAAACAGAGAGACAGACACAGACTCTCAGACAGACAGAGACACACAGAGACAGACATACACAAAGACAGACAGATACACACACAGACACACAAACACAGACAAACGCACAGACACGCCAAGACACAGACACACACACTCGCGGACACAGGCGGACAGACAGACACAGAGAGACACGCACAGACACAGATAGACAGACACAAACACACACATGCACAAACAGACACACACGTGCGGACAGAGTCGGACAGACACAGAGACACAGACAGACATGCACAGGCACGGACACACGCTCAGACACAGACACACGCACAGACGCAGATATACGCACAGACATACAGACACACACTCGCGGACACAGACAGACAGAGAGACACACTTTCTCGGACACATACACAGACACATAGACAAATACAGACACAGACACACGCAGACATACACACAGACAGACACAGACAGGCACGCAGAGTCACACAAACGCACAGACACACAGACACACGTACGGACACACACGCGGACAAACACACACGGAAACTCACACACGCGGACACACAGATGGACAGACACGGCCAGACACACAGACAAGCAGACAGACACACGCATAGACACAGACAGACACGCACAGACACAAACAGACAGAGATACACAGACACGCCCAGTCAAGACACACAATGACACAGAGACACGCACAGACACACGTGGAAACAGACGGACAGAGAAACACAGACACACACAGAGACACACATGCACAGACAGACACACACACTTGCGGACACCGACGGACAGACAGACACACAGAGACACAGACACAATCACGGACACACACAGAACCACAGACATACACAAACACACCCACAAACACAGACACAGACAAGCACACGCACAGAAAGACACGCGTACACAGACAGACATAAACACAGGCACAGACAGACACAGACACGCGCGCGTGCGTGGACACAGATACAGACACGGGCACAGAAACACAGACAATGACACACATACAGACAGGCACACACGGACACAAACACAGAGACACAGGCACAAACACAGAGACGCACACACAGACAGACACACACAGACAGGCACGCACAGACACAGACAACACACAGACAGACACGCACAGACACAGACAGACAAACACACGGACACAGACGGACAGACACACACACATACACACACAGAAACAAACACACACACACGCAGAGAGACAGACACATAGACACAAACATACACGCGCGCACATATACACACACACGCACAAGCACAGATAGACACAGGAACAGACAAACACAAACACACACATACAGATACACAGACGGACACAGACACACGCGCAGACAGACAGACACACACCCGCGGACACACAGACAGAGACACAGACACAGCCACACGCACAGACAATCACACAGACAGACACAGACCGACAGACAGACACACAGACACAAACAAACACTCGCGGACACACACGAGGACACACACACAGAGACACAGACACACACAGATACACATTCACATACACACAGACACGCACACACACGCACGGACACACTGACAGACACATGCACAGATAGACACAAACACAGGCAAACAAACAGGCAGACACAAATACACAGACAGACACACGCACATACACAGACAC
>Ga0123357_10007533_pt1 | contig 13464 bp, 6 predicted proteins | sample TergutEmb28metaG_FD_89873 | JGI IMG/M metagenome (GOLD analysis project Ga0123357, IMG submission 89873) | Embiratermes neotenicus P4 segment gut microbial communities from Petit-Saut dam, French Guiana - Emb289 P4 | ecosystem: Host-associated > Arthropoda: Insects > Digestive system > Gut ...
AGAACCCCTCGGTTAGGTTAGGTTAGGTTAGGTTAGGTTAGGTTAGGTTAGGTTAGGTTAGGTTAGGTTAGGTTAGGTTAGGTTAGGTTAGGTTAGGTTAGGTTAGGTTAGGTTAGGTTAGGTTCGTAGCGTACATTAGAGAAACGAAAGAAACATTTATCGAGAACCCCTCGGTTATTCAATAATTGAAGCGGTCAGGATTAAAATGAAATAAGGGACCCCCAAATTGATTTGTACAATCCGCCTAGAACAGCGAGGTTCTATAGCTCAGACCTTTTGGAAAGAACACATCGAAAGGGTAAGAGACATCCTGGTGAAAAATGAGTTTGTGATAATGGACGACTGGAAGGCAAGGATAGGTAATATGCAAATAAACTTGTCGCGCTTAGAACAGATTTGATACGAAGGACAAGAGCAGTAACAAAGGCTATGAGGGCGACAACAGTACAGACAGAGCGTTCAACAGTGACGGAACAAACTAGTACAATTTTGTGAAAGAAATATGATGGAAACACTGAAAGAAAACATGGGGAGGATCACAGATGTGAAAAAGTACAATTGAATAAGCATTATTAGATGAGGCCTTACTAAATGTGATACCTGTGAAGTAGCATCCAAAATTTTAAGTAATCATCTGCAATTAACAATAGTAACTGCAATAGAACAAAAGAATGTACAAGAGTAAAAAGGGCAAAAATGACATACTGACAAAAAGAAAAACCAAGAGGCTAAACAAATGTAAATGGAGAGAAAGTAAAAGGGTTAATTTTATGAGCAGACTAGATGAGGTCAATAGTCACGCCCTTTTTGACACAGAAATGGTGAAAAAGCATACAGAAATGGAAGAAGGTCTCAGAAATTGAAGTAATGATGACAGTAGAACGGAAGGCTTGGATAGGAGGATGAAATACGATAGACTATTAGAAGAAGGATGGAAAGAGCAAAGTAAGGAGCGACAGATTAAATTTTATGGTAAAGTAGAAAGATAATAAATATTTATGGAAAGCCACTACGAAAATATTTAAGAAAAAATATGGGATTCGTTGTGGAACCGGGAACTTGGGTTAGTTATTTTTAAAAATTGTTTACCAAAGATAAAATAGAAAAACCTAGTGACAGAACAAGAAATAGTGCGGCCTCACTACTTGGAAGTATTACATAGAGATTTAACATTAGAATAAGTTAGAGAGAATAAAGGCCTAAGAAAAATGAAGGCTATGATGAAATGCCGTTGCAAAAATGGAAAAAGAATTGATCAAAAATAAGAAAAGATGCAGCATTTGAAGAAAATAATAAAGTATGGAAAGTGAAAGCTTATCCTAAGGAACGGAAAATGGCTATAATGCGCCCAATTTACAAAAATAACGAGAAACTGGGTTTAGCTTAAAAATTACAGAGAAGTTTCCTTATTGTCAGTGGCGGGAAACGTTTTCAAGAATGTTGGCCAGTAGGCTGATAGATTAGTTTACGAATAATATAACACTGTCGAGGTTTCAGGCAGGCTTTGTTAAAAAGTATAATACTGATAACATGTTTATAATCAAAACAAAAACAGGCACACAGTGAACGGACAAAGAGGATGTTCATATCGGTGTCTTTTAGATTTACAAAAGCGTTCTGTTCCATAAACAGGGATGCCCTGTGCCATAAAATGCGAAATAGTGTGAAAAAATGGTTGAATGTGAAACAACGAATGTGCTATCAAACACAATTCTGCGTAAAGTGGAGCTATGAGGAAGTGACTGGATGAGTGCAATAGGAGACTGGAGAAAGGCGAGGCAATAGTCTCAGTCCATTTCATTTCAATACTTGTATACTTACGGATGGCTTTTAGACTATGTTAATGAAAAGCATGCACAAGAACCAGCAGTGGGAAAGTAAATGGTACTGGCATTTTTGTTTGCTGACGATTTAGCAACAACATTTACCGTAAGGGGTTTACTAAACAAGTGGAATTTAGAGTACAATTTCAGTAGGACCACAACAATATTATTCAAAAGACAGGAAAACTAAAAAAAAAAAAGAATATTGGTACATGCATGGTCAATGGCTGGAGGCAGTAAAATAATTTACTTAATTACAGGTAAGGATAAAAATTCAAGGAAAATGAAGAGACAAAATCAGTGTATAAAATCGAAAGGCAGAGAAAAGAACGGGGGTACTTGGCCGGGATAACGTACTTGATATAACGACTCGTTACGGGCTGGATGGTCTGGGATTCGAAACCTGGTGGAAGCAAGGGCTTTTATCTTCAGCAAAAACCAGTCAAAAAGGGCCCTAGGGTACACCCACCCTCCTCAAATGGACACCGGGTCTGTTCTTTCGGGTAAAGTGGCTGTCACGTAGCGTTGACCACCCACCCCATCTGGCCCGAAGTTAGGACTTAGCAGAGGTATACCTCTGTGCCGCATGGTACGTTATAAGAACTTTACCTATAGCTCTAACTAATATGAACGTAACAGTATCAGAAAATATATATGACACTGTTTGTAAGTAAAAGCTGATATATGAGGTTGAAATTGGGTGGGTTAAGGGGAGATGCGAAATCAATGTTGGAATTCTAGGGAGACCCTGCACTAAAGTCCTAAGGATCCCCAGAAGCACAGCAAACGGTGAAGCAGAAGTATAATTTAGAAGAGAAAGTACAAAAAGCACGATGCTGTGTAGCATAGCCAATTTATGGTACAGTGTTTGGCTCATGGAACAAGACGAAACTGTTAAAACGTTGCTATTAGCGGCAGAAGGGAAATCCGAAATGGGGAGGACAGGCAATAAATCTAAGAGATGAGCTGTACAAAACTGATTTGAGGTATATTAGGGTAGTGAGAAAGAGGGGAAGAATTAAAGAGCTACCTCACACATGTCAAATAATTAAAACTAGGTATAGTGATACACAAATACAGTAAAGTATAGAGAAAATAAGAGAAACGATAGCTTTTAATTTCATATTCGGATATGAAACAAGAGTGGAGAAGAGATCTGTGTATACAATGTCGTAATATGAAGGACAGAAATGGGATAGTACAGTGTAAGTGGGAAATTTGAAAATTTCAACGTATAAGGAGAGGTATATAGAAAGGAAAATGCCCTCAATGTATAGACAAAGTGAATAAGCTACAAATTTAAAGATAAAAAAATGGAGGAAAATGTTTTCAACCATAATTTGTCATACATTAAACAACACACAAGAAAAAATAGGCAATATTTATACAAACTGAAATGCAAGTTGGGGGAAAAAATGTGCACGGTTACAGCAGGAGAAAGGGCGAGCACTGTAAATACAAGTAATTTATTATATAGAGTAGTTTAGACCATAATAGAACACTTTATATACAGAATAAGTAAGATAAACCACTGACACAAGTAAAAAACAAAATAGTGAACATGTACTGGTAAACACGTGGTGTTAGCAGTCATATCCAAAGGAATGTACTTCAGACGCAACAAAAAAAAAATTGATTTGGATGAATTACAAATAAAGCAAGCAGTCGTAAGGGGCATCAAATCCCAAAAGACCTAGCTTAACACTTTCCGCACGTCCCGTATGTCCTAGAATTGTCGTATGTTAAGTCTCTCAGGAGCCTGCAATAATATTTAGTTTAGCAATTAGTGTATTTACAGACTATTTGTACGCTGTTTACTGTTACGAAGAGAGGTATATTAAATGCGTGACTACTCGATCACCAGTTGCAAAAGGTTTGCAAATTCATTGTTTATTTCTCGACCCTCTACAAAGAACTGTGTCAGTAAGCATTTACTTTCGCAAACTATCGGCGAATCACCTACTCTTCACGTTTTCATGACTGTACATATTAGCACAACAATGAATACCGCAATCAAATCGTTAGCAGTCCTGCTTCTGGCTAGGGACATATCAGGTTCAAATCTCGGTCCACAGACCAATTATCCTGACGCTTTTCTTGAAATTCTTTAGTCCTTTCAGACGACTGACAGAATATAACCTCAAATTAAGCCACAACCGCTTCCTTCCGTAGCCTTCGGAATTCACTATTCACTAATTATCCAATCGTTCGACGCTACTTCGCCCGAGCTCCTGACAGCTAATTACATAAACTGAGAACAAATACATATAAGTTAAAGAAAAGGAAAAAAATATATATATTATTGTATTCTGGGATGTGACGCTGCATAGTCTTACAGATATAGGCCTGTTCGAAGGGACATGTTTCCTCTGTCTTCAAAGTGGAAGATATTTCTCCAGAAACGTTAGTAAAGTTCTGCCAGTTTACATGGTGTCATCTCTCATAAGACAGTAGCCTACTCTTCAAGTTGCCACCGTGAGAACTTCAAATCTCAAAGGCATTAATGCGCACTAGGTCGGTTCTACATTTAGATGTACTGGAGCAGCTAAGTTTTTTGGCGCCCAGGACGAATAATCACAATGGCTGCCCTTAAGAAAGTTATGAATTTTACAAAAAATATAAACATTGAATTAAAGTCCTCTTTTTTTTTGGTCAATAATATGAAACTTAATGAGGGCAGAAAATCAATATATGTACATTTAAAATAATAATTTTCCCACCCCTTGGTCTCTGCCGCCCGGAGCGGCCGTCCCCTCCCCTAGCTACGTGAATACTGAGATTCAATATTCGATTCTAGTCCCTTCTGCATGCGAAATGGAACCGTTTCGTAATGCTGGCTTCTGACGATGAAAGAGTGCCGTTGTTGGTGTAGGTCAAACATAAAACAACGAAGGAAGTTTGACATTTCGGTTTTATGTCATGTGTAATTGCTTAATTTTTTGGTCGCTATAAATATAACGATTGTTCCTCTAAATGTTGGCACTTACATTCACAAGGAAGTGGCAGCTTTGGCGATTTACGTGACAGCGATCAGGCGGAGAGCGATTATGACTTCTATTACACGAGTTCGTAACGGAATGCATAAAATGACTGCAAAATGGGCAAGTCGAGTGACGTTATCGAACTTCTCAACAGACTTCTATTGTCTATTTTTTTTCAGCGTCTAAACCTGTTGTTGAGCGACCTATATTTTGATTCGTGATGATCAAATACACTCCGTACTTCACCCGAAGCTCAAACCGAAACTGTTTGTTTTTTTTTTTCCTTCACATAAATGTCTCATCGTACAAAAATATGCATACAATACCAAATACAGAATTCATTAAGGTCCAACATAAAAAATTTTACTATTATGCGCTGAATATTTAACGCAGCAGAAGGAGAAATAGATTCTGATACATACGAAGACTGTTTGAGTCCTAGCAGGAGGTAAAACAGCCGGCACGTAAAGCTGACCACTCATCTCCATCTAATGCTGATGCTGAGAGTGAGTGGAACTACGCCTCTATCTCTTATATTATTTCATGACGTGCACCGGGACAACTTTAGCTTTAACCTTACATAGGAGCAGCTTTGAGCAATACTTTTGAATCTGCAACGTAATGAAATACGTAACTACTGACATATCTATCGTTCTTAGTTTTATAAAGAAATTACGTAGTTACTTGTTTAAATATTTGTTTGTGTTGGTAATGTAAATTTTGTGGATGTTAATTAACGTGGATCAGTACACGTACAGAATATCCACAACATAATTCAAATTTCTATACTCCGTCACCATGATACATAACTGAAACAAACGATGAAATAAGTTTTCAAATATTCACGGTGGCTGTTACTCAAATGATAAGTCTTCTCGGTTTCCACACCTTGTTGGATAGTATGGCTGTTAAGACTTTCCTCCGAAAAATAGGAACGAACTTAAATTCCTATACACGCACGCAATCTTGCTTTAACAAGGGACACATAAGCACACATCTTGTAATGCAGTAAATATCAAGATGACATATTCGAGCATTTCTAATGTTGCAGTCTCTAGAGCTGGCGTAATCCTACATTCCACTATCTCAACACCACCCACACGTCAAACAGTCCAACACAGCACATCAATTTTGTAATCACGAACCGAAAGTCTTGGGCGTTAAATGCGGGAACCCATAAAATACGAACTTCTCTCCATCCAAGAACCTGGAGAACTCTCATCTTGAGAACCTCGAACACGCTTCATAAACGGGAACAATGCGCCATCTGTTTGAAAATTTATACTTCCTCCTCTTCCATTTGTAGTTCTCACGTTTATCCATGCAAAAGGTCGCCGTTATGGCGGTCTGGGGAGAAAGTTTGCGGGCTGAGACAGAATCCTACCCCAAGAGCTGCCACAATACAAGCTGTGTACACGTGCAACCTGTTTAATGCAGATTTGCAATATGCATTATCAACACAGGTTTTGTTTCTTCAGTTATGTAGCATGATTATTCAATACCATACTCTGAACAAATTTAGTGGGGAATGTTGCTGAAGAACTGAAAGTCAAGTTATTTCAGAGATATATCCTATAGCCTGACAATTAATTCAGATAAGTTTATACATTTAATTACATTAAGATAATACAGAATTTAACTGCATAGCTGTTAAGTATGGCGGCAGCAATTAACATCAAGCAAATGGGGTACTGTGTGAAAAGCAGGATCTGCAAAATGTTTAGTACATATTAGCCATGGCTTGCAGCAGCTCCATACACACGTACAAGTAATTGGAAGCTGAGATGCGCAAAAGTATCAAAAACTTTTCTCTTTTTGATTTTGAACTGCTCCTCTTCCCTCCTACCATTGTGCCATTGGATATATCAATATCCCGAAAGTGATTATATTTTGGTATCTGAGGACTGAGAACGCAGAAGATGTTTTGTATTATCTCTTTAAAGCCTGACATTAACACAAATAATAATTACAAATTCAGTTCCTACCTCACAGAAAACATAGCACCTTCAGTACAGAGAAAAAGAGACTGTGGGCAAAATAGACAGCCTCTAAAGTCAAAATACATGGTATGTACAACAACCATTCTGCTTTGGAGGTAACCCACAGTGGTAAATATATGTGCCTCCTGTTGTAATGGTAATAAATTCTGCACTTTGCTAACAAAATGTAGTTGTGTTTCATACAATTCTGACAATAAACTGACATTTCCCTAAATAACATTAACTGTTTGGTTCTTGTGACATTTCGTTGGTCTTTGTAATTTAAACATAGTGTATTTACTATGAGGTGGGAACTAAATTTTTATTATTGGGAGCTTGCATGCAAGAAAAAAAGTTTTGTAAATTATTGAATTCACGTGTATTTTGATACCAGATATACTTAAGTATCTCCACTACATTCAACAGACACGGTGAGAAGTGGTACAAATTTCGGACCAGAGTGCAGCAAATCATGCTGCAACCAAGAACTGCTAAGCTCTATGTGAAGCCTATTGAGGAGACAGCTATGGCTTTTGTGAAACGAGCACAGAATGTGAGGAACAGGAATCTGGAAGTGCCAGATGACTTTCTTAATGAGATCCATAAATGGTCTTTGGAGTGTAAGTATTCATTGTGTATGAGCTTCTTACATCTTTCAAGGAAAACAAAGGTTTAGTTCCCTAATTGAAATGTTAGCATGTGTTGTGAGAGTATGTTAATATGGCAAAGTATCAGCTGTTACGAAGCAAAATTTGCTTACAGAAGTTACTGTCCAGCTAACTCTACGAAGGACTTCTTCAGAAGCTCATACTCACTAAATCTGTCAATATAGTATCTATCTCTTTTAGAACCTGAAGGTTCACTGCTGTGTTCACAAGAGCAATTATTCAATCCTACCCTGATCCTGTTGCATCAAGTCTCTAGCCTCATACCCCATTTTTCAATTTCATCATGTTGTAAAAACCACCGTAATTCCAAGGGGTTTCTTCTCTTTCATATTTGTTCTTCATTCTTTCTTCTTTTCTTTCATCCCATTCACATCTTTATATCTAGCCTTCCTTTTTTTGTTAAAACAGTTAATGAAGTTACATGTTCATTCTTTATTTAGCAAAGTTTCAAGCACAGGCCTGTCACCTATGTAAGCACACAGAAACTACTAATGCATTCGAATAACATAACCTAAAAGAGAGTCAGACAACATAATAGTTATACATTTTAATCATTCCATGTATACCAAACTCTCCTACATGGTCTCTTCCCTTCAGATTTTTCCATCACAATGTTGCATGCATTTCATCATCAAAATAATATTTGTGCAGATTACAAACACAGAAGTTCTTTATTAAGGAGCCTTCTCTAGCCTCCCAGTATTTTCAACATAAATTATGTGGCAACACCAAGTTATATTATCTTGTCAAGAAAGTGGCTGTCTTCTGTTTCCTGTATTCAACTCATAGAAATAATTCCCATGAGTTGACATATCCTCTTCCAATTTACTTGTCTGTATTTCCCTCCAATTACCCAGTCAATCTGCTCAGAGCAATGTTGGTGGTGATAACCTTTTCCTCGCAGCAAGTATTCTTGGGTGGTTGATGTAAGCTAGATGGCACTGGAGAGTAATAGAATCCTAAGTACACAGCAGGAAGCCTTGAGCACTGGTATGGCTGTCATCCATGTGACTTCATCCTGCAGCTTAAGTATATAGAGCAAATGCATACACTTTGAGTTCCATTAGGTTTGAAAACTTAAGTAAACAATAAATGATAAGTTAGATTGTGCTGGAATATGATGACATGTCAACTGGTAAGAAGACCTGAATACTCACCACTGATGCAGTAAAAAATGCAGATTTTGCAATTTAGACTGTGACCATATCTCATAAAATATTAACACACTTGTTACAATGGTTATCTCAATAAAAGTAAAATATGACAAAACATGACTGTATGGCACCTGCCACATGCAACTGTTTTTGTTGGCCTTAACAGTCTATGCCATCACTAATTCCTACCACCACCTAATATGCAATTAAGTAACATATCAGTACAAGTACAATTTCAATAGAACTTAAAGAGCCAAAATGTAAAATATCTATTTCAGAAAGAAACATTTAACTTATGAAACACTGGCACATTTTCTCTCTCCGGAAACCCCACAGCATCACATTTTCATGATGAAGGGATTTATATATTAATTTATTTTTTTAAACAGCAATTGCACGAGTGGCTCTAGATATACGCTTGGGCTGCATGGATGAAGTTGTTATCAGTTCCACTTCAGAGACACAAAAATTAATAGATGCTGTCATAACATTCTTTTCAAATGTTGGAGCCCTTGAACTGAAGTTTCCATTTTGGAGGATCTTCAGCACACCTACATGGAAGAAATACATAAATGCCCTTGACACAATTACTGAGTGAGTAGAATCAATATAAACACTTAAATGTTTCTAGTTTCTTCCTTCAAACCCTACACAAGCAAAATGAAATTTGTAAAGTATTTTCACATGGCTGTTTTGCAGGAAGAAAAATACTCGCACATTTTGAGAGTTAGCCCTACAGAGTTGAGAAACATGTTTGTTATCCTCGGTGATCGAAATATTTTCCTTCAGCCTTTGTGGCCTACCTGAGCAACTATAACTTCTTGGGTTTAGCTGTGTTATGGTTGAGATTATTCCATTATCTCGGCATACCTTACAGACGTTGTTGTATTAAGGATGTCAATGTGTTGGAAGAGCTTCAATGTACAATGCTGCTAAACACTGACAGCCAAAGTTACACAATATTCTGACTTATATTGCCAGTGTCCATGTATTGTGTAATTTTCTTTGTAGTGTGAAGCCTCATATTTGAATCTCAAAAAGGTTCAAGGAACTCATAATTTTTATTATGTTTCAGAATTTCCCATCTGAATGTAGCTCTGACATCAGCTAACAAGAAATATTGTGCTAAGAGTGTGTTTATCTTAACAGCATCTCCATGAAGCACATCAGTAAAGCAATGCAACATCTGCATTCATGTGGAACTGTTCAGGTGGATAACGAATCGTCCCTTCTACAGAGAATTCTGGCACTGGATCCTGATCCCAAGACAGCCTGCATCCTGGCGCTCGACATGTTCCTTGTGGGCATCGACACAGTAAGATATTACACACAGGGTTGGCACTATAATACAGTGAATGAAGATGGCTGCTGCAGGTCTAACTTTCTGGCATCATGGCAATGAGAATTTAAAATACAGATAAAATGTACCTAATGACACATACCACATACAGGAATCCCTCTTTCATGTTCAAGGTTTTGATTCAGGACTTCTGCTCAGGTTAAGAACACAGACTGATTTCATACAAACGGTAAAAACTGCAAATAAACATATGTAACATCTTGTAAACCAGAAATATGCATGCACATTTGACACAATAATACTATAGGACTTATACAATCTTTTGTGAAAGTCCCTGTTAATGGTTTGAATGGTAATTATCAATTCTTTTATTCTAAAATAAACAACAAATGTACTGTAGGATATGCTGACACTACACTGCATTATGACGTGTGTGTGTGGTGTACTCCAGCTGACAACGCTCTAAATTGGACCTCACCACACATTAGTTTCTGAAGGCTATGTAATTTAATACTGTGGCAAGCTAAAGACTGTAATGACTGTGACAAATATTATGTTGGTTTATAAACTTTTCATTCTGTAATGCACACAGACATCCACAGCAGTAGCATCAATCTTGTATCAACTCTCACAGCACCCTGAAAAGCAGGAAATCCTGTACGATGAAATCCGGAAAATTCTGCCATCACATGATTCATCATTGACAGCTCAACGTTTGGAGAAACTCAGTTATCTTAAAGCATGCATTAAGGAGACCCTGAGGTACTTCGAAGCACTGTACTTACTTTCTGTCACTCTCTTAGTGTGAGTACTTGTGCCAGTACACCTTTCTTCTTTTCTCAGCTATTTAAAATATTTCTTCATCATATTTATCTGACAGCAAAAAATGTGTTTAACAAGCCATATTACAGTTATAGCTGTGTGGTCAGACTGGGTCCCTTGGTACTGTGGCCTATTCTGAAAGCCCCTGAAGACAGATAAGTATGAAGCAATAGAGGAATAATAACAGTCAAGGAGAAACGTAAGTGCTTGTACAGAAACCTCACTCAGTGGTAATTTATCCACCACAAATCCCACATGGAATACCTGGAATTCAACCCAGGCCTCCTCGGTGAATATCTGGCAACAAATGTCAGGTGTGGCACACTGTAAGTTTAAAATTTGTGCGTTCACCTAGGACTTAGAAAATCATGGATGCCTAATTACTACACTGCCAAATACTATCTGAAATACTACTCCATGCACTACTACACTCATGAATGAAATATTTTAAAAATGTAGCTGGAAGTTATGATTCCACTATATACAGCATACCTCCATGCACTACCACAAACATGAGTGTAGTTAGCAGGAGGCCAAAACTGGCCTGGTGGTGGAAAGAAGTGTGCGCACACACATACCAATATTGACCTACTAATACTGTTAAATCATTAAACCTAAGCTTAAAAAAAAAAACGGTTTCAATACAGAAACCCACAACTCTACAGTGATCCACAAAAATATTCTGTATGGCTTACATGTGTTTGTAAGGAAATTTTCTAGCTGTTTCACCTTAATGCTGCCTACAGCTTGAAACATCTTGTTCTGAACACACAATGAATGAAACACTGTATATGCAGTCAAGGTTTTACTGAAGTTACATTCTGCTGAATTGTGGCGAATACAGACTGGATCATATGACATGGGTTCCTACCACTCCCCTTCCTTCCACAAGTCCAGTTCTGCTCTGAAACTCCCAGTTGGATATCACAACCAGCCCTCTTGGATCACTATCGTCCAGTTACTGACAGTAAACAGTTTGGTAGATTTTCTGGGCCACTAGTACATTTCTATGGGATCAATATACACTGCCATCTTAACCTCATGCCTTACACTTGTGGCCGCCTATTGTTTAAAATTCTTCACAAGCAATGATTTCTTAAGAATTGTAGTTTATAATTAAAAAAAATGACATATCCTACATCTCTCCAACCACATCAAACGACAAACATAGTACAGTTTAAAACATAAATGAGAAATGATGTAGTCTTATTTAATTTTAAAGTCTCACTCAAACATCCACCCTCAGCCAACCTATCAATAAATTTACTTGTTCCAGAGCAGAACAACATAAACAAATAAATCCAAATTCCTGTTCCAGTCTAACTTGCTGCTTGAAATGGAAATAGTATTTCCTGTTTCAGAATGTATCCAGTTGTAATTGGCAATGGAAGGTGCATGACAAGAGACACAGTTATAGCAGGATACCAGATACCAAAAGGAGTAAGATCATGTTCATAGAACAGAAATTAATTTTACATCTTTCCATAATTAAAAATTCTTTTTTAAAAACCATAGCCAGCTAATTTCTGGAATGTGGATTTTCAGACACAGGTTGTGTTCCAACATTATGTGATTAGCAACTTGGACCAGTACTTCCCACGGCCTGATCAGTTCATACCAGAGAGATGGCTTAAAATCTGCCCTGAAAGCAAACAAGGTCACCATCCATTTGCTTCCCTACCGTTTGGTTATGGTCGAAGAATGTGTCTAGGACGTCGCTTTGCAGACCTGGAGATCCAGATGGTCATTGCTAAGGTTGGATATAATACTATATGCCAGCACAGATTTAAGTTTATAATGTCAATACAAACTTTATAAAACAAGCTGTGCTATGTCTCAGGTTTCTAGACCATGGTCCCTCATTGCAGAGGCTCACATTCGATCCTGGGCCAGTCCATGTAAAATTTGTGGTGAAAAAAGTGGCACTGGGACAGATCTTTCTCCAGGTACTTTGGAATACCCATATCAGTATCACTCCACCGGTTCTCCATACTCATATTTAATCTATCATCCATGCTACGTCATCTTAGCAGTTAACAGCATCGTTAAATAAAACACTTCTCTCTCCCTTGTAGAAAACACATAAATTATTACACCTTTCAACTGCAGCATACAGTTCTGTAATACTATAGCCAAAGGAATACAGTATATGTATGACTATATTACTACTGTAACTACATGACTGAAATATGTGAGACAAATTGGAATTTTGACTAAAGTTTATCAAAACATTCCAGTTTTGGTTAAAATTAGACTAAAATAATAGACACTTTACATATAGACTTACATACCTACCATAATATCCTTGTTATCTTTATAAATGAGACTGTTCTCTAAGGAATAAGCTGAGGGCAAAGGAACAGCCAATGACCTACACATAGCAACAGAAACATAATGAGCATGATCAACATCTCGTCATTTGAGATATTAATTACAAGTAACTGTAAACGTGTAGCTAAGATAATGGGAAAACTGATGTGTAAAATGTGCATGTGAAACACATCCATCTTCAGTATTTCTCTTGAAAACAGTTACAAAAAATGTTAAAATCCAGGGACAATAATAGGGTGGATGAGGCAGAATGGTTAAACTTGCTTACATTCCTTAACTGTATTTAAGGCTAATGCAGACAGTAATGACACACATGTATTGCTATCATTACTTTTTGTTTCAAGTACTGAGCCACCCGGGTACCCTAAGTTGACAAATAGGGATACTAGATGTCAAATCCGGGGGG
>Ga0123357_10007534_pt1 | contig 13462 bp, 13 predicted proteins | sample TergutEmb28metaG_FD_89873 | JGI IMG/M metagenome (GOLD analysis project Ga0123357, IMG submission 89873) | Embiratermes neotenicus P4 segment gut microbial communities from Petit-Saut dam, French Guiana - Emb289 P4 | ecosystem: Host-associated > Arthropoda: Insects > Digestive system > Gut ...
CCGCCGCCGTTGCCATTGCCGCCGCTGTTATACAATCCGCCGGGGTTGCCGCCGCCGTTCGGGCCCGCCTGGACCGTGAAATTCCCGCCCGTATTCACCATATAAGACACGAATACGCTATCCGCGGACAGAGCCAAAAGCTGTGAAATCATGACGTTTGACCCGTTTGAAATCGCCGTGTCAATATCCGCAACAGGTACTTTTTGCTCAGTGCCGTCCGGAGAGACACGGTAAAGACCGTCCTTTTGTATGAACACAAAGAGGTTGCCGTCCGGCGTCATCGACGCGCTCTGGACGTTTGCGTATTTTGTATCGCTCGCGCCCGGCCCCGGCGACGAGGACCATGTCTGCCCGCCATCCGTACTCTTGTACTCTGTCGTGTACGCGGAGTCATAGCAGACTATCGACTGGTCGCCCAAAAGAAAAGTCTGGAATTGGCCGTTTACCTGCGGCGTCACATCTTTTTCGATATAAAGCCCGGTTGTGGTTGCTGTATTCGCGCCGCTGTCCGTGCTCGCCGCTGCGGAGCAGGCAGTCGCAAAAAGCAGCGTTCCGACCAGACACAGGCACAAAATGCTCTTTATGATTTTCTTCTTTGTCATTTTATTGACCCTCCTGAATTTTCCGTTATTATCAGTACGAACTCTACATGAAAACCCTTTATTGAATCTAAAAAACGATTTTGAAAAAAGTGCACTTTGTGTTATTTTTATTATAAAATAACACGCAAAAAGGAGGTTTTGTAATATGGCTTACACTATTGATGATTCCTGTATCGCTTGCGGCGCCTGCACGGCGGATTGCCCTGTAGACTGCATCGCGGAAGGGGACATTTACGTCATCGATGAAGAGAAGTGCATCGATTGCGGCGCTTGCGCATCTGTGTGCCCCGTCGGGGCGCCAAAGGAAGGTTGATCGCGGCGCCAGTCACTCAGTCTTTGTCAGAGTAACAGACAGAAAAACACGAGGTTTGACGCCTCGTGTTTTTGTTTGTTTACGTCGCTATTTGAAGCTCAGTTGATTTTGGATTCGACATACTTAGCTATGTCGCCGACATTTTCAAATCCCTCGGCTGCGGAATCCGGGATTTCGATATCGAATTCCTCTTCGATACCCATGATGATCTCAACCGCGTCAAGCGAATCCGCTTCGAGATCTTTCATCAGGCTCGTCTCGGGCGTTATTTTGTCCTCATCCACCTGAATCTTGTTCGCTATGATCTCTTTGATTTTATCAAATACCATTTCATTCCTCCATGCGCGCCAATGCTTTACCAAATTGTCGATTTGAATTGTACAAGATAAATCTTACCATTGCAATCCTATTCTGATATAGCATAATATTGAGTCATTATTACGAAAATTCACATTTCTACACATTATCGCGACGAAAACAATGACAGCCCGGCAATTATTGTTCCGGCAATATGATGTTGCCACCGCGTTTATGGTATGCTTATGGCTATATTCGGATTTGAACATTATTGGAACAAAATGAAAATTTATGGACTGATAGGGAAAAGCGGGACAGGCAAAAGTTTTCAGGCAATCGGGTTGTGCGATCGTGAGGGGATAGAGTGCATCATCGACGACGGATTGTTCATTATGAAAGGGACTGTGCTTGCCGGAATATCCGCCAAAAGGCAGGCGACCAAGGTCGGAGCTATCAAGACCGCCCTGTTTTCCAGCGATACGCACCGTGACGAAGTCGCCGCGAAAATCGCGGAGTCGACGCCGACATCGCTGCTCGTCATCGGCACAAGCGACCGCATGATAGACCAGATCACCGAAAGGCTCGGGCTCCCCCGCGCCGACAATCGCATATATATAGAAAGCCTGACGACGGAAGACGAGCGCAGACTCGCGAGCTACCGGCGCAACGAGCTCGGACAACATATCATTCCCGCCCCGACGCTGGAGGTAAAGCGCGATTTCTCGGGATATTTTTTGCATCCCTTAAGGATCCTGAAGGACATCCGGGAAGGCCGCTCGCAGGCGACCGAGCGTTCCGTCGTGAGGCCGACGTACAGTTATTTCGGAAGCTTTTCAATCTCGGACAAAGCGATCAAAGATATCGTACGCGCAACGGCGAAAGGGATCCCGTCCATCGCGGACGTCCCGTTTGTATTTGTTAAGAAGCGGCAGTATGGGGTCATCATCGACGCCGGCGTCGTCGTCCACGCCGGTTGCGTCATATTTGAAACCGCGCGGGCCTTTCAGGGCGAAATCCGCAGAAACATAGAAACAATGACGGCGATGAATGTCCTCGGCGCCGACATTGAGATAGAGGATCTTGCATGGCCAAAAAACACGAACTGACGAGGCTCGTCATCGAGGGCGTGCGTGATTTCAGCGCCGACGGGGTATTTGAATCCGGTCAGTGTTTCCGCTTTTCGCGCGAACGCGACGGAAGTTATACGGGGATCGTACGCGGCTGCCTCGCGAATATCTCGTATAACAACGAGGAAGATATGATCACGATTTGGAGCGACTATATGCCGAAAAGCGATACGCTCCGGCTCAAATTCTGGCGCGACTATCTCGACCTCGACCGCGACTACAAGGAGATCAAACGCATATTGTCGGACAAAGACCCTGTCATCGAAAAAGCCGTCCTTGCAAACAGCGGCCTCAGGATCCTCAACCAAACGCCCTGGGAAACCCTTATCTCTTTTATCATCTCGCAAAATTCAAATATCCCGCGCATCAGAAACTGTATCGAAGCGGTCTGTACGCGTTTTGGTGAGAAAATCGGATGTTTTAATGACCGTGACATGTACGCCTTCCCGACGATACGGGCGCTCGCGAACGCAAGCGTTGACGAGCTTGACCAATGCAAATTGGGCTACCGTTCGCAATACATAGCCGAGACCGCCAGGCAGGTCAATGTCGACGGCGGCGCTTTTCTCGACACGGCTGGCGAAGCAACCGCCGAGAAAGCTTACGAATACCTGCTTACGCTGTCGGGCGTCGGGCCAAAGGTCGCGCATTGCGTCATGCTTTATTCGCTGAGAAAAGCTGATATCTTTCCGATCGACGTATGGGTCGCGCGCGCCATGAACCGGTTTTACGGCATAGCAGAAGACGATCACGAAGCAATGCGCGCATTTGCGAAAAAGCATTTCGCGCCATGGGGCGGGATAGCCCAGATGTATCTGTTTGAATACATCAGGAAGAACCGGCAAAATGATGAAGTTTCATCATAAGCATAGTCAATAGAAAGGAGTGGTTAAAAATGGCGCTTGGAAGATTTGTAGTTGAAACGCACGGACATATCAGTACGCTCTATGAGGCGGCCGGCCAGGAGAAATTCCCGGAGGGGTGGGACGGCCTTCCCATGGCGCCCGGTTCCGGCGAAGTCGAATCCGTAGACAATACCGGGCTCACGCTTTGGGACATGCAGAAGTATGGCGTCGACATGGTCATGCTGTATCCCAGTATGATCGGCACCACGAACGAAAGCCAATTGGCATTGGTGGATAAATATCCCGACAAATTCCGCGCGTTCTGTGCGGACCAGAAGACGAAGCTCAACGCGCATCGCGAAGACAAACCATGGAAGCTGCAGGACGCCGCCGATGAAATCGAAGCGGCTTTGAAAACAGGCCGCTACATTGGTATAGGCGAATTCGTCCCGCTTGACTGGAGCAGAGTCGGCAGCGCTTACCGCTTCGATGAGCGCATGGAAGAATACTGCGTCTTCATGGACCTCGGCAGGAAGTACAAAGTCCCGGTCGCGTTCCACGACGTCATGTGGGATTTCTATGAATGGGACCCGTGGACGCTTCTCGCGAAGATGGCGTACAAGTATCCGGACGTCCCCATCATCGTAAATCACGGCGGGCATTCCATCGGATCATACACAATGGGGGACCACCATGTCCGCAAATCGCTGCGCATCGCGGGTATACCGCAGATTCGCGATACCGCGAACGTATATCTTGAAGTCGGCACATGGACAGCCGAGATGATGTACATGGCCATCACGGACCCGAATGTCGGGCCTACCCAGCTGCTTTGGGGAAGCGACTACGGCAACGTGCCGCAATACCTTACGGTCGACCTGCGCCGCTCCGGCAATGTCCCGACGTCATTCTCAACGGCCATGAAAAAATGGTGGCCAACGCCGTTCTACCAGTGCGACTGGTGGGGTTGGGAAGAGAAGCAGATAGACCGTTTGAAAGAATGGGTCGAACAGGACCAGATCAATTTGATCCTCGGCGGCAATGCCGCGAAACTTTTCAAACTGCCGGTTCCGTACGAGAGGATGTTCCTGTGCGGGCGCCCGGACATCAACGGGATTTACTGGCGTGAATCCGTACCGTATATCCCGATAGATCAGGTCATGTCCCCGGATGACAAAATGAACAACAAAGATCTGCTTGAAGAGAGAAAAAAGAATCCGCCTGTTTGGAACAGATAAGACATGAATATAGTTAATATAAGATGTTTTTGGGAAGCAGTGAAAACCCAGAATTTCACGGAGGCGGCGGAGCGTCTGTATCTGACGCAATCGACTGTATCAAAGAATATTTCAGCGCTGGAAAAAGAGCTGGGCTTTTTATTGTTTGAACGGCGCGGGCACAGCATGGTGCTCACGCCGGAAGGCCAGCAACTGTTAAAGAATTTCAGCGAAATCGTCGTCGCGTATGAGCGAATGGAGGAAACTGTGGAGTTCATCCGCAAAACCGGCCATCTGCCCGGCGAGACCGTGAGAATATTCATGATTCCGATAGTCGGAAGATTTGGCCTGATTTCAACGATCAACCACTTCTCGGCAGTCAATCCCGGCTTCAACCCTTCGATAGAAATAATGGATGAAATACAGGTCGTCCTGGCGCTGCAGGCGGGAGGTTGCGACGTCGCCTTTTGTTCAAATATCATGTTGGACGACCGGCTGTACGACATGGAAAAATATATTACAGGCAAGTTCAAGCTGGTGGTCGCAAAGGACTCCCCGCTGGCGCGCAAGAAATCCATGCACCTCAAAGACCTCGAAGGGGAAAAACTGATACTCAAGCATCTGGATTCTTTGCTTTGGGGGATATGTGTTCACGCCTGCGAGGATGCCGGTTTTTATCCGAACATCGCGCTGAGCACAAACCGTCCGGACATAGCGCTTGAATATCTCAGAAGCAGCGATTGCGTTTATATGACTATCGATATAGAAGCGAAAGACTATACGCCTGACATTTATTCAGTGATAGATCTGAAAGACAGCCCTGAATTCGATTTTGTGTTTGCTTGGAGGAAGGCCAGCGGTTTGCCGCAGATCGCAAGAGAGTATATTGATTACGCATATATGAACAGAAAGGGGCTCATATGACAGAGATCAGATTTTTGAAAGACGCGCCAATCCCCATGCGCGACGGGCTCAATTTGGCCGCAAATATCCATATGCCGGCCGAACCGGGGAAATACCCGGTCATCATGGCTTTTACCGCCTTTGGCAAGGACGCGTACTGGGGCAAGGAGTTTAACGGCTGGGGCCGGGCGTACGAGCCGTGGAGCCCGACGATCACCGGCACCTGCACATTCGAGGCCAACGACCCGGATTTCTGGTGCAATTGCGGTTACATTATTATCACGGTCGACGCGAGGGGTTTTAACAGGTCGCCGGGCACAAGAGCGCTTGCGGAGATCGACGGTTCGCCGGGCGAGCAGGCGATCATCGCCGAGGGGCGCTGGGCGCGGGATGAGTACGACGCCATCGAGTGGGCCGGCGTTCAGGACTGGTGCAACGGCAGCGTGGCGCTGAGCGGCGTTTCGATTCTTGGTTTTTCACAATGGCGCGTCGCCGGCCTGAACCCGCCACATCTGAAATGTTTCAACCCCTGGGAAGGCATGATCAATTTTTATCAGGACTGCAAGTTCCCGGGAGGCATCCCCGAAACGAAATTCACGACGCCGGAGAGTTGGACAAAGGGGAGCTATATCAGGACAAACCGCTTTGAAGCGGCCTGGCCGGCGCCGGAAAACGAAGACCCTCCGGCCCCCGATTTCATGGAGGAAGACGACTTTCTTGAAAAGATCACGCTCCCGGCCCTGATATGCGGCAACTGGACGGATCACGGCATACACGCGAGGGGTTCCTTCAAAGGGTTCCGCAAAATCTCGTCCGAACACAAATGGCTCTTTACTCACGGGCGTTACAAATGGTCGGAATTCTACTGCTCGGAAGCCCGGACCATGCGGAAGCTCTTCTTTGACTGCTACCTGAAAGGCATGGATGAACGGATCCTGAGCCTGCCAAAGGTCCAGCTCATGGTCATGGAAAACATGACCGAATATTCGGTCCGGTTTGAAGATGATTATCCGGTTAAAAGCGCCGTAGCGACAAGGCTGTACCTCGACGCAGCAGATGGCGTATTGAAAGATAGCCTGCCGGCTGAGGAGCGCAGCGTCACCTACGACTCGGAAAGCGGTCTTTCGGCTTTTGATTGGGTTTTTGAAGAGGATACGGAGCTGATCGGGCCTTCGGCCTTAAAACTCTGGGTTTCAACAGCCGAAGCGGACGACATGGATATATTCGTTACGCTCCGCAAATTTGACAAAAACGGCGCCGAAGTGCGCTTCGACAGCGTCCTTATCCCTGAATACTGGATCGTCGCAGTCGGCTGGATGCGCCTGTCGCACCGCGAGCTCAATACAAAGGCGTCCACGCCGCTCGAACCTCTGCAGAAACACGTCATCGGCCCGGGCGAAAAGGTCAGCCCCGGAGAGATCGTTCCCTGTGAAATCCCTGTCTGGCCGGCCGGAGTCCTGTTCAGGAAAGGCGAAAGCCTCAGGGTCGAAATCGCCGGCAGATACCGCGGCGGGGAACCTCTGCCGAGGCAGGACAAGTGCTACGATGACCTCGTGAATAAAGGAAAGCATACTATATATACGGGCGGCAAATATGATTCCGGTTTTCTCGCGCCGTTGAACCGCAGATGATACAACCGCAGACGAAAATTGAAAGGCTGCCTGAACATTCCAATACAGAATGTTCAGGTAATATTGGAATTGATTGTTATATTGCAACAAAGTAGAATCCTAATATTGAGCATTTTTAATTTCGTCGTGAACGTATGTTCATGCATCATGATGAGTAGAAGAATTTTAAGGAGGAGTTATCTATGAAAAAATGGGGAAAATTTGCGGCTATTTTGTTTGCCGCCATCATGTTTCTGTTCTGTTTCACCGGATGCGGGACTTCAGCTCCGGCAAGCGACACCTCGACGCCTTCTGACGGCAGCCAGGCGACAGCGCCCGCTGACAATTCAGGCGCTCCAACAATCAAAATCGGTTATGTCGCGCCTTTTACCGGCGACAATTCCGACTGCACAAACTCCACGCATTGGGGCAATGATCTTTATCTCCACCAGATCAACGACATTAATGGCGGCATCACGATAGACGGCCAAAAACGTCAGGTTGAGATCATTTACCGCGACTCCCAGAGCGATCCGGCTGTCGCGACAGACGTTGCGACGCAATTGGTGCTGAATGACAAGGTTGACCTGTTGGTCGGCGCATGGACGCCAGCCACCACTTCACCGGTAGCCGCGGTTGCGGAAAGGTATCAAATGCCTTGCATCTGCCCCGACTCGCCCGCGCAGGCCTGGAAAGCCGGACTTGAGCCGGGTACGGACTATACCTGGAGCGTAGGCCTTTGCTTCGATACGGTTGACATGATCAACGCGTCAGTCCACCTGTGGGATCGGCTTGACTTCAACAAGAAAGTCGGCCTGCTGCTCGACAACGGCGTCAACGGCACCACGCTCGCGGGCCTGATCGGCGATACCGCAAAGGGTTATGACCTGGTTGACCCGGGCCGTTATCCTCAGGACACAAACGACTACACCGCGATGATCAACCAGTTCAAGCAGCAGGACGTTTCCGTGCTCTACTGCAGCATGGTCACATCCACATACGCAACGCTACTGAAGCAATGCGCGCAGCTGAACTATTATCCGATGCTTGCAACCGGCGGCCTCGCGGCCCACTATGACTGGACAATCGACGCTATCAACCAGATCTGCGGAAACGACACTGCGGGCGTCTATGCCTGCAACGAGTGCTTCTGGACGCCGCAATTCGGATTTGGCGACGACTTCCTTGGCATGTCAGCGGATGAGCTCGTAGCGCAATGGGAAAAAGACAATAACACACAGGCTCCGGAAGATATGGGCTATACGCTTGCCGGCGACTATCTGATCCAGCAGGTGCTGACCCAGGCCGGCACATTGGACAAGAACACGCTGCGCGATACGCTCAGCCAGTGCACGATCAATTCAATGTTCGGTCCGCAGACGGCTGTCGGCAATGTCTACTTCAGCCCTGTCGTAATCGTGCAGTGGGTTCCCGGCACGACTTACAAGTATGAGCCCAACATCGTATCGGTAGCTGGAAAGGGGACTGAAAACATCCCGCTCAAGGATTTCATCCCGTACTATACCGGCAAAACCGCGTCATGAGCTTAAACAGATAAGATGAGTAAAATCCTGCAAATCACCGACCTGGGAATGTCGTTTGGCAGCAACACCGTTTTCTCGAATGTCACCTTCGAGGTGGACAGCGATGAAATACTCGGGATCATAGGGCCAAACGGCGCGGGCAAAACTGTTTTACTTGACCTGATTACAGGGATGTTGACGCCAACGTCAGGCAGCATTGTCTATGACGGCAGCGACATCAGCAAGTGGAGCATAGTGAAGCGAACCAAGGCCGGGATAGGCAGGACATTCCAGGTGCCCAAACCGTTTGAGCAGATGACCGCATATGAAAATGTCGCCATGGGCGGCGTCTGCGGTCCCGGGCTCAGCGAGCGTGAGGCGTCCTGGAACGCAACGGAAATCCTGGAAATGATCGGTCTTCAGGACAAAATGACTACAATGGCGGGAATGCTTGGGCTCTTGGAGCGGAAAAGGCTGGAGATAGGTACAGCCCTCGCTCTGAGGCCCAAGCTGCTCCTGCTTGACGAGGTGGCCGGCGGCCTGACGGAGACCGAAGTGGACGGCGTGCTGGAGCTTGTCAGAACCATCAATTCCCGTGGGATAGGCGTGATTTGGATTGAGCATGTACTCGAAACCATGATCAACGGTACCGACAGGGTCATGTGCCTTGCCGAAGGCCGCGTCATCATCAGCGGGAAACCCATGGAGGTTTTTAATTCACCGAAAGTCAAGGAAGTATACCTGGGGGTTGACGAAGAATGAGCGAACCACTCCTGAGTTTACAAAATATCGACGTATATTACCGCAATTTCCACGCGGTTTTTGACGTTTCACTGAATATCGAAGAGGGGAAGATCACCTCGCTTATCGGCGCAAACGGCGCCGGAAAATCGACGATACTCAAGGCCATATGCGGAATCAACAAACCCACATCCGGCAGGATCATTTTTAACGGAGAGGACATCACCGGCCTGCGCACAAATGAGATCGCGGCAAAGGGCATCATCATGTCGCCCGAAGGCAGCGAAGTATTCCCGGCGATGTCGGTAAAGGAAAATCTCCTTATGGGGGCGTACCTTCCAAAAGCGTACCGCAAGCGGAACGAGCTGCTCGAAAAGGTTTACGCGCTGTTCCCCATTTTGAACGAAAAAGAAAAACAGCTCGCCACTTTCCTCAGCGGCGGACAGCGGCAGATGCTCGCCATCGGCAGGGCTATCATGGCCGATCCCAAGCTGATCATTTGCGATGAAATCTCACTGGGGCTTTCCCCGGTTATCATTAAAGATATATATTCCAAGGTACATGAAATAAACGACGAGGGCAAAACCATCATACTGGTCGAGCAGGAAGTCAAACGCAGCCTCAAGCATTCAGATTACGCCTATATACTCGTCAAGGGCAGGATCGTCATCAAGGGGCATTGCGACGAATTATCCGAAAAAGAAGTAAGCGACGCGTACTTCGGGATCGAAAAATATGCAAACGGAGGAGGCGATTCGACATGCTCTTGAGCGCCATTATTTCAGGCGTCCTGCTTGGCGGCCTGTATGCCATGATCGGCATAGGCCTGTCGCTGATCTACGGGATCATGAAGCTTATAAACATCGCCATCGGCGATCTCACGATCCTGACCGCATACCTCATCATGTATTTCTCCACGGTGCTGTTCAGCGGCAATCTCGTTCTGGCATTTATCATTACTCTGGCGATAATGGTCTGCGTCGGATACCTGATGCAGAAATTCCTCATCAACAGAGTGGTCGGGACCGGCGACGACGCGCCGCTGCTGCTTACATTCGGCATCGCCGTGGTCATACAGAACACGCTCAACAGCGTTTTCTCGGCCGATGTCCGCGCCATCAACAACCCGCTCGCGAGCATCAACCTGATCAACAACAAATATGTCAGCATCCCGGCCAGCTATTTCCTGAATTTCGTGCTTGCCGTTGTGTTTGTGATCATACTGAGCCTGATCATCAACCGGACGCGGTTTGGCCGCGCCGTACGCGCGACATCCCAAAACAGCACGGTTTCCGAACTGATGGGGGTGCCGACCAAATCTATATTTATCCTCGTAATGTGCATTTCCATGATAATGGTGTGCTGCTCGGGGCTGCTTGTAGGGCAGACTTTCGCATTCACGCCATATACAGGTTCTTCCTATCTCGTCGTAGCTATGGGCGTCGTGATCATCGGAGGCATGGGAAGCCTCGTTGGCACTCTGCTTGGCGGTATCATATTGGGCGTGGCCCAGCTGCTCGGAAGCTACTATGTCGGCTTCGGATATCAGACTTTTGTCGGCTATGCAGTCATGCTGATTTTGCTGTGCCTCAGGCCGCAGGGCATCATCTCCTTGCGTGAAAGAGTGTAGGAGGGTTGCGTTTTGGGACAGGTTTTTAACGGAATTCCACGAAAGAGCATCATCAAATGGGGCGTCATCGCCGTAGCGGTCGTAATGCTGCTGACGCTGCCGCTTTGGTGGAACGACCTTTATGTGATAAATATCGTCATCCTGATCTTTTCATACCTCGCGCTCGGCGAGATGTGGAATTTCCTCGGCGGATACGCCGGCCTCCCATCTTTGGGACAACAGGTCTTCGTGGGCATCGGGGGTTATGCGATGGCCGTAATGCTGCAGACCTATAAGCAGCCCATATTTTTGTGCTTAGCCGCCAGCTTCGTATTTTGCGTGATTTTCGCACTCGCTATCTCGGCGCCGATTTTCAATCTGAGCAAAATGTACTTTACGATCGGCACCTGCATATTGTCCCTTGCTGTCTCCGCCTGGTTTTCCAACTGGGACTTTGTACACTACAATGCCGGGATCAATATTTCAAGGGCGTTCAATTTCCCGCCGATGACCCTGTATCTGCTCTCCGTAGGGATAGGGCTTTTCTCCGTCGCCGCTGTCTATATCATACTGAGGACAAAGTGGGGGCTCGGCCTCATGGCTATGAGGGACAACGCGAAAGCCGCGGAAGTGCGCGGCGTGAAACTCTACCAGAACAAGCTTTGGGTATTCCTGATTTCGGCCGGCATCACAGGCGTGACCGGCGGCATCATATACCTGAATCTGGGCTATATCAAGACAGACAGCGCCTTCAGCATGAACTGGACCATCACATGCGTGTTTATGGTGATCATAGGCGGTATAGGCACGATAGAGGGGCCGATCATCGGCGCCTTTATATATATACTGCTGCGCCAGCTGCTGTACAACTTCCCGGGCCTGAGCATGATCATCCTCGGATGCATCGCCGTAGTAGCCATACTTGTCATGCCCAAGGGCATCATGGGCATCCTGCAGAAATGGAATTTTGATATCTTCTCCGTACGAAGAGCCGTTAAAAAAAGGCCTCAGACAGGCTTGTGACGACTGACAATGCGGCGGTGAACGCCGTATTTTTAGTTTGAACTCTCACTTCCTGTGGTATAGAATAATTTCACCGAATTCACGCTATGTTTTCATTATAGGAGGAGTTGTAAAATGCCAAGAATTACCACACCGAGGGACGTATATATCGGTCGCGGCTGTATAGACGCACTAAAGACATTAAAAGGGGAAAAAGCATTCATCGTTATCGGGGGGGATTTTGTCCGGGATACCGGTTTGCTCGGTCAGGTCACGGGCTATCTGAATGAGGCCGGATTTGAAACCCTCGAATTCGAAAACATTGAAATAGACCCGTCAGTCGATACCGTGCGCAAAGGCGCAAAGGCGATGGAGGACTTCAAACCCGATTGGATCATTCCGATTGGCGGCGGCTCCGCTATCGACGCCGCAAAATCCATGTGGGTCCTTTACGAATATCCGGACATTGACATATATGACGTCAATCCTTTCAATATGCCCCCACTACGCAACAAGGCGCGTTTGCTCGCGATACCGACGACCTCGGGCACAGGAAGCGAAGTCACGAACGCGAGCGTTATCTGCGATTATTCTACCGGCGTCAAATTCGGCGTCGCCGGCTTTGATATCATCCCCGACATCGCGATCCTCGACCCCGACGCCGCGGCCTCCATGCCACAAAAGCTCGTGGCGCATACGGGCCTCGACGCTCTGTCGCACAGCGTCGAATCTTTTGTCGCAAACTTTGCTTCCCCATTTTCCGACGCTCAGGCCTTTTATGCCTCAAAGATGATCTTTGACAACCTTCCGGCCGCTTACGAAGGCGACGCCGACGCGAAAGAAGCCATGCATTACGCCCAGTGTCTGGCAAGCATGGCGTTTACGAGCGCGCTGCTCGGCATCAGCCACGCAATGGCGCACAAGACGGGCGGGATGTTTGACGCGGGCCATATTCCGCACGGCCTTGCCAACGCTATCTACATTCCCTACGTCGTTCAGTACAACTCAAAAGATCCCGGCGCGAAGGCGAAATACGTCGCGATGGCCAAATACGTCGGCGTTGAAGGGGATACGGATGACGAGATCGTCACAGGGTTCATCAATAAGATCCGGGCTTTAGCCGCGTCGCTCGGTACGCCGAAAAGCCTGAAGGAATACGGCATACCGGAAGAGGAGTGGAATGCAAAAGTTGCGTTGATTGCGAAAAACGCCATGACGGATTCGCTCATCATGAGCAACCCCCGGGAAATCGACACCGAAACACTGCAGAAAGTTTTGCAGTATATATACGAAGGCAAGGATATTGATTTTTAATTGTTTAGCATGATTATCAAAGAAAAGGAATAAAACAATGGCACTTGAGAGAAGGACTTTTACAATCAACGGCGTTGAACGTTTTGCGGTCGTAGACCCTGAAAAAGATTCTCTTGCGGACGCGCTTCGCAGGATTGGGCTTACCGGCGTCAAAGTAGGATGCAATATCGGCGTCTGCGGCGCGTGTACTGTGCTGCTGAACGGGGAAGCTATCCGCAGCTGTACGCGTAAGATATCAAAGGTTGACGAGTATTCCGAGATCCTCACAATCGAAGGGATCGGCGCTCCGGGCAGGCTGCATCCGCTGCAGCAGGCGTTCATCACATACGGCGCCGCGCAATGCGGCTTCTGCTCACCGG
>Ga0123357_10007535_pt1 | contig 13462 bp, 7 predicted proteins | sample TergutEmb28metaG_FD_89873 | JGI IMG/M metagenome (GOLD analysis project Ga0123357, IMG submission 89873) | Embiratermes neotenicus P4 segment gut microbial communities from Petit-Saut dam, French Guiana - Emb289 P4 | ecosystem: Host-associated > Arthropoda: Insects > Digestive system > Gut ...
TAATCTTGGAAGACCGCCGGATTTCGGCTAAATCAATAGCTGAGCAACTGGGCATCTCACGTGAGCGGGTTGGGTCCATCATTCATGAAGATTTGGACATGCGAAAGCTCTCCGCGATGTGGGTCCAGAAATGCCGGAACACTGATCAAAAACGTCAGCTGTGCCAATCATCTGAACAACGTTTGGAATTTTTTTCGGCCCGATCCAAATGATTTCCTGTCGCGATTGGTGACCATGGACGAAACCTGGTTATATTACTATGACCCGGAGACAAAGCAACAATCAATGGAGTGGCTGCATAGCGGCTCACACCGTCCCGCCCCAAAATTCCGAGTGCAAAAATCCGCTGGAAAAGTTCTCGCCTCGATTTTTTGGGATCAAGACGGAATCCTCCTCATTGATTATCTTCCAAAGGGCCAAACTATCAACGCCGAGAATTACTCATCTCTGCTGGTGCAGCTGAAGGACATTTTGAAGGAAAAACGCCGCGGAAAGTTCACCAAGAGGGTTTTGTTCTTGCACGACAATGCGCCGGCTCACCGGGCCCTTGAAACCCAGAAGAAACTGGCCTACCTGGGCTTCCAATATCTTGATCATTCACCCAATTCTCCGGATCTGACCCCGTCGGACTACCACCTGTTCCCTGGACGGAAAAACAATTGAAAGGTCGCCATTTTTCGTCCGACGCGGAGGTCATTACTGCCGCGGAGACCTGGTTGGACGGATAAACTTATGAATTTTTTTGAGTGGCTTGCAAAATTAGAGCAACGGGCTAAGAAGTATATTGGGCTTCTTGGGGAGTATGTTGAATAAATCCCAAGTTTGGTAGCTGTAGCTTGTTTCCTTCCTTGTATGGCTAAGGACTTATCAGCATCCCCTCGTATTTTGAAGGTATTCAAGAATTTCCCTGAAGTTTATGAAAACCGAAAGCCTTGTATCATGTTCACATGGGCCTGCAATTTGACCCTATTCTGAGCCACAGTATTCTAGTCCACGCCTTCCCATCCTCTTACTTCAAGATAAATTTGGCTATTATTTCCAACACATCACTAGGTCTTCCAAGTGCCCTAATTCTTTCAGGTTTCCCCACCAAACTTTGAGGTGTGCCATCCCCTTGTGTTTAGTAACTATTAGGTGGGGTAACTATAGTCAAAAACACAACTAATATATGTCTAATAATGATGTTTTATTATAGATTAAAAAAAACTACATGTTTATGCCAACAGTGGCCATCATCAGGTTTTATCCGAAATTATATGCTAGAAAAGAGTTTGTTTATACAATCTGCGCCACCGCGTATCGCTGTTAAGATCTCATCATCTCTCTCCCACAGAATAACCAATGCATTAGCCTATAGAAAAAACCAGGAAGGTCGACACCCCTGGCGGTAATAGAAGTTTCTGAGACATATGAAGGATGATATACTGATCAACCCGCAGAGATCCCCCCACCTCAGGAGCCTACAGGGATACCACCCTTACCAGGCTATACCACTTAGTCCACGGAACCACTCCAGCAACTAGCAGAGTCCACACTTGGACCACAAAGAAAAAAGAAAAAAACTTTGCCCGACACGTAGATGATGAGATCTCAACATCGATACGCGGTTGCGCACATTGTATAAACCCTCTCTTTTTTAGCACATAATTTCGGATAAAACCTGATGATGGCCACTGTTGGCCGAAACATGTATTTTTTTAATCGATGATAAAACATCATTATTAGACATACATTTCCGCCCGTCCAAACCGGCCCTGGGGCCCACCCAGCCTCCTGTAAAATGAGTACCGGGTCTTTTCCGGGAGTAAAGTGCGGCCCGGGCGTGCTGCTGAGGACTCACCCCCTTCTAGTGCCGCGGTCATGGAAGAGTACAGCTATACCTCTACCCACCCTCTGGGCCACACTAGGCCTGTAACTGGTTCACTTTACCTTTTATTAGACATACATTAATTGTGTTATTGATTGTAGTTACCCCACCTAACAGTTCCCCACCAAACCCCTATGCACAAATCCCTACCACATTTCCCTTCCTTCTCAACGTCTTTGATTTGGTCCGTCAAATGACGCTGGAGAGGGATGCAAATAAAGGATCTCACAATGCAATATTTTCCTGCTTCTTGCTGCTTCCTCCCTCTTAGGCCCAAGTATCATCCTCAGTATTCTGTTTTTGTAAACCCTCCTTATGTTTCACCCTTACTGCGACAGACCAAGTACAGTATCAAAGCCATAAAAACGACAAACAGTATTTCAGAAGTTTTGCAAAGAAGGCAGTAATTTCACACCACAAAAGCAAATGTTTGTTTTACCGCATAGAATCACAGCAGTTTAAACTTCGTAAGAAAATAAACGAAACTGAACCTAAAATAAGACTGGCTCCCTATCAACGCAGCTGTTATTTATACGTGGAAACACGTTTTGGTATCACCTACAAGTTTCTTATGTTTGTCTTTCAGAAACAATAAAGTTGTAATCATTGGCTACTTGTTACATGCATTTCGGTCCTTATTCTATTTGTAGAGACAGCAGACCCTGACTACTACAAGTACCACAACGATCCCGACGAGACAAGAGATTCGTCTGCAGGTCCAGCACGCCAAATACGTTCCCTCCCCGTCGTCGAGATGTCAAACTCAACGAGTCCGAACATAACCACAGAAGGAAACAGCTCTCGCAGCAGAAACATTTCCGAAGAATGTACTCGATTAGATATGTTTGTAGATTTCGATAAAATAGGATGGTCAACTTGGATAATTGCACCTAAAGGATATTCTGCATATCACTGTAAAGGACACTGCAGATTTCCGTTAGGTCAGAGCCAAAGACCCACTAATCACGCTACCGTGCAGAGTCTAGTGCATAAACTCAGTCTTGCGCCCGATGTTGGCAAACCTTGCTGCGTGCCAACGAGTCTTCTCAGCGTTCCCATACTTTTTTATGATGACAATGACAATATTGTTCTGAAGATGTATGAAGATATGGTAGCCGATAGCTGTGGCTGTATGTAGAAAAACTCGTGCTTATTTTATGGTGTAATGCCAAAAGGTTAAAGCAAAAGCTGGCAAAATGGTCTGCATTAACTAAACAACCAAGTGACAACCGACGACGTCACTGAAATACAACAAATTGCAGTGTTGCAAATGTAATGTTAAGTCCATTACTGCACAAGCGCTTGGACCTGATACGTCTCCTTAAAACTTATGTCACTGCTTTGTATCCGATCTGTCGCCACACCAATGGAATACCCTGATTTAAAATTCATATCTTGGTACTGCATGCTGATACAGAATCCTTTTACATATTTTTAACATTCCCAAAGCATAAATTTGATAATACGGGCACATGGTCTGGTCAGATTCTTGCCTCATGTGCCTGGATGTACTGTCCGGCCGCTTTATCACCGGATAATGCGCATTTGATTGGAAGTTTTGTAAGATCTCATGTCCATCTACACATTGTAACTAACAGAAAATTTCAACACTAGAGTAAACTGAACTTCTACTTATCAACCTATAACCATGCACACTATTATGATTTATTTGGGATAAATAAGAGGAGAGAGCGTTCATATTGCAAATGAAAAATATCTTTCATTTTCCGTCGCTAATCAGCTGTACATGTAGGCCATCGACATTGTGTTCCACCTCAGCAAGATAGGTGACATGAACAGGACGTGACAAACAAAATTTTCAGATAAATTAATGATTACATATAATCAAATTTAGAGGGTTGTTTGACCGTGCATCTTCCTCATGAAATAAAGTAAAATGCCAACTTGATGCAACTAGGTAATTTTATTGATGTATCCTTAGCTCGACATGTTTCGGGTACATACGCCAATCATCAGGAGCATTAGACGTTGAGTTGCAGTGTACGGTTTTCTGCACCGAGTTTTTGGATGGGTGGTGGTCTAGACAGCCGTTGCGTATGTCGTGTGTACGGTGCGGATGGTGCCGCACGGCACCATCCGCACCGTACACACCACCTACACAACGGCTCTCTAGACCACCACCCATCCAAAAAGGCAGTGCAGAAAAACATACGCTGCAACTCAGCATCTAATGCTCCTGATGATGGGCTTATGTACCCGAAATATGTAGAGCTAAGAATACATCAACAAAATTACCTAGTTGCATCAAGTTGGCATTTCACTTTATTTCAATCAAATTTAGGTTGTAACGTGAGTTATTCTAAGTACCTATCCTTCGCGTATGAAGAAATATCGAAGTTTTATTGTAAGATTGAGCAGTATCTATATCAGCGCAGATAAAATCCTTATGTACAGGTAAAATTCAAAACCGAATATATGTCTGTCAATTCCAGAATTTTCCCACGGTTCGTGAATATTTAGTATGTAAACTTTTAATGGCGCGACGAACTGGAATATCTAGACGGAGAGGATGATAACTTTACTTTAAAAGAGATCCTAGATCAGGAGAGTGTGAGGTTGTGTACTGCATTCAACCGGCTCAGGAGAGGACCGAATAAATGTATTTTGTAAAATGTAAGGTGCGTATTTGTATTAATAATCTTCGGATCTTGCTCGACCAGCCAATAAACGTACTCAAGAAAGGTTCTTGAAAATTGAATTAGTTGAAGTTTATTAGCATATCTAATAAAATTAAAAAAAAATGTGCGCCCTCCACGTAACACATCAGGAATATTTAATGACGACGATCATTTTGGTTTTTGTCCATTTACGCCAATATAAGGCAAAGACAGGGCTATACACGCCATGAAGTCGTACGGGGAAATGGCGTTATAGCTCCAAAACTTTTTCCCTTTGTTATTGTCTTGGGGAAAGCAGTAAAATGACATACTCATAGAAAAAAATTGTGTGATTGTGGTCCTCAGATGTTGTCATATATATTGCCAAGATGCAAAGTATGTTAAGTGGACAGATTCTGAAATTCTCTTCCAATATTTTAAAACTGATGAAGGATTAAGATATAAACGTTATTATGTTCGGAGTTGTTGTGTAATTCCCACAGCAATATTTTAGACTTTGGCAAAAGATCTCAGAAGGTAGGCCTACTGCAAACAGTACGTTTTCCTTCGGTCTTGTTATTTTTCTTGTCTGTAACACTCAATAATATAATTTTATATGTATCCTACGTTCATTACATTGAGACAGCTCAAGATTTTTATCCATAGCATTTTATTATCACTCTATATTTAGATAAGTATCTATAGGGCTCTGGTCTCCAGTGGCAATGACCTCATAATTATGTGCATAAAGAAGCTGTAACAATAATTATAGGCCTAATTGTAATCCATATTAAAGAAGAAATATCTTGATAGATGGTTCTATAATTATGATACAGTATATATAACCCTATGAATGTGCATACCGTAAGTTGTTTCATGTTTGGGAAAACGTGACGTGTATGACTAAGCACCCCTCTTTAAAGTTTGCTTTTCCTGTTTGGTTATTTTGGTATCATCGTAAAAAAAACAAGAACGTCTCGATTTTTATATAAACGTGTTTTAACATTCCTTGAGGCGCTGTCTGTGTTTCTTCTTGCCTTTTATCTGATGTGTGTCTTGTATAGGTATTTTTTGACCGACGTGCCTTGTGAGAGTCTGGGCTGATGCATTTTATCTAGTAGCAGCTTTCATTAGCCAAGATTCTTCTAGAGTACGTGCCAATTTAGCCATTAAATACAGGATGACTCAGTGAGAACTATAATTTTGAACATAAATTATTTTATTTTACGATATTACAGATAAAGCTCCAAGTACTCATCCGTGAGTTTATCTATGACAGAAAACATTCTTTAGCAATATTAATGTGGAAACTAAAAATAGGAAAAGTGGTAATGATAATTTTTAACATCTACTGACAGCAGAATTCAGGGTATTTGCAAAATATGCAGGGGAAAAAATCCTCCTTAATTTAAAAACGCAAATAATCACTTTAAGATTCTTTCCATATCGGCTGTTATGGAATTTTTGCGAAAAGTGCAAATGTTAATAAATTCGCATTTTGTAACGTGATATTTTAGTAATGTTAGGTACGGAGCTAAAGTTTCTTCTTGACTTTATTAAGCACCAGGGCCAGAATGCCTAGGAGGAAGAGAAAGTACAATTATGAACATTTTAGAAGTTTCTCTTGACTTAATTAAGCACCAGGGTCAGAAGGCGTAGGAGGGAGTGAAAGTACAATTATAAACATTTTTGAAGTCTCTTTTTGACTTAATTAAGCACCAGGGCCAGAAGGCATAGGAGGGAGAGAAAGTACAATTATGTACATTTTTAAAGTTTTTTCTTGACTTAATTAAGCACCAGGACCAGAAGGCGTAGGAGGGAGAGAAAGTACAATTATAAACATTTTAACCTTGGTACAAGACCCTAACCAAAGTTAAGAGCCTCAGTTTCCCATTACGTATGAGATTAGAGATAGATAGAAAGATCTCTTTCACTCCGCTGGGAATCGAATCCTGGTCGTACAGTCCGTAGCACAATCACTATATTAACTTAGCTACAGCACGACTTCATTTGAAATAAGTTAACGTCGATGTAAACGGGGTAAGCAAAGGAAAAAGGAAAAGAATTTTTGTAATATTCCGGCTTCCTTTTCAATTAGTGCATCCCCTTGTAAAGTGCTAATAGCAAATAAATGTTTCTAGCAGTTCGGCATACACGTTGACACGATTCGTAAAGTAACAATGTGACTTAGGAGCTATACTGTGACAGGCAGGATCACGCAAGAGGGCGGGACAGTAGACCTGTACATGGAACCCTGTACTGCAAAGTAGCAATTTGCATAATGTTAGGTTGGCGTCTTCAAAGTCTGATAACAAAACTATAATTACCTGCAAATAACCAACCAATGTATCATTAACTGTACATCAGGATGGTGTTACAAATAAATAAACAAGAACGACACAGGCTTGTTTCAACAACATGAATTCATAGTAAAATTATTCCAATCCGGTTATTTCCTGTGCTCTTTCCTGAGAGGCATCTACCTTACAAACTATTTTCTAATAAACAGCCCAATTATAATACAGTTTCCTTCAACACAATTGAACTGGGCATATTATCTTGTGGTCTCCGACGAAGATGTAATTTCCTGGACAAAAAAATATGGAATCTTCATCTCTTGCCTCTAAGGAGGCTGGTCTAGAAGAATATCTGTTAAGAAACTTATTTTGTATGGGTGCGAAACTTGGTCCTCACATTAAGGACGGAACGTAGGCTTAGACTCTTAGAGAAAAGGGGGCTGAGGAAGATATTTGGCCTAAGGAAGTGGGGGCAGTAAGACGAAACTAAGAAAATTACTGTATCTTAGAGAAATAGGGTGTTACGTTATATGAAGCTAACAAACAAAGCAGCGTCTTATCCACAGAACATTGTGATATGTCACAAAGCTGTAAAACTCTTCAATCATACGTGTTTCAGTGCCTTAACCCATATCCTGCTAATGTGGAGAATATGGCGAGCTTCTAATAATGCCAGCAGATGGCAGGTGGGATTTAACTCGGCGTTTAAAGAGTTAACCAGTGTTTGCAAATTGTGTACCGTCAACCAACGAATGACACCAAAACAAATAGCACGAATGTGTCAGTCTTCCTTGATTTACGTTTCCTTGTGAGAGTGTCGAAGGTCCGAAATTGAAATAAATGCAGATACTTCGGTTCTCGATTTACTTTACATATACTTCATAATACGTTACCAATTACTAACACACGAGGAGGCCATCTGTTATCAATACGTTGGTATAAAACTTCGTCGTCTTCTTATGAAAATCATAGTCTAAGTACAACCGCATGTGAGGCATTTTCAGAGGCTAAGGAGCCAAAAATTAATATTAATGACGCAAAAAATAAAACTAAAATTAAGTCCCGAATTCTTTTCCACGTGGCATCTAGTCACATAGCAAAATTTTGTGTGCAGTCTTTACGACGTTGTAAAATAGGTTTCATAAATATAACTTTACAAAATCAGAGCAGTTATCAAAATTTATATTTAGCTTTACACGTTCTGAAATAACATCATGGAATGTGCTTAATGTGAAAATAAACATATTTTATTGGTGTTACAAAATTAGAAAACAGGCCTCTTATTATTTGGTGGCAGAAACTTGCTTATAGCCAGCATCTACCGCTGTCTCAAATGTTACACGTGCGTGGTATAAGAGCGTCTGAGGGAGGAGGCTTGTAGTAAAATCGGTTGAATGACTGCTTTACTAGGCTGAGAAACTAACGGGCAAACAACACTGGCAATTTGTTAGCTGGAAAGCTCTGCTTTGAAGAAAATATTTGTCCCCGAGATTTTGCTTGTGGAATTGGCGGTGATGTTAATTGGTTCTGGTTCATGTCGAGTTGCGAAATTTGGTGTTGGCTCTTTGTGGCTTATTTTACGACGCTACTAATAGCAACTCAAAAAGTATTACGTCCAATTACAGAACAATTAATAATAATGAATTGTAGAGAGTGAGTAAGAACGGTGTCATGAATAATTTGAGGTGTTATCAAGGAACTTTTGCAGGAAGACGAAGCAAACTACGAGAAACGTACTTCAGATATCCCGTCCCTGGTGTTGGAATTCGAAACCAGGACCTTTTGGATATGAAATAATAGTGTTACCCACATATTCCAAGCCGGTATGTAGTAATGTTCAGTGTGCTTTATGTTTTTTGTATCGCGCGTTGTGATACAATTATGTAATGTAAAATAACAAAATGAACAATTTTCAAATTAATGTTAACGTTAATTTGGAAAGTGTGCATTTTGTTGGTGTATATTTCATACGTTTAGTGTGCTCTAAACATAAGTGTACCTAATCAGCCTTGAAGGTCCCCCCTCTCCCTCCTCTCTCTTTCTATTTAACCCGTAAGTGACCCAGGGGTTTTAAATTCCACCTACAAATTTGGGAGAAAGATAACTGAAGAATTAAAAAAAAACCAACTAGATGCCACTTGATATTTTATTGTACTTCTTATAGGCTCAACATGTTTCAAGCATTACTATGCCCATCATCAGGAACTCACGACTATAATGTTGTTTACCACATTGGTCGTGTCGTTCTGTGAAGATGGAGGGGTTAACGTTAAAGTAAATTTATGGTTCTTAGTGGTGTGTGTTCGGTGTGAAGTTCTTTGTCACTTTGTTGTAGCTGGTAACAAGTTACAAAGAACATCACACCGAACACACACCACTAAGAACCACAAATTTACATTAATGCTAACCCCTCCATCTTTACAGAACGACACGACCAATGTGGTAAAAACATCACAGTCGCGAGCTCCTGATGATGAGAATAGTAATGCACGGAACATGTTGAACCTATAAGAAGTACAATAAAATATAAAGTGGCATCTAGTTATTTTATTCTTCAGTTATCACAATGATGCTTGGTCCAATAAACATCAGACTGGGAGAAAGAGTTTAAATTTAAGGTAACCATAACGCATTCACGAACGTAAGCTAAACCGAGGCCGGTAGAATGAGAGGAATCGAAGATCCGTACAGAGAACCGACGCCGGTATTATAGTAGTGTTAATTTTCGAATTAGGTTTCTATGCATATTTTATTTGAAGATGGAAACTTACATTCGCCGCTTTTGGTAGACTCATGCTTCAACCGCTGGAGTGTCTCAATTCCATTTCGATCAGCCCTGAAATTTGCTTTTTTTTATGGGCATTAATCTTGAACTTGGACGTTTATACCAGTCCAATTCTTTTCCAAAACGTCCACTTTCTACAACGATACTCCCAACCCAAAAACCCAGTATGGCCCCGGAGTTTGGTGCCGAGCCCTTGTCCTCTACTACGAGGCACTTAGCCGTTTCCTGTTACAGATATATGCTCTTGTGGAGAAATGGAATGACTGTTCCAAATTGTACGGGAAATGCCAGCTGTTATTTCACGTGCAATGAGCTTCTTCAAGGTTCATGAATCATTCAGATCCTTGAGGGCCTGTGCCAAGTTATTTGCCACGTAACTCTGCTACGTATCTAATTCTTGGTGGCGGGTTTCATGTAATCATTTCGTAATCATACAAATATATTATTTTATGACTTCGCAAAAAATTGTGCTTGTCATCTCTACTAATTTAAAGTTGAGTCTCTTATAAGATACTGACTAAGCAAAACACCAACTCTCTCACACATGATAAGAAAGAAACACTGCGTGACAGTAGCAAGTAAGAGTTCTTTCATACAGCAGAACAGGATAATCTACATAATTTCTCTTAGTTATGACACCTATTAACATATTACATTCGGTAAAAAACGTCCATTTAAAATTCAAAGCGAAGACTTTTGCAGGTGAAAGGGTACGTCTTGTACGCGATTTTCAAATTACGACGCAGCGAACGCAATGGCAAAGCGGTCACTCAGCTTACTAACCCAGCGACGCAGTGCGCTTAGTCAGGAGGATGAAAGGCAAGGGGCTAGAACTAACCACTCGTATTCCACGATTAAGGCTTTGGATAGTACAAGTACGAAATACAAATGGCCGAAATGTTTCTCATTCGCGTTTATAACATAAATTTAACGTTAAAATATAAAAAAAAGAATGCAATCGGAATAGGATATATTGCCTGTTGCGAAAGTTAAACGCTGCAAATATCTCTCTTATTAAATACCGAACTAATACACTAAGCCATAGGTACAGGCTGTTTGTGTCCAGGCCGTCCAACCATCTCACTGTTTCCTTTACCGAGTAACGGGATTTACTTCGTATTAAGCTCCTGTCAACTTTCTTGGTGGCCCAGAATCTTTTTATAAATAATTCCTGAACTTTTTTTAGATATATTAAGTGAGGCGCCAAAACGTCCAGAGTTCTAGATAGCTGTATAATTTACTGAAACTTGCAGGAATAGAACGTGAAGACATAATATAGAAACCATCGGTCAAAGCCCCTCTTCGTGAGTTATCTGGTTAGCAGACACGCTACAGACAGAGATGTCAAAGATTATAAATAGAGAAAACGTTTTTCACATTACCCCTCTGTAATATATCATGTATAATTACTAGAACATACTTTCTAGCAATTAAAATCGAGTGTCTGATATATTTTATGGGCTAAAGATAAAATTACTCCGTCCGCTAACGGCAAGACAGACGAAAGAGATCTCAAGCTGCGATGTCTGGCAGACTGTATACATTTGACCTGTCTTCACTATTAATAATTTGAGTCACTGGCTCTTTAATATGGGCAATTTCCGTGTTATGTGATGATTATCATCCTAATAAAGTAATTACCGTCAACTTGGTGTGGCGCCATGTTCGCATGACGAGTCACGTATTCTAATCCCCTGGTCTTGTCTCGTCTCGTCTCGTCTCCTGACCTCGGTTATTTTCGTTCACAGCTCACGTATTACCGATAAGTCAGAGGCAGATCATTTCCATTCTTCTCTCTGGTTTTTGTAATAGTTATCACCGAAACTTTTGGGTACTATCAAGAAATTTATACAGGGCAAGTGTAAAGTAAATACATAACGTTTGAAGGCTGTAATTTCAAAATTGCATTGGTCACAAAATGTAGAACTGAAGCTTTAAACTGTAGCAAGAACCGCATCCATACAGATTTCCGTTCAGGAAATATGGCCATTTAACTTCACGTTTTTAATATCGCAGTTGAAAACCATTTTCCTGGTCGGTGGATTGGGCGTGGATGACCCACTGAATGGCGTTCACGAAGTTCCGATCTTACTTCATCTCATTACGTTTGTTGGTTTTGGACAAAGGGAAAGCACACTGATCAAAGCGAAAAAAAAACACCTGGTGAGCTGTAACAACAAATTCGAGTTGTACTATCTGCAGCGGATTCTCTCGGCTTCTTGTAGGAAAAGAGTCTGTGTCCAACTGGTTGCAGAATCGTGTACAAATTGTTGGGTCCTCTAAGGCAGTGTTTCTCAACCTTTGTGAGACCGCGGCCCGGTAAATTCTTTTTTCATAAGACGAGAGCCCGGTCCCAACAAATTTACTCGTAAATACCTTTCCATTTTTTTTTAAATTCATGCATTAAACTAACATAAGTATTAATAATTAATTATGGCGTAAACATAAAGAGTATTAGTAAACTTATGTAAACGTGTGGCATGTTGACAAATATAAAATTACATTTAAATTAGTTATCAATCACTGGACTAATTAAATCGCGTAGCTTATTGTAGTTTCCTCAGGCCATCATCTGGGTCTCAGTTTTTCGACACATTCACGAATATTATTCTCCTCAGAATATTTCCACTATAAAACATTTATTCCTGAAAATTGCTTAGAAAACTAAAATGCCAAATTCCAGGAGAAACTCTCGCGGCCCGGTATAATTGATGCCAGGCCCGATACCGGGCCGCGGCCCGGCGGTTGACAAACACTGCTCTTAGGACTTCCGGTACTAAATTGTAGTGAATGGATTTTAAAACAGTTTAAGACCTTTCGCAATATATCTTTCTGTAAGAGATACGGTAATTTAACATTACTTTGTTACCTTACAATCGACTTACAGGCTGACGGTAAAAAATCCGCGATCCGACAGTCATTCGTGACTTTGCGGACTTGGTAGATCTGAAGTTGCATAGGAAACTCCTGTCCCTTTTACGATGGTATAGGGTGAGGTTTTAAAGTCTGTGGGCGCAGGAAGGAATATGGCCCCTACAGGTGTTCATTACGCTACATCTAAGGTTTGCAACACTAAAAATTAATTTCTTATGCGATGTGATGGCGTGAAATTTGACAAAGTAGAGGGGTTTTCTAACCCACATGGGCACACAGTTTCTGGCTGTTTGGTCTGCTTGACTTTGAAGGTGAAAGCACTAAGCTTAATTCGAAACGTCGGTAGCTATTTGCCGCTCCATAAGGGGCAAACTCCCAAAAAATTATTTTTCTTTATAACAGATATTCCCGGCACTGTAAATAAATGTGCTTCATCTGTGATCAGGGTAGATAAATAATCTACTCCACAAAACCTCTGGCCGGGATAGCCTACGTGGTATAGCAACTCGCTGCAGGCCGGACGGTCCGGAGATCGAATCCCGGTGGGGGCGAGATATTCCGCACCCGTCCAGACCGGCCCCGGAGCCCACCCAGCCTCCTTTAAAAGGGGTACCGGGTCATTCCCGGGGTGTAAAGTAGCCGGTCCATGGCGCTGACCACCCACCCCCATCTAGCGCCGAGGTTAAAGAATGGATATAGCTATAATTCTACTCCCCCTATGGGCCTTCGCGGCCTGTTATAGGGTGAAGCTTACCTTTACCTTTTTCTGCTCCACCAAACTACAATTCGGCAGATCCCAGCAATAAGTAACTTTTATAGTCACCTACGTGATAACCTCAAATTTTGCATATTTGTCATTCGTTTCGTAGCCCTATTAAGTAGCTGGTGTCGAAAGACACAAAGTAAAAGAAGAAGAAGAAGAAGAAGAAGAAGAAGAAGAAGAAGAAGAAGAAGAAGAAGAAGAAGAAGAAGAAGAAGAAGAAGAAGAAGAAGAAGAAGAAGAAGAAGAAGAAGAAGAAGA
>Ga0123357_10007536_pt1 | contig 13461 bp, 7 predicted proteins | sample TergutEmb28metaG_FD_89873 | JGI IMG/M metagenome (GOLD analysis project Ga0123357, IMG submission 89873) | Embiratermes neotenicus P4 segment gut microbial communities from Petit-Saut dam, French Guiana - Emb289 P4 | ecosystem: Host-associated > Arthropoda: Insects > Digestive system > Gut ...
AAAAAAAGACAGAACTTTATATGACAAAGTCCTACGGGTTGGAAGGTCCGGCGATCGAATCTAGGTAGGGTCGAATTTTCTGCATCCGTCTAGACCGGCCCTGCGGCCCACTCCGTCTCCTATACTGGGTACCGGTTACTCATGGGGTAAATCATCTTGGGCATGGTGTTAACCACCCACCTCCATCTGTAGCGCTGAGGTTATAGGTTATAGGTTATAAGATAGGGGGATCACTATCTGCGTAAATTTGTTACGTGTCATTGAATTTTTGGGTTTAGAAACGTTTCATAGAACATTGTACAGAAAAGCAAAGCACACGTTTCTTGACTAATACTTTTGCGCAAATCCAGCCGTTTGCAGGATAATTACAATAAACATGACAGAACCAGGAAACCAAAGTAGTAGTTGTAGCTGACAGCCTAAACATAACATTGCTTCAGATGGATGCAATTTTCATACATATAATGAAGGGGAAAATGCTGATATGAAGTCAGATCTGCATTCAGACGTACGAAAATGGAGAAAATACGATCCGTTTAGCCACATTTTACGTATAAATTGGCCACGAAGGAGAATCCATTCCGTGATATGAATGTTATTACAATATATGTAAAAGAGTGAAGCGAGTGTAAATTATTTTAAACACTGTTCCTTTTCCACACAGTTACATAGAATTATTAAAATTAGGACAATACAACTAAGTGGGCACATCAGGATGCAAAGTTATTAAAACGAGGTTGTGCGTTATGCATACATTTCTGTCTCGTCAATTTGTGGTTTTGGTGACGAAGTTTGTATCTCTGAATGGCGAGTTGGAGAAGGCTGTGGACTGCCGTAAGTTAAAGCGCCGTCTTAACCTGCGCAACATGATATATCGAAATATAACAACTTAAGACATTAAGAGAATGAATAATGAATAACTTATAACATTTTCAGCCGTGTCAGACTACGAATAGGAAATAGTACGGGATCTGTAGTTGGAAGAATGTAACGCAAGGCCTTAGGGATGCAACTGTTCAAAGTCTAACGGAGAGATACGCTGCTGTTATAGTCTCGTCCGTAAGGGCTGCAGGGTTGCAGCTCTCCCAGAAATGTTGAAAAAAATTAAACGAAATATAGGCACGTTCTTTAAATGAATAGCAATGATATCATGTTAAATTAAAATACTCGCTGTGGACTCCAAGCTTTGTGGAGATCATAGCGAGCTGCGCCCTACCCAGACGTTGCGCGCTGGCTTTAGTACAGCTAGGTCAAGTGGTGGGAGACTCAACCAGTTAGGCGGGCGGACTGCAGTCATTGCAGCCCTATGTAGATTTTCGAGGAGGAAATCGTTCAGTTTACCTTCCAAATTGTGATAACCATTGTTACTTAGCCGTTTTTAAAGTCACATTTGTGAATGTTTTAATGTCATTAGTTGAAATTTGAAGATAAAAATGAAGAACAGCAATGTGAATTATCTACAGAACATCAATTTGTCGCAATTAACTCTGTCCGAGAAGAATGAGTTTAAGAATTTATGTCGTGCAATGCTTTATTTAGTTGTTTCTCAGTCATCATCAAACAGAATACAAACTCATGAGAGAAAATTTAACCCTGCTATACACGCTAAACATTAGAAGCCGAGTGGCTATGGTGAAAGAAAGGTTTGAGTAAGCCTTCTCATTAATCATATAATAATTCTATCCCAAGCCTCACCATGTGGAAGTTCCACGAGTCGCCAATGGTCGAAGGTAATTCAAGGCTTCAGTCATGCGATTATGCAGGGTATAGCGGGAGGATATGCTGCCCTTTGTATTGTCAAATATAATGCAAGGCTTTAGGCCTGCGACTGTGCAAAGTCTAACGGGGAGATGTACTGCTTTTATGACATCATATACGCCTACATTAACATGATTTTAAAATTAGATAGAAGAACACACATTCATTATACTGGTACCTGTATCTCAGTACTGTAATGTGCAATGTCGACTAATGTAAAGAAGAAAAATGGGGTCTAGGCCTCCTCTCTATTCATTTTCACCCACCTTACGCCATAATCACATGCTACAGACTGTGGTGTCGGTTGCATGTGCTTATTTTAATCCTGTATTAACATCATGTATTCGCATGCAATTCTATTGATATTGCCTGTGCAGCACGCAAGTTATTTCGTCCGTTAATAATTGGTGCAAACTTTTATTTTTAGGCGTGTTCACATAGTCGCAAAAAGCCCCTATTACCTCCGTCATGACTGTCCTATGTCTCTCCCAGTCCGTCCGTCCGTATGTCCGCATCTATCAGCGCGGCACCTATGGGATGAATTTTCATGAAATTTGATATTTGGAATTTATATGAAAATTTGTTGAGGAAATCCAAATTTATTAAAATAGGGCAAATTTATCGAAAACTTTACGTGAGGACCTAGGTAAGCTTCACTGTTACGGGCACCATTAAATCGCCATCAAAGTGCTGTCTTCGAGCAACATGGTATCAGGATGTTCTTATAGCCGAGGAGGTGTAAACAGTACGCAAACGCCCCACAGTATTGCGTTGTGCATACATTGTCTAAATTGTTCTTGTACGCTTCGGGAACACGTGGTACTCGTTAGCTCACAACTTCTTAAAATAAGAACGTGAATTATTAAACAATATTGTGGTTAACAAGCGCGAACTTAGGCTGAACGATATGAGTACAGTTGGTTCTGTTCTAAGAAACTTTAATGTCACTAACAGGGTGCAATTAATTAATATCTGTAAGATTTCCTCATTTTGTCGCAATAGTGTTGAGACTAGGCGAGGCTGATGTTCCTCTGACCTCTTAGCATAAGCAAATACAAAAGTACAACAGCTTAGACAGTAGTAGTGTGATACCGTAATCTACAACGCTTTTGTCACGACTACCAGTCTTCTAAGATATCTCCACGCTGCTGTTAACTGATACTCTTCTAGGGACTGATACTCTTTCTCTTCTTTTCGTATTCTTTCGCAGTTGTAATTATCATACAATCTCTCTTCTTCGTTTTATTTGTCCTGCTCATTTAATTTATTAGGAAGTTATATTCTTAGTTCACAACGTTTTATAGATTGCTTAAGCGTACCGAAAGTTTGCGAGAACTCTTTTTAGAGGCGTTCAAAAAGTTGTGAAAAGCTACTATGACCTTGTCATAACTGTCGTTCGGTCTGGCTGTCTGCATGGAACAACTAGGCTCGTATTGGAGAGAATTTCATGAAAATTTATATTTGAGGATTTTCGGGAATCTGTGAAAAATTAAAGTTTCTTTAACATTGAAAACATTAACGGATACTTTGCATGAGTACCTGTGTACATTGATGATAATATTTCGTTGACTTTTTATAATGATAAATATTTCAGACAAAATTTTAGAGAAAATCAAAACACACGTTTTATGTTCCTTATCTTTTTTCCGAAAGTCGTGCCGTGAATGAGATATAATTTGGGGAAATATGGTACAGCCAGACAGGCCACAGATGACAATATAGTACGAGGGGGTGCTGATAAGTCCTTAGCCCGACCAGGAAAGAAACAAGCTATAGCGAACAAACTCGGGATTTATTCAACATACTCCACAAGAAGCTCAATACACTTCTTAGCCCGTTACTCTAACTTCTGCAAGCCACTCAAAAAAATCAGAATGTTGTCCGTCCAACCAGGTCTCCGCGACAGCAATGACCTCCGCGTCGGACGAAAAATAGCGACCTTTCAATTGTTTTTTTTTTTCAGCCCAGGGAACAGGTGGTAGTCCGACGGGGTCAGATCCGGAGAATAGGGTGGATGATCAAGACATTGCAAACCCAGGTAGGCCTGTTTCTTCTGGGTTGCAAGTGCCCGGTGACCCGGGGCATTGTCGTGCACGAACAAGACCACCTTGGTGACCTTCCCGTGGCCTTTTTCCTTGAAAATGTCCTTCAATTGGACCAGCAGAGATGAGTAATACTCGGCGTTGATAGTTTGGCCCTTTGGAAGATAATCAAAGAGGAGGTTGTCGTCTTGATCCCAAAAAAATCGAGGCGAGAAATTTTCCAGCGGATTTTTGCTCTCGGAATTTTTTGGGACGGGGTGAGCCGCTATGCCGCCACTCCATTGATTGTTGCTTTGTCTCCGGGTCATAGTGATATAACCAGATTTCGTCCATGGTCAGCAATCGCTACAGGAAATCATTTGGATCGCGCAGAAAAAATTCCAAAAGTTGCTCAAACGACTGGCACCGTTGATGTTATCCGCGCCCAAGCATTTCGGGACCCACTTCGCGGAGAGCTTCAGCATGTCAAAATCTTCATAAATGATGGACCCAACCCGCTCACACGAGATGCCCAGTTGCTCAGCTATTGATTTAGCTGAAATCCAGCGGTCTTCCAAGATTAGTTCGTGAATTTGATCAATAATCTCCGGTATGGTCACTGTTTTGGTTTGTCCAGGACGAGGCGCATCACAGGTGGGAAAATTACCACGTATAAACTGGGCCACCCAGTTTTTGACGGTGGCATAGGATGGTGCATGTTACCCTAATATTTCTGCTAGAATGGCGTGAATTTCCTTCGGCGCCTTGCCTTGCAGGTGGGGGGAATTGATGATAGCTCGCGTCTCCACGTTGTTGAAATCGCTCGCGTCGCCTGACATGCTTTCTTTCAGTCTCTGTAACAAGAAGAGACTTGCAATTCCACACATGAATAGACTGCTGTTTCCAACGACACTATCGTTTCCGTCCTACGACATCGGGAAGTATGTCGGGCTAAAGACTTATCAGCACCCACTCGTACGGTGCAGTGAAGATGCTTTTTGCTTGTCGGCTAACTAAGGTGCGAATACAGGCACACACTCGTAGTGTTTAATACTTGCTTCTGCATAATTGATTCATTCCATCTGATCTCGTAAAGTCTTACCGCAGCACTTACGTGTAACACCAAGACAGGCAATTTGCGTATAACGCAACACTGAGACACGTTCGTGCAAGCATTGTTGCAGTGGAGAAGTAATAAATATTACATATTCTAAGTGTGTGTATCCTAAGGTATCCAGTATTCAATGGGCATCCTTCGTATTATCATCAGTGGCCTGTCCGGTTCTACGATATTTTACCTTATTATCTCATAAACGGTACAATTTTAGGAAAATGTTATTGGACATAAATATGTGTTTTATTTCCCTGTGCAACTTTTACTGAAACATTTCTCATTCTAAGAATAAATAAACGAGATATGATCAAAAAGTATATTTGTCTTCATGTGAATTATCCGTTGGTCTTGTCAGATTTTAATGAAACTTGAATTTTGTAAACAGATTTTCGAAAAATACTCAAATGTAAAATTTTGTGAAAATCCTTTCGATGGGAGCCGAGTTATTCCAGGCAGGCAGGCAGGCAGGCAGGCAGGCAGGCCTAAGCTAATAGTCACTTTTCGAAATTTTGCGAACGCGCCTAAGAGCTGAGAAACTCCGCAACGACTAACCTGTCATTACGATCTGTTTATCCAAATTGTACATCTAAAGTAGGACTGCAACAATGGTTACGAGAACGCGCCACAATGTTAATATATACGTACGTTGCCGGTCTTGTTGAATTACAATTTTAATGGATCGTATTTACATCAAGATACGATCGTATTTTGTTTTACGTATTGGCGATTTATTGTAGCCTATGTGTAAGTATATTCGCCGAACTTGGTGCGTGTAACAAATGTCAGAGGCTTCCTGTACGATTCTAGTACCTTCCCCTTCGAGTTATTTTATGAAAAAGCTGTACCTGCTTAGATGCATACTTATTAAAGATGAATAATATTTACTACAACGTCAATTTCATGTTTAGGCATACGTAGAATTGTAAATACAACATTTAGGTGCGTTAATTAATTTTCAGTACTAATTGTCCAATATAATCCGAATACGTTTATAAGCTTGCCAGATATGTGGCTGTCACATCAGTGGTGATGAAGTTTATTGTCTTGTGGGATGTTACGCCATGCAACCTCGTAAATAGTTATAGACATTTCGAAGGGTCAGGTCCGCACGTCCTAACACCACAGAACATTTGAATCCCTACGCTTGTAAACGCGTTTTAAAAATCTGGAGTTAATGCACATAAGCGTGCGTTGTTGTGATAATAGTTACAGAATTTCTTTTGGATGATACTACATACCATGGTTTGGAACACAATGTATGAGGGGGAGTTCGCATATATGTGGCAGAAATAATAATTTACAGTCTGTGTAGGATGCACTATAAAACTGTACTAATTCGGTATAAACGTACCTGTTAATAAACGAAAATAGATGGCCTTTCAAGATAAAATTCCTATTACTAGAAAGAAACGCTAGCAGACATCAGATTTAAATTCCTAAGAAGAATTTTATCTGTAAGAGACACTTAAAGTTGATGATAGGAAAGTGTAATGCAATTAATAGCACATCTGAGAGAACATCGAGTAACAAGACGGAGAGGGATACATTATTCAAGTTATATAAATTCCTGTCAGTACGAAGTTTAATGTACGGAAGTGAAACTTGAATGACGAAAGACAAAGACAGAAGAAAACTTGATGAAGCTGAAGTGAGATTTGTAAGAAACGTGGCCGAATACAAGAGAACAGGCCAGAAACACAGTTACTTTGGAGAAACATTAAATATCCTTACCCTAAATAATTTCGTACATTGCAGGAATAAGTTAAGACCTGCATGCAGATGGTAGACACTGAACTGTGTGAATAAAATTGCGAACTAAGAATACCTCCATTTGGAAATCAGCCACAAGCCACGTATCCAATATACTGCCAGAAAAAATGGAGTATTTTTAGTATAAAACAAGAGAATAATAGAAAGGAGTAGAGAGGGAAATAAATTAATAAGGTAGGGAAGGTAGAAAGAAGCAACAAACACTAATATAGAAACGAATCTCTGTGCCTTAAGGACTTTTTCTCCACCATTTATTTCTTCGCCAACCTTAAACATTGTGCATATCAGGTAATTTGTTCTGTTTTTTTTTTCTGAAGTACTTTTTATAACAATTGGAAGCAGGAGTATGCTGTGCGATGTTGGAGAGAACAGTATCTAATCAGAAGAATACAATAGGGATTCCTTTTGATAGTAACAAGTTATTTAATCTGGATGAAGTGAAATAAAAACGGCAAATGCGATTAATTTTACATTTTTCTATAATACAAATAAACTAACCATTTACAACTAGTGTAGTGCTGATTATTTGGTAGGTTTCCTGCATTTATGCGACGTTACTAACTTTAATGGAACAAGTTTCAGTCATATGTTTGGAATTAAAACCATAAACTCGATAGCAATACAGTTAGTACATCTTTTTCGCTTGAAACAGGGAACAGTGGTGCAGATAATTTTACTCTCATGGCGGCCATTTCTAATTATGTCAGTCCGCTGACCAGCATGGGACTCATTTCAAAGTACATTTTTGGGAGCAGAGGGCTTACTATTGTGAACTCTTACACAGTAATGTTGATTTAGAACGATCGCACAATTGTGTATTCCAGCACAGCAACAGCGTCTTTCCAAATACAATTCAATTTCCTATTCAGATCACGGTCTGCTAGGAAGTGATGCCTTTTGGTTTTCAAGGCTGCCAAGAGTAGGTTCAGGTTCCAATCAAAAATTTTTTTTCGGGCCCTCTAATAAGGGCGGATCAGCTAAAAACTTTACGTTAGATCGGAAAGACCAACTCTTATTCGCAGAGTGACTTAGACTTGGTCTGAAAGAGTTAGTTTACACAATCTACAGATAGTGATACAACCGAGAAATACAAAAAGATATGAAACACAGTCGAACCGCTGGCCCTCTACCGGATCGCCGGTTCTCGGTAATGTGTACCGACTTACAGCTCCACCCCCCCCCGTCTCGTCGGCACTGATGATTTTAGGGATGGGTACCAACGTTTCGGAAGAGTCTGCTGCCTACATTTTCAGGGCAGAAGATGGAGGCAACAGATTCTTCTTATGCACTGGTACCTGTTTACTTGACTATAAGACATGATATCCCAGAAGCCCCTAAGCTTAATTCACCGCCGCGAGATACTCAAATCTCGTATATTTTCTACATTATGGAAATGTATTTGTACTATAAGCCTCACTATTTTGAAAATTTTGAATTATAAAGTTGCATAAAACCAGGAAATGAGACTTTAAACTTGCTAACATTCACACAAAACAACGCATGACAAGGTGGGGTTGTATAATTAATAGAGATAAATAGCTGTCAGCGGAAATACGTTTACTTTTCATGCAGCCCAAAGTATGCTACACGCTATACACCCGTGTTTGAGAAGTCCCGAACCTTCACGGCTTTAGCAAGCACACTGGTTTATGGAGTTACGTAAGACGAAGTTGTAAGCCTTGCTTAAGGAGTGTACGTTGTATATAGCAGATGTTGATTAGTACGGGAGTTTTAACTGAACCTCTTCGTATACGGAGGTTTTCATCCTTGAATTAATAAACTGCCTGCACATGAAATAATTCATTTAGACGTACCACGAACAATTCAGTTTTCTGCGTAGCGATGTGTTGGAATTAATCTTCTTTATGTTGTAATGAAATTTGGACATTATGTGTCGTTTTAATTTGAGCCAAGAAATAAAATGAAATTTTACTTTATTTGTGATGTAAACCACATAAAGACAATGCATTCGCTATAAAGCTCACAGGACCTTGTTTTATGTATTTAATTTCACCTTTCTGGTCATCCTCTGCCTTTCTGTCTCTTCTACTCGTATAAGTCGTTACATGCACCAGCGTTATGGATATATTAATACACCATTTTGGTCTGACAACTTTTAGTGAAAGAAAACGTTTGAGCAACCTTGACCTGAAAGTTAAGATGATTTTAAAATTAACCGACAGGCAATGGCTTTGGATGATGCGGACTGATGAGTGTCGGGTTTGTGGGGGGGGAGAGAAGGACGCCGTTGTGAAAGCAGCTTTGATATTCCGGGCTGAGAGGCTGTTAGTTTTTCAAAACAGTGCTCCGATCTGTTGGGTTATTTATGTCAAGTGCCAAGAATTTATTCAACACGTTTCTGAACACCTAAATACAGCTAATCGAAGCGAGAAAATATTTTTTTTCTCGGCTAATATAACAAGCAAAACAGATAAATTCTCTTCTGTAGACACATTTACAACCACCTAAATCTGCTTAAAGATTTCTGTAATGTGTAAATCAGGAATCGGGAATCAGTTACATTATATTTTTTAAAGTCTAGTGGGCATTACATGTACCCAACCACAAGGTTGAGCATTAAAAACTTCTACACTTGGAGCACAGGGTATATTTAGTATGTGTTTCTTAGAGTATATGTCTCAGAAAAAAAAGGGAATTTTTCTGTGTACAACGTCAACGTAACGGTTTTGTAATAGAGAAGGAGCGTGTTTACTGCGCGGTACGAACTGAAACTTTAACTGTAATTCGGTTTTCATTGCATCTTAAAAGATGAGTCAATCATACTTCTTCCACTTAACTAATGCTGGCAACTGTGGTTTATGTTCTAGTTGTCGTATGTTACAGTTACTTTTAAAGAATGTGGACCCTGCTGCTGATGTGAACACTGCATATATTTTCGCTGTGCAATGCTGCACGTTTTAGGAAATCTTTGTAATCTATTCTACGAGTTCACTTTGATGCGTAAGGAAGTTTTTTGTGGCAAAAATGACAGTAATAAATTCTGTTTGTTGAAAGAACGCTTGCAATGCAAGTAACCTCTGGCTGTACTGCTATAATATTTTAAATTTACGCATCGGTTTGAATTAATATCAATAGCAGTAGCTACGAGATTCCAGAAATAATACAAGGGTTGCTTCTGCAGTATAAACATTGCAGCCACGCTGGGAAGAATATTAAAAACCAGCGTCTGCTATTTTGGACTGCACACACTTGTTCGAGCTGCAATAACCGATACCAAACTGACAGATGATTACGTATCGTAGTAATAGTATTAACCACGAAATTAACAGAAGTACATTGAATTTAATTTATATACACAATGGCCTCCACAGAATGAGCACAGGTACGCTGAATTTAATTTATACACACAATGGCCTCCTACATGCTTCGGCCACACACGTAGCCATCTTCAGGGACGTAAAATGCGAAGGATGAGTAAATTAAATGTTATAATTAAATTGCGAAATTGTCGGAACCAATTCACAGATATATGAAATGAAAATCATAAAGCCCTTAGTTTAAAATAAATGAATTGTTACTAGTAAAAATGTACGAATATTAGCTTGGATGGTATACACGGAAGTGTCATGTGGTAATTCACCATCTCGGACAAAATGGCTCCATTGTCTTACTGGCATTGACTGGGTGCCATGAAGACTGTTTCGTGACTAAAAGTAAAGTTCACTTTGTTTGTGACCTTTGCTTGAATGTGCAGTAAAATCAGATCACAATTATGAAAATTCAGTCACATGAGACAAATAATATACGACTGTAGGAGAGTTTTCCTGTTCGTGTTATTAAGTTGGGTCTCTTTGTAATCTGAATCCCTTTGCTACCCATATTTTACGTCGAAGTTCTTTTTTAGTATTCGGTGTGACTGTATAACATACGTCATTGCTGTTATAAACAAGTATGGATTCAAGACGCAAGCGATTAGTTTTATCACTGCCAAAGAAGGGTTAAGTGGACCCGTGTCCACTTTAACACACCCGTGCGGTTAGAGTGGACTTTGGAGTCTTCGACTAATTCCAGTATAACTTCCAAACGCCTGTATACTGAAACTATTTACCATTCTTGCATAATACCAGACGTATGAAGGTCATGTTTATGACACAACATTACATTTCAAAGAGCGTATACTTATATAAATTAAAAAAAACAGGGGTCCACATTCACCAACTCTGCTATAAACCATGTTTAAGGCGCGTTCGCAGAATTGCGAAAAGCGACTGTTATCTTCGCCATGTCTCTCTGTCCGTCTGTCTGACCGCATGCAACAACTACGCTCCCGCTGGACGGATTTTCTTGACATGATATTTGATCATTTTCACGAAAATATGTGAAAAATTTCAAGGTTTATTAAAATTTTACAATAATGGTGGGTACTTTACGTGATGACCTACGTGGGTTGACGATTTCTCGCTGAATTATTTTCAGAATGAAAATGCTTCAGGCACAAGTTGTAAAGGAAATCGAAACACACATTTGTATTCATCCCCCTCTCCCCTCCCCCTCCCCATCGCCCCAAAAATCGTACCATTTATGAGATAGTGCGGAGAGATATGGTACAGCCAGAAAGGGTCACAGATGGTAATATAATACGGAGCAGAATTTATGCGATTTCCCTGACCTGTCACTAAGGCAGGAATACAGACGAACACTTGGAATACTTAATATCTGTGATTGTTAACATTTGTACGAAATATTTCGTAACTCGACAGCAGTGAAAATGGAACTCATTGTTGCATTTCAAGAGCAACGCTGAACACCTTTATATTGTTGAAAGTTACATATAAACCAACAGCAGTAAAACGGGAAAGTATAGTAGCTTCTCTATATCAACAATGGTTACGCAAACACACCATGTTGTAACATTGTGTGTACATATGTCTACCTTGTTCCCTGTTGACAGTGGCAATTTTTCCATCTATCTAAGACGGAGCTTTTCCGAAAGAAGTTTACCGCTGTTAAGGTACAACACATTTCGTACAAAGTTCAGTTAAATACCACAGAAATGCTGTTATTCTTCCAACCAGAATAAACAATTTCAGACTGACTAAATATGAAAGTTGTGCTTTTAATGCGATGGAGAACTTAGATGTTCAGTCAGTAATGTGACTGTCTACTGTTTGAACGACGGGAATTCGAGTCATGGGAAAGCCTGTGACGTTTATATCCTGCTACGGTTTTCCAGAGGGGCTCCGAGGACCACTCAGCTTCCTATAAAAAGTGAATTACGACAACGTCAGCACCCTTCAAGGAATAAAGAGGCGATGGAAGGGATATTAATAGTGTATTATCCTCCGATCTGTAACAGTATATGGGTTCGGCCGCAGGATATGCGTGCACCGTACCATGGACTCTGTAACAGTGAATGTAACGATGTTATATACGTTTTTTGTCAGAATAGAAGGGGGAATAGCGGTGCCGATAGCTTAATCAATTATATCCCGACCAAATGCAAAACAGATTAGTTATACAAACACGTGTTCTGCCTGTAACTATTTGCTTTGTCCACTTCACCTGTAGCTATGTTAAATGATGGAGGCAACAGTGATTCAAGTTTCAGATGTGGTCTTTTCGTCATCGCTGGATCTGTAGTTGCGTGGTAACAGATTGCTGTTGAAGCAGGTGGGCCGTTCTAGGAGGCAGATTCTAGTGGTATGACAATAATGTTAAGGCCTGTACCTAACGTACATGTACCACTTCCATTCCAGTATAAATCCTATAAGAATTTTTCTTTTTTATTTGAAGGGTATGGTGGGCCCGGTAGCTCAGTCGGTATAGCGACTGACTACTGGCTGGACGTTCCGGGATCGAATTCAGGTGGGAACGAGATTTTCTGCCCGTCCAGACCGGCCCTGGGGCCACCCAGCCTCCTGTAAAATGGGTACCGGTTCTTTCCCGGGGGTAAAGTGCGGCCGGGGGGTGCTGCTGACCACTCACCCCCTTCTAGTGCCGCGGTCAAGGAAGAGTAGAGCTATACCTCTACCCACTCTCTGGGCCACACCGGGCCTGTAAAGGGATCACTTTACCTTTACCTTTTTGTTTGAGGCGTATGATTCAAGTTCTATGAAGAAAAAACACGACATGTAAAATCGAATATATGTCTGCGCGTATCTGGTAATTACAAAAAAAAAACCTCGCTTCGCAATAAAGAGTATGGTTAGTTTTTAAAATGTTGAAGAATTTCCGCATTTTCTACAGTTGTCTTAAATCCATCCTCGTTGGAACTATAAATTTTAACTATTTATGTTCAGAAAGGTCACATAAAATAACTCTATGCGAAAGACAGAGATCTCTATCTTAAAACACATACTAACAAAGACACAGGCTTTATGGCAACGATTCTTGTAACAGATCTGAAGAGGTTAATTAATTGTCCGAAACATGTAGTCTGGCTGTCTTACACGTAGGAGTATAGTGTAAAAGGATGCAGCCAATCGAATGATTTTTTTTTATTTTGTTGATTCTCTTGACAGGATGCAGTCCATCACTTGTGAGAACGCTCTTTTTTTCTGGCTCGTCCAGGTCAATTCAGAGCCCCACAAACACTTACCTATGACATTTATTGCAAAGCTTCAAACGGTATTCCTGGAACTCAGAAAAGAGTTTCTTTAACTTGTCGAATGAGGTAAATTCGCATTTTGAAGTTGCTGGGTTTGGTTGTTACTGCTGTCCAGACTGTTTCCTCTGCTTTCGTTCGAAAATAAGGTTCAATTCTTACCATTCAGACCTATCGTAGGGTGCAACGTTTGGAGGGGGGGGGGGGGGCGGGGGTTTGTTCTCATCAAGAAT
>Ga0123357_10007537_pt1 | contig 13460 bp, 5 predicted proteins | sample TergutEmb28metaG_FD_89873 | JGI IMG/M metagenome (GOLD analysis project Ga0123357, IMG submission 89873) | Embiratermes neotenicus P4 segment gut microbial communities from Petit-Saut dam, French Guiana - Emb289 P4 | ecosystem: Host-associated > Arthropoda: Insects > Digestive system > Gut ...
GTTCTTTATATTTATCTTTAATTTTGAGCAGTAAATGTGTAGACAGCAACATTCTGGAGTGAGTGGGAGCAGGCATTCAGTCAGTTCAGTCTGCTTGTAATTTGTTGGTGAATGGACTTTTGATTTGTTAGAGTTGTTCCTAAATATTTGAGCTTTGTTACAGTTCACAAAGATTTACTACATACCATTATGTTGCGTTTTTGTCGTGCATTCTTTTTACAAGATGTGACCATATTCTTAGTTTTATTGGTATTTACTTGGAGACCACTCTCCTTACTGGCAACTAATAAGGTTTCTGTGTTTTTCTTTGCAGTACATATGTTTTCACCCAGTTAGCATCATTAACATAGTCTAGAAGCTGATGTACCCCAGTTTCAATCCTTCCTAGTTTGCTTCAAGTTTTCTAATGGCAGTATTCTAAAGAAAAGCTGAAAGACCAGTGGTACTAAAGTATCTACTCATTTCAGACCATTCTTAATGGGAAATATACAATACAGATGTTTCGTGGTCCAGATGTTAATGTAGGCTTCATATAAACACATTATCCTAACAGGTTTCATCGGCATACGGAACTCATTGAGAATGTTATGCAAAACCTCCATCCTAACTGAATCATAGACATCCTTGACACCTGTAAGTAGCTGATGTACTGCCCAGTTATATTCACATTTGTTCTCAGATATTATACTGATGATCCCCAATAATTTCATCTGCATATAAGTTAACTTTGGCAGAAGAATAAAATTTAGTCCTTTGTTGATAAGTCATGTGTATCAGAGACTACAGTTGTCCATTCTGTTACCCTTCTTGTGAGCAAATACAATGACAGACTCTTTCCACTGCTGAGACAATTTTTCCTCACACCAAATATAATTAGTAAGTTCATGGATCTTAAAACATAGTGCCCTACCTCCTGCTTTCAAGCATTTCTGCTGAAATTTAATCATTACCTGCTAATTTATATCTTTTCAGTTTTTTTTAATATCTGCATCAACCTCGACGGCACTAGGTTAGGGCACTGGCTCAGCTGTGTGTATTCAAGTCTGCCTAGCATAATTAACACCATGTACATATAACAACTCGCAGAAAAAAATCCTTCAACATATTCAAAGTACTGTGGGAATCAGCAAGCAGGTCACGTTTTTCAGTCTTGGCCAGGTTATTTCTTAGCTAGTAACCCTTCTTTAATCCATTTGTATCTCTACAAGTCTCTGCTCTTCCTGTTCTTGCAATTGATGTTAAGTTCATTAATATCACCTTTCTGTCTTTTTGTTTCTGAAGGTCTGCAAGTTTCAGACCTTACATCTTTCAGATTATTTGCATTAATTTGGCTTGGATCCTGTAGGCATTGCAATTCAGCATGCTTTAATTGATCTAAAAACTCTGAATGTATTATATCAAACTTTGTTCTGTGCTGCTGTTCATACTGACCTAGGTAGTCTTTAGCTGAGATTTTGATATTCTGGCAATTTTTATAAGCCCTCTTTATGTCCCTTAACATCATCTAATGCCAAGGCTGCAAACCTATTTGGGATATTAACCTGATGATGTTCCCCAATTTCCACCTCATTAACTTTGAATCTCTCCATACCAAATTCCTCTGCTGACTGTTTACTCACAGTTTCTCCCTAACTTTTTCAGCCACCAGTTTGTGATCACTTTCACATTCAACTCTTCTGAAAGATCAGACATCAGGTACACGTGAATGCCATCTCCTGTCCATCAACATGTGATCAACCTGATTGTGAGCTTTCCAATCAGGAGAGGCCCAAGTATATTTATAAGCATTTCAGTGTGGTACCATTTTTCTGTTAACAATTGAATTTTTTGATGTGGCCAAATTTTCTACTCCAAATGCCATTATAATTACTGTTGTCATGTCAACTCTCATTCCCAATTTGTTGGCTTGAAAATATATTTTCCTTCCCAATTTTGCGCTAGAATCTCGTAACAGAATTTTCTTGTAGCACTTAGGAAAGTGGCTGAATACCTGCTAATTCTTCACAGGAGCTGTCCCTTGAGTCATCACTTTTATCAGTTGGGGCATGCAGATTTGGAACATTACTGTAGCAACCTCTCAGCATTATATATAATATGCTGTCATTACAGTCTGTACTGTCATTAGTGCTGATGTGATTGATGTAGGAAAAGATTCTGTCCCCAATTGATGATTTTCATGTCTGTTTCCATAGATAAAGTGTAATCATCTTCTCATTCAATCATCCCTCGTTCTGACCTCCATTACTCCCACTAAAACCAATGTTTACTTCCCCAATTCTCCAATCACTGTCTTCAGTGACCCTGACCTATACAGGTTCCAAATCTTGTGTTTATTGTCTGTTTGCATACATCATTCCACAGGATCTGTTCAAACCCAAGACTTTGTCATACATTTTGTAACATATTAAGTGTTTGTGGCAAGGGGTTGTTAGTCCCTCATCCAACACTTAGTTTGGAGGACCACCTCTTGTCAGCTGGCCATGCCTTCTTATTCACTATATTCTCAGCTACCCTCTAGTGAGTATTTGTACTGAGTAAAACTGTTGGACACATCCAGCTGCTTGACTCTCAAGTGTGTTATTCACCAGGTGAGAGTGAACTGGAAAAAGACAAAACTGTAGAGGAGGAAGAAAAGGAAAAGGGAAAGCGAGGAATCACGTATCAGATTGCCAAGAATAAGGGTCTTACTCCACACCGCAAGAAAGAGCAACGGAATCCACGTGTGAAACATCGTAATAAGTACCGTAAAGCCAGAATATGCCGGAAGGGACAGGTGAGATGGTGTTTGTAATAAAATTAATTATATATGTCAGCACTACCTTTTTTGTTAATACATAAGTAATTTTATTATGTATTTATTCTAGCACTTCATGATGCCTTCTTTCAAGTTCGAGATGAGTGTTGTTATTGTGATGAAACATGTGTAGCATCTTAGGTTTTTATACCCAGCATTCAAGACTTGTGCTATACATATATATATATATATATATAAACACACACATACATACATATATATATATATTTTCTCACTTACATCTCTTATATATGAGTTTTCTTTGTCCTCTGCAGGTGCGAGAACCTAGAAAAGAAATGGAAAAGTATGGAGGCGAGATATCGGGAATCAAGCTTGGTGTTGTCAAGAGCATCAAGCTGAAGTAAATGATGAAGGCAGTAAATAAGAGCATAAAAATAATAAGACCAGCGCATGTATGATAGAAATGTAAGATTCAATACAATTTTTTTATGATACTGTTACAAAGTTTGTTTTCACTCCCATATTCATTGACTGTTGCTCCAAACAGTGAAAGGTGGTAATGTAATGAAATACAGGAATGCGTGACTTGGTAACAGGGCACTAACCTTGCATTTGTGCTTGGTTAAATTATCTCACTAACTTGATGGAGCAGAGTCCTTCTGGAGACGATATAGTCAAGAAATTCCCTGCATTATATGGAACCAGAAAATTCATCATTGCATTTACAACAGCCTGGGACTTTCCCATCTCCTGAGCCAAATCAATCCAGTCCATGGCCCCCCCCTCCAATACTATTTCCTGAAGCTCCATTATAATAATATTACCCTCCCATCTTTGCTTAGGTCACCTAAGTTACACCTTTTCATCAGGTTTCCCAACTAGAACTGTGTATGCATCTCTCCTGGCCAACATACAACTATCTCATTCTTCATTTGGTCACCTAAATAATACTTGGTGAGTAGTACAGATCATAAAGCTCCTCATTAAGTAGTCTTCTCCACTCCCCTGTTACCTGGTCCTTCTTAGTCCACATATCCTCCTCAGTGCCTTATTCTCGAACACCCTCAGCCCATGTTCCTTCCTCAGTATGGGAGATCAAGTTTCACACCCATATAAAACAGGTGAAAGTATAGTTCTGTATGTTTATCTCTTTGAACTTCCATTAAAATATCAGCTGGCATAAATGTTTGTGATTTTCCCCAGTTCTTCCAGGAATATTTGGGAATTGATATTTCAGGCTATGTTTACTTCATCCCACATCCCTCCCAACTTTCCACTTTTCATCCTGTGATCTCACAAGATTCTACAGCACTCTGCCTTGGTACTGAAAGTCTTCTGCCATCAACATACAGTGTGATGCTAGGAAAACCAGTGTCCCTGTAAGTGTGTCCAAGAACATGCAACGTATTGGGTGTCCATTTAAATCCCACGTCTTTTGCTGGGTATACAGGGCACTCAATTGCAGCAGCTGTGGGTTAAGGGGACCTGGAACCAAGGTCTCTTGTAACCCATCTGCAAAGCACAATGTGGAACATCCATTTCATGTTCCTAAATTTAAGAATTTCCATCATATGATCAAATTCAATGATCACATATCAATAATTTCAGTGTAAACTTGCCTGCATTTAAGAATTCCTTGGTGTAGTGTTCAAGTCTGCTACTTATGAAAGAACGCGTTACAGCACTGTGGGGGTTTAACCCTTTGAAACCAGAATTAAATGCCCAGTGTAGTGTGTGTGAAGATGGGAATTTAAATTATACTGGAACCACTGATTAACCCTACCAAAATTAAAAAGAACTAAATACACATGTTGACCACCAAAATATTCCATTCAGCCAAAATAAAAAAAACTTTGATGCCCTATACCCACCCCCCAAAGGACCAAAAGAAACACCATAAGTAGGAAAAAAGGGCATAAACCATATAGAACCAGCAAACGAAGAGGCACCATATTGAGATTGTCTCCTGGAGTTTTACGGTCAAACATGAGGATGTTCAGTTTGTCATCCTGCTGTGGGGAATCCTCTGAATTCATTAACCCTTTGGCACTGCATGTTATATATAGGTGTGTATATATATATATATATATATATATATATAGAGAGAGAGAGAGAGAGAGAGAGAAAAAGAGAGAGGAGTTAACAGACAAGCTGCAGTTAATGGATCTGAATAGCTGCTGGAAGAAGCTTTGACTTGTTGTAATCAACCCTTTGGTGCTGGAATTAAATGCCTACATTTATCTGCTGAAGACTGGAATTAAATTGGAATTGCATATGGGCAGATATAATTATATGATGTTTGGAGTTTTGAGCATCATACTGGGTGTTATATATACAGGGTGTTTCACGACTTGTGGACATTACTGCAGGAGGTGATTTCTTAGGTCTTTGTGATCGAAAAAGTTCATATAAACATGTGTCCGATTTTGGACGGTTATGGAGTTATGGGCATTTTTTAATTCCCGTACACGCCCTTATGTGAACTGCGTCTTACGGATTATCTGGTGGCTTACCATTTGCGTTGCAAGCATTATTTTTGCCACCTGACTTGCCCACCCAGCTACAGACAGTCCAGTTTCCGTATCTCGACACTTGGGAAGTAAGGAATGCAGGGCAAGTGGGGTGGGTGGGTGGGTATTTGCCTGGCCAGTGTATACTGCATGACTCAGCTACTACTGTGTGTTCAAAAACCCTTATCACTTACATTACAGTGACTGTGCTGGCTCCTGATTTTCAGAACATTACGGCGATAGTTTCGTAAAGGTGTGGGCAGTAGAAGCTACAGTGTAAAGTGCCTGTTAGACCCGTACGTATTCTCATCACGATGCGTCTGTTACGTACACGATGCCATTTACATTTTCAGTTGCAGAGGATGAAGATATGATTTATGTGTACGATTTCTGTGATGGTAATTCAGTTCATGCTGTAGCTGAGTATCAGCAACGTTTTCCGAACCATAGAATACCAACCTGAAGAGTGTTTACTCGAGTTGACCAGACACTGCGAGATACCGGTACACTTCCCTACGTTTGCATTGCAGCCAAGCATGATGTTAATGAAGGCATCGATGAAGAAGACGGCATTGTTCAGAAGGTACAGAGCAGTCCATGTGCGAGTACACGAAGAATTGCAAGACGTCTTCGTGTTCCCCACACCAAAGTGTGGAGAACACTGCATGCAGAGGGCATGTATCTATACCACGTGCAGCGAGTGCAACATCTCGGACCTGGAGATTTTGCTGAGAGGCTGGAATTTTGCAAGTGGCTCAATGGCAGTCGCGAGTTGCATCGTTACATCCTGTTTACTGACGAATCGCAATTCAGTCGCGACGGTGTCAATAATACACACAACTCTCATGTGTGGGCAGATGGGAATCCCCACGCCACTGTGGAAAGCAACTTTCAACAACGTTTTAGTGTCAATGTGTGGTGTGCAGTTCTGGATATCAGCTGATTGGTCCTTTCATCTTGGAAGGTCGTCTTACAGGAGAGGCGTACCTCAGATCTCTGCAGGAGGAATTTCCCCGACTTTTGGAGGATGTGCCTTTAAATAAACGAGGTCATATGTATTTCCAACATGACAGAGCTCCTCCTCATTCTTCATGTGAAGTTAGAAATTTCTAGAACTACCATTTCCCTGGGCGATGGATCAGATGTGGCAGTCAACACAATTGGCCAGCCAGGTCTCCAGACTTAGACCCACTGGATTATTTTATCACAGACTTGAGGTATTTGCCAAGATATTATCCCAAGCATTCCAACACAATACATGTAAATTATAAAAAGAGTAAATGTCGGTTTTATAAAAATAATGCATGTTTCGAGATGATCGGTTTGTCAGCATGTACTTAAAGCACTCATAGAACAAAATATGTCACTGTATTAAGATACACGTAAATATGTGCCTCGAGGACCTCGAATACTAGGTTCTTGAACTGAAGATGCAGTTCTTAAACCAGTTTTTAGTGGCATGGTCTTCTCCTTCACCACAGCACCACTGACAATCACTTGAGTCTCATCTTTCCAGCCACACACACAACACCTTTTTGATCTTTTTGTGGAAGGTGTTATGACAACTTATACAGTAAATGTTCACACTTGACAAAGCACTGGCCTGAATGCCTCCTGTGTCCTTGTCTTCATTTTATTTGATGAAACAAACTGATTCATTTACACCACAATGGAGTCAGATCACAGTAATGCTTATTCCCATGTCTGACTTAAAAACACGCCCACTTTCTGTAACACAGACATTACTTTCATTTTTGTTATCCTGGTGCCAGTCACCAGCAAATAAATACCCTTACCAGAGTGACAGTCAGTTCTAAAAACTATGCAAAGTAGAATCAAAATATATCCACATCACATGGGGTCTAGGTAGCTACAGGCAAGCAGATGCACTCTCCTGTGTCTTACTGTCCTTGCCTCTGCGAGCACCAGCACTAATGAACAGCAGACCTATACCACAATGTACAAGGGTTGCCACACTATTTCTACTACAAGTTAGTCAAATATTTTACAGCCAGCAGTTGTCTGCCTGAATGCGAAGAACTGACAAAGAACATGGCAAAATTTGCAGCACTCAACCAAAATGCACAGTATTGTTCCTTAGATATTTATATCACACTGAATATTCCTACATGTTTTGATCTGCAAAGGATCACCATCAGGGAACCAAACCGGAGAAATGTTGCATAAAACCAAATTAGCCACTTTGATACACAGTGGACAGTGTGTAAAAGAGTCAGAATACTTAAAATGTAAACATTTCTTTGTAGAATAGTTGTATAATTGTACCGGATCTTGATATACAGTGTCTCAGAGGCAGCCTACATAATGAATGAAAGTTAACGCGTAGGCTGCCCCCGAGATACTCTATATCCAGATTCAGTTTTACTTACACAACTATTCTATAAAAAATTGTCTGCATTTTATTGCTTGGCTTTTTTACACAGTGCCGACTGTATATAAGTGGCTAAGCTTATGTCATGCGATATTGCTTTGGTTTGGTTCCCTGATGATAACTTGTGGATTGAAACATGTAGGAATATTCAGTGTGATATTATTATTATTATTATTATTATTATTATTATACATATAAAATGCATTTTGTTGGGTCAATGATGTGAACTGGGTATCAACAGTACACAGAAAGAACAATGTAAAGTTTACTGTGGCAAAACTATGGCAAGCATTAGGGACTTGGTGGTGTTGAATATATGAAACTAGAATGGGGTCAACGGCTGCACATTATCAAGTCAGCTTACTGTGTCGCAGTTTTTCTAAGGAGTAGCCAGATCTTCAGAATTTCTATATTTCCATCACCATGGTGTGACATTTGGTGCAATGCAGATTCCCAATAGCACAAATCCAGTCATGGAATGTTATCAGTGTCTCAGCATCATATGTGACATCTTTTAAACCAGTCTACCCTTTGAACCACTGTGGGTGTAATAAAAAGGCCAATACACAGCGTCAACTTTATTTTGTAATAAGATCACACAATATGAAATAACAGAAATTTCACTAAACAAGCAAAGGTCCTAAAATAAAGTACAATGAGGTGTACATGACTACTGTGCTCTGTTGCATGATGTTCTGAGAGAATGACTAAACAACTTAGTATTTCAAAATATCCATTAAAAATGCAGAAGCATGCCACCTATTGGAACTGCTTCCAAACTTGTGCTACTGTAATTCCCAGTAACAGTGCATACAAAATATACTTTGCAGGCAGTGCATAAAACAGTGATTTCACTGCTAAAATTCCTTTATTTCCAGCTGCTCTTTTCTCATTTTGTTTTCTTTATTACTGTTGTATTATGTTCATATACAATACGTGACATGGAACCTTATGTTTTGTCAATGGCAATAACATACACAGGATGTTTAAGTGTTTCTCCAAATATCACATCACAGTTTCTCCAATTTCATGGTACCACACATCTTTCACAAAGTCTCACTAATTCTGCAGACCCCTCTCCCCAAAATGATCTCACCTTTCAGGAACTATCAGTAACATTTAACCTTTATCTGCTAGGCTGGTACTCATATTTTAGCACATGTTTAATGAAAAATGTATTATTTGAAAAGAAAAAGATAAAATTATGAAATAAACAGCATTTATTGGAAAACAAAACGGAGATTTTGCAGCATGTCTTAAAAAGGTAGTACTTTCCTTGTTGCCTATATTAACCTTTAAAAAACCTGTGTTCACACACATGAATTTCAGGGTTTTTTTAATGCAATCATGTGTGTGAACACAGGCTTTTTAAGGGTTAATGTTGTAATATCTACAAATACAGAATATACTTCAACTACACAATCCTTTATTAAGTCAATGTAAAAATTTATTATCAAAAACAGTTTTCTTAGCAGTAAGACTAAGATTATGATAAACCTCAACCCAAGACTTAGGTTTTACCCAGTGGTCTGAATTCAACTCATGGACTCCCACTTGACAAACGCTGTTCTCTATGGCCCACCTTCACTAACGTGCACATTCATCAACAAAAGCCTTGCAATACTCATTAGTGACTCTGCTGCCAGATGCATTATCATGAGTTTTGTTAACCCTTTGACGCTGGAATTAAATCCCTCTGAGCAACGCTGCCTTCTGAGATATTTTACTGGGGATTTTAAATTTTATTGCTTACTCTTAGGGGGGAAAAAAAGCATAGCTCAGTAGACTTCAAATGTAATGAAATACAATTTTGCTCTCTGCTTATGAATTGGTTAATCAGGGAAAAAATGTTCACCTATTTTTATAATAAATTTAGGCCTGTGAATCGTATGCATTATATAAAATGTGGTGTAAATAGTTCATTTGTCACATAATTCTGGCTGCTGCATAAGGTCTGTGGCACCTTGGATCACTGTTTCATCATGACACACAGTATTCACAAAGATGGTGATACATTACAAATTTACTTTTGTGTGATATTCCACGAAACAAGGCACCACTCACAGGCCCATGTCATATCTGTCGCACTGTGTGCCCTTTCTTTGGCTGCGAGAAGAACACACGGCAGCACAGTCGGGTTCGCTGGTCATTGTTTGTTATGGGGACTTCTGCTGAGGCTTGCTGTTGTTCCTCTTATTATTATTCTCCCTCAAACTAGTCTTCAACATAGCCTCCACACCTAATTCCAAGGCAGTGTCAGCAACCAGAATTTCACTGATGGGTTCCTCCTAAAGTTTTATTTTTTTCCTGGCCATGGCTCTGAGACTTAAAATTGTCTGCCTTGTTTGCACTATGTATGACTGGCCAGAGTCGCAGAAACATTATACCTCTAAAGATATGAATGTCTTGTGCAGTAAGAGCAAAACAGATCTAAAGCTACGATGTGACTGCATATAAAATTTCCAGCTATTCAAGTGTGCCCAAGATGTTTTTAGTACATTGACAGCAGTGTGTTTCTTTTCATTCCCCACAACCCCTACAGATTACCCCAGCCCTACAAGAGGCATGTCTGTGGGCCCTCCTGTAGCTGTAAACATCAAGTTTTGTGGGTACCTCTGATTTTTCAGCATTAGTTTTGTCTGAATTATATGGGTACAGTACACCACTGACAACCTTTCTGGTCAACAACTGGAGTTCGTTACATAGGCCTGTGTTGCTATTTCAACACACAGTGAACTGAAGGGCAAGTGATAAACAAGTCGAGCTGTGTCTCAAACAGCATTACTCACTGAAAGAACTGCACAGCTGCTATGTGTCGACAAATGAATCAGGGATTTTGGAGGGGTTTGGGAGGTGGAGGGGGTCCATTCTGGCTACACAGAGACACCCTGACCTTCATGGGTCCTGCAGCTTACCAAAACACTGCAGTATTTCAGATAGGAGTGAACAAAATTCCTCCAAATTTCGGCACACGGTTTCTGACGTCTTTAGAAGACGTACGGCTATTTAAAGGGCTCGCTGTGCGACGTCTTTAGAAGTCATTCGGCGTTAAAGGGTTAAGCATGGCTCAGAAATGTCTAACATCTAAATCACTTTTATCTTTCTAAAGGTCATAAGAACCTTCTGGATCATATATTAAATGCATTATAAAAGGTGAAAAAAGAGCTGCAATTCAATTAAAAATTATCAGTGTCTTGGAGAAATATGCTGCTGATGTTTTAATACTGCTTACCAACCTCGTAACTGCTCACGATTTCAAATGTACGTGACTACAAATGATACCAGACTAGATGGAACATATTTAAACTATTACCTATTACCTTCAGTTCTGTTTCTCTTTAGTTACTGATGATCTTTTCAACTTAGATTTTAACCAACTAATAATGTAATTCTGTCCTTTACTGTCCTTCAGTCTTAACCTGTAAACAAGAAAATACATTATGCATTATGAACTGATCTGTGCACCTATCAGATTCAGACATGCAAACACAACACATTTGTTTCAAATACAGGTACAAATTCTACATGATATTTATACTGTCACTTCACAAAACATTTGCATTATTTTTACTCTCAATGAATTTCACAATGATCTCAACACATCTTGACTAATGGAAACACAAGCATCCTAATACCACATTTAAGGCACCTATGTAGGTATAAGGCCACATACGGTGTAGCTTCCTGTTGTTTAGTAAACTAAGACAGGCAATTCCCACAGCGTGGGGTCAGCAGTTAAGAAATCAATGGCATTGAGATAAATCCATATGTAGACAGGTATGAATCTGTAACCAATGCAGCAAATGGATGCTGCTAGTTCCCTCTATGCCTGTTGTGCAAGTGACAGTGAATAGCATTTAAGTTCACAGTTACCCCTAACACACACAACTGTACATGCATTTCCCTTCTAAAATTCAATTTGCATCTTCAGCAACTTCTCTTCCTACTATGTAATTTTTCAAAATTAACTCCACGGAGAAGCTAACAGTCCCCAGACTTACAGAGAAATTGCCAGCAGAAAGGAAGCACACATCATCAGTTCTTATTGCTCACTATATGTTTTACCTTTTGGAAAAGCCATCACGTAGCAAGCAATAAAAAATGATACAGATTTAAGATGTGGCTGACAGTCTGCTTCCTTTCTGCTGTTCACGTATAACAATGGGATGTCACCAGTCAAGAGAAATATCCAGTCCTTCACAGAACTGGAACATGCAGCATGCTCACAACAGTCTGCCACTGGGCACTGTCCAGTCAGATGAATGCAGTACACATTCACACACACGTCTATGGACAAACCTTACTTAAAGTTATTCCAAAACAGTGGTGCTCAAATTTTCCAAACACCTAGAAACTACTCAAAAATTCCAGGTGCTAGAAGGGTGACATGAAGTAATTTCCATACCGAGGATCTATAAACATTAGGTGTTACCATACAAAATGTATTCACTTGGGATCTGTGCACCCTTGTGCTACACCTGTATCTCCCAAATGGTATGTTTCCTTCAGGTTTTGTGGTGTTAAAGGTTATGTGCACCCCTGTTTCTCATACGAAAACAATTAAAAATATGTAATTCTGCATTTGGTAGAACAGCTCTACTGGTAGTGCAGTGAAGGAGTAAAGAGAATTTACAGTCTGGATTTTACCTAACTCTATATGTTTAGTGTGAGGTGGAACCATAATCTTCACATAAACACTTATATGAATGCTTTCAGTTTCATATCAATACCTTTTAGTGGTGATATTGTGAAGAGGCCCAAATGCCAAAGCAACCACAGTACAGGCAAGGCAAATGACATTGTAGGGCATACTAAAGTCTGGCGTGGGCATGGTAACAATTAGCGTTTCTGTCCGGAACTGTACCAAGTAACCATCTCTTGATGCATTGAAGCTGTAAAAAAACATAAACCACAAGAAATTAGGAAGTAAACCCCTTGATGAATTAGAAAAAAAGACAGTAAGTGAAAGAAATATTGATAACTTAGCCCTTTCCCACCTCCATTCTGACATTTTTCAGACCAAACAATCACCCTATTACTGTGCAACATCAAGAAATATTAGCATCTGCTGCCCCACTCACTGCTTCCTTTGTATCACAGAGAAAAGAAGCTATGCAAATGTTCATTTTACTAAGATGGAAAGAGATGCTTTAAAACTTGCAGGCAATATAACGAGTGAAAATCCTAGTGAAGTGCTTGTGAGTACTTTGCTAAGGAAAGGACAGTCTCTGGAGGAGGAGGAGGAGGAGGAGGAGGGGGGGGGGGGGAGGAAAATGACGACTGCGGGAAAAAACTTTTGTATGTCCCGCTAGTGAAGGTGCAATTTTGGGAACAAATGCTGATATCATATATTACATCGTAACTCTTTTATTAGTGACTTTTAGAAACACGATTTTTAATATTTTGGCCTGATGGAAATTGCTGCAATAATGTGTTCTGGGGTATGACATCAATATCTCAGATGAACCCACTGCCTCCACCTTCACTTCTGCTACAAAGACAGATGCAGTAGGTACCACCAAAATACCAATAACCATATGTCAGACTGTATCCTACCAGTTGGAGGAAAAAAGGAGGGGGAGGGGGGGATAATAAATAAATAAAATTATGACATAAACAGCACTGTGTGGAAAATAAAATAAAGATTATGCAGCATGTCATAAAATTACAGTAAATTTCCTTGTTACTTAAATATAAAGGTAAAGGTCACCATAGAACAGTCCACGAAGGCCCAGAGATGGAGTAGAGATATAGCTCTACTCTTTCTTTAACCTCAGCGCTAGATGGAGGGTGGGTTGTAAAC
>Ga0123357_10007538_pt1 | contig 13460 bp, 12 predicted proteins | sample TergutEmb28metaG_FD_89873 | JGI IMG/M metagenome (GOLD analysis project Ga0123357, IMG submission 89873) | Embiratermes neotenicus P4 segment gut microbial communities from Petit-Saut dam, French Guiana - Emb289 P4 | ecosystem: Host-associated > Arthropoda: Insects > Digestive system > Gut ...
AGAAAAAACAAAAATATCTATTCATTTGATAAAAAACAACTATTTTTGTAAACTTAAAACAGGACTAAAAAAATCTTGTAAATATATATATCAGTATTAACAAAAAAATTGTAAACTTTTTTTTAGGACGAGACACTTTGACAGTTACGTGAAACTTTACGCTTCACTCACAGCACACCTACGCTGTCGCCCTGATGACGCCTAACATCTGATTATACCCTTTCAATGCTTCCAAAACATTTGTCTTTACGCTGATAAAGTTTTCTATTCCAATTTTTTTAAGGTCTTCAATACAGGCAGGTGCACCCGCAACAACAAAAATCTGTTTTCCGCCGATTGCTTTGTAGGCAATAGGAGCAAGTTCTGCATATTCATCGTCTGACGAACAAAGAACGATAATGTCGGCATTTGCTTTTTGTGCAGCATAAACCCCATCTTCGACCGAGTTAAAACCATTATTATCAATAATTTCGTATCCGGCGCAACCAAAGAAATTGCTCGAAAATTGCGAGCGTGCCAAGCGCATTGCCAAATTGCCGATAGTTAGCATAAACACTTTTGGAGTTTTTGGCGCACGTTCAGCCGCAAGGCGAAGTTGTTCAAATTCAATGGCTTGGCGAGTTGGTTTTAGAGTTGGCGTTCCTTCATTGCAAGCAGAAAAATCTGTCATCGTTTCGTTGTAGCGCTCAATTTTTCCATCTGTTTTTTCCGAAAAAAGCGGAAATTGATTTGTTCCAAGCAGAATTTCTTTTCGGTTGGCAACTGCTTTGAGGCGCAATTGTGCAGTTTCATTAATTTCATTTTGCACTTTCCCACTTTGAACTGCTTGCAAAAAACCGCCTTGGTCTTCTGTTTCCACAAAAAGTGTCCACGCTGCATTAGCAATCATATTTGTAAGATTTTCAATATAATAAGAACCTGCCGCAGGGTCTGCAACCTTATCAAAATGGCTTTCTTCTTTGAGAAGCAACTGCTGATTGCGTGCAATTCGTTCCGAAAAATCGTCAGATTGTTTGTATGCGCAATCGTATGGCAGTACTACAAGCGAATCTACCCCGCCAAGTGTTGCACTCATCGCCTCTGTTTGTGAGCGGAGCATATTCACACTTGCATCAAAAACGGTCATATTATAATAACTCGTTTCTGCGTTGATTTTCATCTTACAAGCGCACGGACAGAAGTCTAAACCGCTTTCTTCCATACAATGACAATCGTCTCCACAATTACATACCGGTTTGTAAGCCGCCACTATGGTTGCCCAAAGCCAGCGTGCAGCACGAAATTTTGCAATTTCCATAAAATAATTACTCGACACCGAAAAATTAAATTTAATGGATTTTGCAGCAGTTGCAATATCTATTCCATTGTCAATCATTAATTTAAGATACTGATGCCCCCACGCCAATCCATAACCTAATTCCTGAACGATATAAGCGCCTGCATTACTCAAAGTCAGCGGATTAACACCAACAACACGATACCCGCTCAATTGAGAAGCCGCTTTAACCGTATCAACAAGTTTTCCGGCAATAAAATTGTTATCTAACTTTTTACCTTTTAATAACATACGGTTAATCGGGTCGAGGTTGATTGAGCCGCACAAGTTTTTCAAATCATATTTTTTTGATACAAAATAATCGGTCAAAAGACTTGCAAGTTCAGCGGAACGTTTGACACAAATACGAAAATTCAGTTCTACGACATCGGCTCGGATGCCGTTGAGCAGCGAGGCAATATATTCTGCCGAAAGTTTTTCTTTATTTAATGTAAATCCCAAAGAATCAACGCCTTTATTCAAAACATCAAGCGCTTTGACATTAGCAGTTTTTTCGTCATAGGCATCTATATTTTGCCGTACAAGCCATTGGTTATCGGTTTTTGTGCCTTGTACAAAGGGAAACACCCCCGGCGACATTTTGTCTGTTTTCAGGTTTTCAAGATTTTCTTGACGGTAAAATGGCATCACATTAAAACCTTCGTTTGTATGCCACACAAGGCGTTTTTCAAAGTCCGCACCTTTCAAATCGCCTATTATTTTTGCCATCCATTCCTCCGTAGTAATGGGCGGGAAATCAGTCAATAAGTTTAATTTTTTTTCCGACATAATATTATTTGTTTTAGTAAAATAATTAATTTTCTGTAAATTTTCTATAAATATTTTATAATGAGATGATTATCAAACTATTCAATAAAAGAAATTTTTGAATAATCGAGTTCGTGGGGCTGTCCCTGTTTTTCGGCGTATCCGAGCAAAACAGCAAGTCCGATTTCAAAACCTTTGGGAAAGCCGAGACGCTGTTTAAATTCTTCTGAACGAGTCCCTGCAAAACAATTCGAAATCATTCCACAAATCACGTTATTTATGCCAAGCGAAGCGGCTGCCAAAGCAATATTTTCCACAACAATTCCTAAGTCAATCATTTCGTAACCGTTGGATTCGGTTTTATCTATCGGCACAATTATCATACAGGGTGCGTTGTAGAGCATTTTTCCTCCTCGCGACATAATTCTATCGTAACTGCCTCTGTCCACCTGCTCAGATAGAAATTTCATTCCTTCGGCTTCCATCGCTTCTATTAATTCTCTGTTTTTTACTACAATGATGCGCCACTTTTGTTGATTAATCGTACTTGGTGAGGCGATAGCCGCTTCTGCAATAAGGTTCAATGCCTCGTCCGATGGCATTTTGTCTGTGTATGCTCTGCACGAATAGCGTGTGAACATAGATATAATGGCTTCTGTTATCATATCTTTATTTTTTTTATAAAATTTTTTTTGCAAAATTAAGAAATTTTTCTGTGTTTTTTCCTTTGTTTCTTTGTACTGCAAAAATACTGCTTTTTGTATTTATAAAGAAGTTATTGAAAAAAAAAACAATGATGAAAAAAGTAATTTTTTGTTTTTTTAAACAAAATTGTACTTCTATCGGATTTTTTTGAATTCTTTTTGCAGTTCATAAAATATAATTATTACTTTTGTATATCAAAATTTTAATTTTTATAAATAAAAAAATGAAAAAGTTATCATTTGGTTCAATCGGTGGAATATTAATAATAGTTGCCTGTGTATTAATGATTTATATGCTTGTTTTTACAAGTCGTTTTGACTTTTGGATGCCAAAAACAGTACGAATTGTTTTTGCAGTAGTTTTCGGGTTGTATGGCATTGCACGCGGCTATCAGTTTTTTAAAAACAAAAAATAACTATAAAATTTTGTTAATTTCACGCTCAATTTCTGAAAATTCAAAGCCCTTATCATGTAAACACCGAATCAATTTTCCACGTTTTTCATATAATGAAGCTGCTTTGATAGCTTTGGCTTTTTCGGTAATCATTTCTTGCAGAATATTTTGATATTCTTCTGTGTCAATACTTTCGAGAGCATCTGTAATTATGTCATTATCAATATCTTTGGCACGCAGCATGAAGGTAATTTTAACCTTCCCCCAACGATTGAAACGAAATTTGTCGTGTGCATAAGCGATAGCAAAACGCCGCGGGTCAATGTATTTTTCCATTAAAAGATATTTTACGATTTTTTTTATTTGAGAATCAGTTGCTCCCCATATATTGAGTTTTTCTTCTACATCTGCAATGCAATGTTCTGATAATGAACAATATGCAGATGCCTTACCAAGTAATATTTCGTAATCTGGTTTTTTCATTTATTTTCATTAAAAGTTACATTTACGACCCACATTTCCGATTGTGTTCCAATTCTGAAATGAGGTCCCCAAAGTCCCAAGCCGGATGAAACAATATAATGAGTATCAAGCTTTTGCATATAGCCATGCGACAATTCAAATATATTTTTTACAATTAAATTTATCGGGAAAAACTGTCCGTAGTGCGTATGACCTGAAATTTGCAAATCAATAGCATTTTGCTGCGCCTCTATTAGATTATAGGGCTGATGGTCAAGTAAAATTTTGATATTTTTGACAGGAATATTCTTTGTTAATTCACTTAAAATCAATCTATTATGTGTAGAATAATCTTTCCTTCCTATTATTGACAAATTACCAATTTGTGCAATGGAATCAAGAAGTGGTACTATTTTTGTTTTTTTAACAAAATCTAATGAATTTTGGTCATTACTAATATGTTCATGATTGCCGAAGCACATATATACACCCAACGGAGCAGAAATGTTGTCAATTTCTTCAAACATTCGCTGCTCAAAAAGCGGACGAGATGAAGAATCAAGCAAATCACCGGCAATTAACACAATATCGGGATTTTGTGCGTTTATCATTTCAACATATTTTTTCAAACGATATTTTCCAATACCGCTTCCGAGATGCAAATCGCTGATTACTACAATTTTAAGATTATTTTTTAGAGAAAAATTTTTATGAATCGTAATGTTTTTTTCTACAATAATCGGTTTGTTGAATTTGTAATATCCTATAAACAAAACAATTACAACTCCTATACAGGCGGTCAATACTTGCCGCTGACGTAAGTTGAGCGAAAAAACTGTATCTTGAAGAAAATGTAAATGACTGTTAATTAAATAAATAACATCAATTACAAAGAAAACTATTGTCAGATAGAGCAAAATAATAAGCCAAGTAGAACCAACTAAATACATAATTTTCAGTAAGTTCGAAGGTAAAACATTCTTGAATATCAAAGCGGCAAACAGCGACAGCGCAACCGATACAAACGCCACGTAAAAAACGATACGCACCGAATTTAGCGTAGGCAATGCCTGACGAATACGTACAAAAACATAAATTGTTGCCACCAGGTAAACGGCAAGAATCAAAATTCCAAAAATTCCTCGCATTATTTTAATCAATTTGCTATTTTTTATTTAATTGTGAATGCCAAAATCTAATACAAAAATAGTAGTTTTTAGTCAAAATGTGCAAAATTAACTTTTTTTGAGATGAATACGACAAGCTTTAGAATCATTTTGTGTTAAAATATTAAAATCCTATTCATTTTGTGTATTTTTTAGCATTTCTAAAGCCGCATTTTCTTTGGCGGTCATTTGGGTTTGCTCAATTTTAGTTTTATCGTTTTGACCTGTCAGATGTAAAAGTCCGTGAACAATTACGCGATGAAATTCATCTTCAAACTGCGTGTGGTAGCACTGTGCATTGCGTTTAACTGTATCTATACTGATGTAAATATCGCCGGAAATTATTGTTTCTATGCTGTAATCAAAAGTGATAATATCAGTATAAAAATTATGATTAAGATATTGATTATTAATATTTAAAATAATTTTATCGGAACAAAAAATATAATTAATCGTACCAATTTTCTTTTGATAAACCGCAGCAGTGCGTTGCAACCAAAGTGAAATTTCATTTTGATTATTTATTTGGAAATTAATATTTTCGCTAATATAATTTATCATTTTATCAATTTCTTAATAAAAAATCATCCAAAAAACAAATAAGCCATTAAAATAGAAACGGTGATTCCAACGAAGTCGGCAAGTAGCATTGCGCCGATAGTGTATCGCGTGTTTTTAACGCTGACAGCGCCAAAATAAACGACTATTACATAAAAAGTAGTGTCGCTGCTGCCTTGCAATATTGCCGACAGCCGTGCGGCAAACGAATCCACGCCAAATGTTGTAATGGTATCAACCATCATTCCTCGCGCAGCCGAGCCGGAAAAGGGCTTTATTAATGCCGTGGGTAGCCCGTCAACAAAGCGGGTGTCGGCTCCGACAAGTGCGGTAAAATGTTTGATTGCGTTTATCATCAGGTCAAACACACCGGAAGTGCGCAGCAGCGAAATTGCAACCAACATTCCAACTAAATACGGAATTATGCGCACACAAACTTTAAAACCGTCTTTTGCACCCTCAATAAAACTGTCAAAAATATTTATTTTTTTCCAAATACCTCCGAGAACTATTACAAAAAATATTAACAGAATCAAACCATTGCTAATCAGTTTATTTGCCGTGTCGAGTTCGGCGCTGTTCATTTTTACAAGCAATAAAACAAGACCTCCGATAATTGCCGAAATTGTTCCTATGAAAGCAAAAATTTTCGGCTGAAATAAATTTATTTTTTGTTTAATGGAAACAATTATCAACGCAGCCATTGTAGCACAAAAAGTGGCGATAAGTGTAGGTAGAAAAATTTCGGTCGGATTGGCAGAATGTTGTGCTGCACGAATTGCGATAATAGACACAGGAATTAGCGTCAGCCCGCTTGCGTGCAAACAAAGGAACATTATTTGTGCATTTGAGGCGCGACTCTTGTCGGGGTTCAGTTGCTGCAAACTTTCCATTGCCCGTAGTCCAAAAGGAGTTGCAGCATTGTCTAAACCCAGCAAATTTGCCGAAAAATTTAGCGTCATCAGCCCAAAAGCGGGGTGATTTTTTGGCACGTCAGGAAAAATTTTTGAGAAAAAAGGCTGAATAATTCGGCTCAAAAAACGTATGCCACCGGCGCGTTCGGCAATTCCCATAAAACCCATAAAAAGAGTCATTATTCCAATCAATCCTATAGAAATTTCCACTGCCGTTTTTGCCGTACCGATAATCCCATCAGAATGTTGAATGCGGAAAATTTGAATTTGCTTTTCATTTATTTTTTTATAAAAAATACCGTTGTCATTCAAAATTGTGTTGTGAGATTTATTGTTCAAAGCAGCGGTAATTTCAAACGGAACGCCGCCATGCGTAATCACAATCGTATCGCCGCTTTGCCCAACAACAAGGTCGTTAAAAATTGTACGATAATTTTCACTTGCGATGAATTTTATCCCTGCCACAATTACAGCCACAATTACAAAAGCACTCCAAAGACGACTCAAAAGCATTTTTTAGAAATTAATGATTTTTTTCAAACAAATTTTATTGTTCATTATAAATAACATGCATAATTGTTGTCCCTACTGCATTAATAGTTTGTTTGTCAATATTTTGCATATTATCGTTAAGTGTGTGCCAATAATCTCCGAAACCATGCGCATTGTTCGGATTATAATGAATAATATCTATTGCCGGAATATTAATATTCTGATTTATAGGTACATGGTCATCGGTAATTGCGCCAATTTTATCGTTAATAAAATATTGAGAAAATCCTAATTCTGCTGCCTTTTTCCAAACTTTATCAACAATATTGTGGGCATAATAATCAGAGAGTTGCTCGCGGAAAAAAGTTGCATTCGGTGCACCAATCATATCAAGTAAAATTCCAAATTGCGCTGAATAACCTTTTTTGTGCGGGTTTTTTGACCAATATTGCGACCCCAGGCACCAAGTTTCGTTGCTGTTTGGTGCTTTGGCTGTTTCAGGAGCGCCGTAATCTTCCGCATCGAAAAAAACTATATCAATACCGACTGCTGTTGTGTCTTTTCCAATATTTCGCGCAATTTCAAGCAAAACTCCTACACCGCTTGCTCCATCATTTGCGCCTAAAATAGGTTTGTTAAAATTATTTTTGTCTGCATCTTGATCGGCAAAAGGGCGCGTGTCCCAGTGAGCGCAAAGCAAAATACGACGTGGTTTTTCCGGAGCAAAAGAGCCGATAATATTAACAGCATTAAGGGTTGTCCCGTCAAATGCTTGTAACTGTATTTTTTGCTCAAAAACTTCTGCTCCAAATCTTTGCAGTGTTTGAATTAAATAAGCGGCGCAACGACTGTGATTTTCACTATTCGGAACGCGCGCTCCAAAATTTACCTGTTTTTCTATATAATAATATGCAGAATCAGGCGAAAATTGCGGTACAGCAACGGTTATTACAATGGAATTATCCACTTGCTGTTTCGTTTTTCTACAAAAAAACATCAAAAAAACAGTACAGATTATTATCGTAAAAAAAATTATTTTTTTCATTTTTTTTTAAAATATTTTGGCGCAAAATTACTAAATAAAATTGAGTTTTCTCCTGAAAATGACATTTGTTAATTGCTATTTTAATCTAATGAAATATTCTCAGAAGGAACGCAATTATTTGTCTTACTCATATTGCCTGAAAATTCCTTTTTGAAAAGGCGTCCAAAGGCAATGGCGTAAGCGCGCTGCAGCAAGTGCATTGTTTGTCCAAGTGTTGCAAGTAAAAAAAATATTGTAATGTCCTTTGGCTTTGTAAAAAGCATCATTTTCACCGTAAGTATTTTCCGTAGGGATGTTTATAAAATTGTCGTTTGAATCCTTTTGGAAATATTTTACAATAAAATCAACTAAAAGTTTGTATTGCTCATTAGATAATTTAATTTTCACAACGTCCCCCCCGACAGAAATCCTTTTTAAAAAAGTAGCGTGCATAGCTGAAGGACTAAGTCCAAAAGCTGCTTTTAGTGCAATTGATGGTTTTACGTGATCCCAATCGGGAACGTCAATAAAAAAGCCGGCATTGCCCCAACCTATTGCGATAAATTGTTGAATAATATCTTTACTTTTTGTATTGCAATATTTTATTTTTTTACTCCAATCAATAACTTCACTTTTTATAGGCATCACAAAATCAGTGTGCATACCATTGGTAGATAGGTAAATAGCCATTTGAGGCGGTGTGTTTTTATCCTCATCAATTTTTATTCGCGAACAAAAATAGTACCCACAAAAATATAACCCGATAAAAGTCGGAATAATGCAAATAACGATTAATATTCTTTTTATAACTTTTTTCATTCTATGAATTTTGAAAATACAAAATATCGAAAAATATTTATAAATAAAAATGTGGTAAACTTTTTGAGTTACCACACTTTTAATATATGTTTATTTTGGGCTGTTATTTCACTTCCTCAAAATCCACATCGGTTACTCCGCCATCATTGTTGGGGGGCTGCTGTTCTGTGTTTTGATTTCCGCCAAAGTTGGCGCCTTCAAACGGATTTCCTTGCGCGCCACCTGCTTGTGCATTCTGAGCGTTATACATTTCCTGACTTGCTGCCTGAAAAACCGTATTTAATTCGTTTGTGGCTGCATCAATACCGGCAATATCCTGCGCTTTATGTGCATCTTTAAGTTTTTCCAATGCCGCCTCAATAGGCGCTTTTTTATCAGCAGGAATTTTATCACCAAATTCTTTTAACTGCTTTTCCGTTTGGAAAATCAAACTGTCGGCGTGGTTGAGTTTGTCAATCTTTTCCTTTTCACGTGCATCGGACTCAGCGTTTGCTGCTGCCTCATCTTTCATACGTTTAATTTCGGCATCGCTCAAACCCGAACTTGCTTCAATGCGGATTGATTGTTCTTTACCTGTGGCTTTATCTTTTGCCGAAACGTGTAAAATTCCGTTTGCATCAATATCAAAAGTAACTTCAATCTGCGGAACACCGCGCGGAGCAGGCATAATCCCGTCTAAATGGAAACGACCGATTGTTTTATTCTGATTTGCCAAAGGACGTTCGCCCTGTAAAACGTGAATCTCTACACTCGACTGATTATCAACTGCCGTTGTAAATGTTTCCGCTTTTTTAGTTGGAATAGTTGTATTTGCCTCAATGAGTTTTGTCATTACGCTACCCATCGTTTCTATTCCGAGTGAAAGTGGCGTTACATCAAGCAAAAGAACGTCTTTTACTTCGCCTGATAGCACTCCACCCTGAATTGCCGCTCCGACTGCCACAACTTCATCCGGGTTTACTCCTTTTGAAGGCGCTTTGCCAAAGAATTTTTCTACCGCACTTTGGATAGCCGGAATACGGGTAGAACCGCCAACAAGGATTACTTCATTAATCTCGCTTGTAGTCATATTGGCTTTTTCTAACGCTGTTTTGCACGGAGCGATAGTTCTTTGAATCAAATCGTCAACAAGTTGTTCAAATTTTGCGCGAGTGAGCGTGCGTACCAAGTGGCGCGGCACTCCATCAACGGGCATAATATACGGCAAATTTATTTCTGTAGAAGTTGTGTTCGAGAGTTCTATTTTTGCTTTTTCGGCTGCCTCTTTTAAGCGTTGCAGAGCCATAGGGTCTTTTGATAAATCCATTCCGCTATTTTCGCTTTTAAATTCACTAACAAGCCATTCGATAATTCTTTGGTCAAAATCATCTCCGCCGAGGTGTGTGTCGCCATCTGTTGATTTCACTTCAAAAACGCCGTCTCCGAGTTCAAGGATAGAAACATCGTGCGTACCACCGCCGCAGTCGAAAACTACAATTTTCATATCTTTGTTTGATTTGTCTAATCCATAAGCCAAGGCAGCCGCAGTTGGTTCATTTACAATACGTTTCACATTTAAGCCTGCTATTTCGCCCGCTTCTTTTGTTGCCTGACGCTGCGAGTCATTAAAATATGCAGGAACGGTGATAACGGCATCTGTAACTTCCTGTCCGAGATAATCTTCGGCGGTTTTTTTCATTTTTTGCAAAATAATAGCCGAAATTTCTTGCGGAGAATAGAGCCGTCCGTCAATATCTACACGCGGAGTGTTGTTGTCGCCTTTGACAACTTTATACGTTACGCGAGCAATTTCGCTTGAAAGTTTGTCGTATGATTCGCCCATTAAACGCTTGATAGAATAAACCGTGCGTGTTGGATTGGTAATTGCTTGACGTTTGGCAGGGTCGCCTACTTTGCGCTCGCCGCTGTCAACAAAAGCTACCACCGAAGGCGTTGTACGCTTCCCCTCCGAATTGGAAATTACTATCGGCTCGTTGCCTTCCATTACAGCAACGCAAGAGTTTGTAGTTCCTAAATCAATTCCTATTATTTTCCCCATAAAATTATATATTATATTTTTATTGTTAAACTTAAAATTATTTTTCAATCCTTTGTCAAAGTTTGTGCCAATGAATTATATTTAAAAAAACATTTTTTTTGACATATTTAATAATAATAAAAAAAGAAAAACCTGCCAAAATAGCAGGTTTTTATGTCAAAAAAGTGTTTCCAAAATAATTATGAAACAAAATTTTTAAAAAATTCAATTCATCTCTCTATTGAAACGGTAACTTTTTCGGATTTACTTCCCAGCGGGGGATTGAGTTTTGAAAGTTCGACTTCCCATTTGTCAACTGATAAAACATTAGTTTTTAGGGTATTAATAATTCTATAAGCAGCATTTTCTATTAAATTACAAGAGTGGCTCATTTCCGTTTTTACAATATCAAAAATTTGTTGATAATTTATCGTATCTTCGAGATTATCGGATTGTTGCGCCTTTGTGCCATCAAAAAACATCGTAACCGACACAGCAAACTGATTACCTAATGTTTTTTCGTGTTGCAAGCAGCCGATAAAAGCATGAAACTCCATATTTGAAAGTGTAATTTTCATTATAAAATCCTAAGAAAAAGTTATATAAATGCGTTATTTATAACTTTTGAGCGGCAAACGGGGTTCGAACCCGCGACCTTCGGCTTGGGAAGCCAATGCTCTGCCAACTGAGCTATTGCCGCAAAATTCAGGGTGCAAAATTAATATTTTTTATTAAAAATTTTATTTAAAACAGGAATTTTTTCAACCGCCAAATCTTTTTTTATGAAGATTAAAACAAAAATCAATAATAAAAGCGTTTTCAGACAATAATTTAACACTACGGATTGCGTCTTAATTATAAATGATAATAAAAATATGATTAATGCCGTCAAAGTGTAAAAACCGATTTTTTTCAAATCGTAGGCAATCGGCATAAATTTTTGCCCGAAAATGTAAGAAAGCAGCATAATCGTAAAATAGCATACAAAAGCAGCCCAAACACAGGCATGGTAGCCGAAACGAGGTACAAACAACACATTTCCAAGTACAATAATTATCGTTCCCACAAGCGAAAACCAAGTACCGTACATAGTTTTGTCCGAAAGTTTGTACCAAATCGAAAGGTTAAAATAAATTCCTTGAAAAATAAATGAAACTAAAACTATAGGCACCACCCTAAACCCAGACCAGTATTCCGGTGGTATTATCAGTTTAAAAAAATCCACATAAAAAATCATTCCAAGAAAAATAAACCATGAGGCGATAGCAAAATAATTCATTGCCTGAATGTAGTTTTCGTGGCTTCCTTTGTTCCGCTTCTGGTCAAAAACAAATGGCTCGTAAGCGTAACGGAACGCCTGAGTGAAAACTAACATTATCAACGCTATTTTTGAAGTTGCTCCGTAAATACCCAGTTCGGTTTTGCCAATGTCGCCGCGCCCCAAATAAGGATAAAGAATTTTGTCAAGTGTTTGGTTTAAAATTCCCATAACTCCAAGCAGCAAAAGCGGTAGCGAATAACGCAAAATCCTGTTCAATAAAATTTTATCAAAATGAAATTTCACACAGGTAATATACGGCAATAAAAACAGCGTTTGGATTATTGTAGAAAGGATATTTGCCACAAAAGCATAGCCCACGCCGTAATCGGGGTTGTAGAACCAATTGACCGTCGCCGGTGCATGTTTCATTAAAAACGGACAACCCAGAAAGAAAAACAGATTAAAACATACATTAAGAAATACGTAAAGCATTTTTAATGTTACAAAACGTATCGGCATTTTTCTGTATCGTAAATATGCAAACGGGATGCAGGCAAAAGCATCAAGTGTAACTGAAATTCCTAACATCCATACATATTCAGGATGTGCAGGATATTTGAGTAAAGCGGCTAATTGCGGCGAAAAAACTACCACCAATACTCCAAAAAACAGCGATGTCGTTCCAACGGAAATCATTGAAGTGCTATAAACACGGTCGGGCGATTCGGTCTCCTTGTTAATAAAACGAAAAAGCCCTGTTTCCATTCCGTATGTAAGGACAACCAATAACAATGCCGTCAACGAATACAGATGTGTTATGATGCCATAATCCGCCGCACTCGGCAAAACTTTCGTATAAAAAGGTACGAGCAACCAATTTACAAATTTTCCGACAATGGTGGAAATTCCGTAAAATGCTGTGTCTTTGGCAAGCGATTTCATCTGTTTTTGAGCCATTTGTACACTATTTTTATTTAATTAAATGCTAAAGCAGCGATACAAAAGTATTAATTATATTTTGCCCATGCAAAATATTCTTTGAAAACTCAGCAACTATAACAAAGCAGATTAAATTTAACATTAAAAATTTTGGTGGTGCTTTAAAAAGTATGCCGTTATAATATATTGATTTTAAGTTAATTATAAATATTTTTGAAATAATATTTCAAGGTCTTTTCTATACTCAGTAAAACTAATATATTGATAATCAGGGTTAAGTAGGTTTCGATTAATTTAAGTTGCATTTCGTTTGACATATTAGTATTTGTTGATTTTTTAGACCTCTAAATTACTAAAAATCAACGATATATGCAACTTTTTTAAAGATTTTTTATGAAAATAAATATAAAAAAACGGGTTTTTTAACCCGTCATTCGCATTGTTTATGAAATTCCAAAAATCACACACAATACGCCAAACTGCCTATTAGCAGCCGCCCATTTAACCATTTAGTTCTTGTTTTAATAATTCGTATATTTCAGTCCAATCTTTTTTGTAAAGTTCAGTGCTTTCATCGGTAAGTTGAATGAGAGTTTCAGAATTGTAGAAAATATTTACTGCGTCCT
>Ga0123357_10007539_pt1 | contig 13460 bp, 7 predicted proteins | sample TergutEmb28metaG_FD_89873 | JGI IMG/M metagenome (GOLD analysis project Ga0123357, IMG submission 89873) | Embiratermes neotenicus P4 segment gut microbial communities from Petit-Saut dam, French Guiana - Emb289 P4 | ecosystem: Host-associated > Arthropoda: Insects > Digestive system > Gut ...
AAAAGATTACCTTTTTTTATCAAAAAAAACATTTGTACCAAAAAAACCATATATTCCCCCCGCCTCCCCCCCCCCCCCCCCCTGCCCTTCGTTAATCAGCAAGTTTCCTCTACCGACCATCCGTCTCGTCATCACTACGGAGGAGGAGGAGGAGAGAGGGTGTAACAGGGTTATTCTTTTGGATGCTACTACATGTAGTTTATCATAGCCTAAGTGGGAGAAACTGCAGTAGTCTGCACGCACCGAGCGCTACAACAATAATGACATAAAATAGAGATAACATTAATATCTATAAATACTGGTTTTTTTTAGAACGCCTATTTTGACAATTGAAAGTTTAATACGATAAATTTCGCAATAAAGATATTCCATTATCGTTAGATACATCAAAGGGGACAATTTATACAAAACGTGGAAGAGACGCATTAAAAATTGGTGTAGGTGCCACTTTGCGATTTTATTTACTAAAAATTCTGCGTAAAGGTACTCAAAATGATGTGTTGGAAAGGTGACTGTAATTCCTATTAAAATCTTTAATTTTAATTTTAATTTTTACATGAGACATTCCGTTGTGTTTAAAATACAAGATCAAAAATTTACACTAAATTTGTCCTTATATACGTTATACAGGCATACAGAAGTCACCTCCTCATGTTCTTAACCTCGGCATTAACTGGAAATGAATGGTCGAAGTCACTCCCCGGCCATTTTACCTGGAAAAGGAAGCAGGTATCCATTGAATGGGAGGCTGGGTGAGGGACAGAGCTTGTCTGACAGGCTTTTGAAGAAGAGAAACATCTGTTTACCTCTGTCGCGATTCTAACTCCGCATCATTCAGCCCGCAGCCTAGTCACTACACCGAATGCAGTGCATACAAAACCACAAAAGATAGTAATCCAGTGCGACACAAATCTTTATTGATAAAAGATATTGTACTCTTTTCAAACATAGTTACAAGTTTCGGATTATAGTAAGGCCATCATTAGCCAAATTTTTGTAAAAAATATGTAGAGGAAATTGTTTAGAAAAATTACATTAAAGTGCTATTGAAATCCCTCAGATTACAATACTGATTAAAATGTACTGTCCTCAGAATAACAATTAAAGGACGATATTAATTAGGGTGTAATAAACGCATTGCATTATGTTGTATTGTATATGACGACTTAAGTTTCAGTCGTTTGCGTGTGAATTTTATCAATTCTGAAAAGCTTAAAACTTGTTCTTCTTACTTTCTAAAATCAATACAAAACTCGTATAATTAATTTTTTTCTCTCTCTTCTTGTCGAACGGAAATTAACAAATTGAGGGAGTTGGGATGGGAGGAGCAGATTTTGCATTATACTGACTTAAGGAGGAGGCCATTTCTGCAATTTTAATTGACCAGGAAAGCAGACGTACAAGAAAAAATTGCTGGAAGAGCAGTGGCTAATGATAAATGAATAAATAACACTTCAAATAATTTCTCGGGTTTATCAAGACTACAGAAATTAGAAATTTAAGGATATTTTTATGGGATATTAGGAGTATGTGGTAGAACCACATGAGAAAATTAGGAGGAAAGAAGAGAAATATCAACTCAGCCTCTAACAGAAATGAGTACCAAGAGTGTTTCCTGGGGGTAAAAAGCGGCCGGTGCGTAAGGCTTACCACCATCCTGTGCCGTTATCATGAAATCTGGGAACCTTAACTTCCTGGAACCCTCTGGGCCATTCCAGGCCTGTAACTGGACTGCTTTACCGTTTTGGAGGAGATATATTGCAGACTAAATGTTAGCGTCTTAGATTAAGGAGAACAGCAATGTGCACGTGTATACCGCAATGCAAAAACCTGGGTTTAGCCTGCGAAGCATAACGTATTTCTATTAATTATAGTGTAGTATCGAGTATTCCTGGCTCAAGTAGTAAACGTTGTATCATATATTCTGTCCTGTTAAATCTATCCTGTTAAACATAGAGTATTGCTGCTTGAGTTTATCAGCTCGTTCAAGTTCTGTTATCTGGTATTGAAGGATAAGACGTGGGTCCATCAGTGCGATTGCGATAGCTGTTTATGGAAAGCGGAATATGCCGAGCCTTCAATATATTGACCAACAAAATGCACTAGGTAAAAATATTATAAAACACAAATCATAAACACACTACATGTTAAGTGCCAAATCCTACGTGTTTCGACATCAAGGTACCATTCTCAGGGAGTTGAATAACAACAAAGTTTCATAACGTACTTTCGGAGCTAGGGCGATCGTTTCATAAAGTGCGTGTTGGACGTGGTTATTAAACTCCCTGAGGATGGCACCTTGATGCCGAAACGTGTAGGAGGTGGCACTTAACATAAAATATTTTACTTAGTATATTTTGTCGGTTAATATATGGAATGAAAGAAAATTCACGTAATGAATAACATAGAATGTCGAGCCTGCTTGACCAGAAATGAACTGAATTTAATTATGCTGATTCCTTGGATTACCTTTGTATGTGTGTGTGTGTGTGTGTGTGTGTGTGCGCGCGCGCGCGCGTGCGCGCGTGCGCGCACTAGATTTCTGCTAACTAATAATTAGGTTTTTTCACTGATAAAAACCACAAGAGCACAGTTCACCACGACTTATGCTTACATATAAAACACAATGTAACAGTACGGTGTAATTAATATTAAACGTATATAGGAAGTTCTTTTCTTGCTTCACCGATATGCGGCAGCCCGACACTGTAGTGAATTTTCATTAGACTTTTTAGAATATTATCATTGACATCACTTGTCTAGCTCCCGTCATTAACATGTAAACCTCCTCGAGACGGGACGTACGAAGCAGCGCTGGTAGAGACTTGGGCGGAGCGCAGGGCCGGCGCTTATCAGTTAAAAAGAAATCATGGCGATCCGAACAAACATTTTTTCGAATCCCGATTGTAAGGTTTGTGTTATCATTACCTTCTTTTAAAAATTATAAATTTGAATTAATTTGGTTTTTGTTTTACAAAAAAAAAATCATGATAATGGCTTTATTATAGGCCGAAACATGTAGCTATGTTATTCTATATGGTTTCGACGATTGTGATATGACATCTGAAATCATTAATCTTATGGACTTTCTCTATCACTATAATGAAAAGTAACACATTACATTCTGGGGACAAGATTGGTCCATATCTTATGTTTATTGGACTTTGCATCATTGTGATAGTTGAAGAATAAAAGACCAATTTGATGTCACTTGCTATTTTGTTTCACTTCTTGCGTGCTCAACGTGTTTCGGACATGTCGCAAGCCGTGATGACGGATATATTAATGTCCGAAACATGTTGAGCACACAAGAAGTGAAATAAAATAGCAAATGATATTAAGCTGGTCTTTTATTCTTCAACAATTGGTCCGTATCTTCAGCTTGTTTCTATCAGAACAAAGAGTCACTGTAGAAGAATTACTTGCACCCTGATTAAACAGAAACTCGAGTCAATATATCGTACTGACTAGTTTGAAGCGTACTGTTTTCAACCGAAATGCACATATACGCTAGGAAAGCACAGAAAGTTTATTATTTAGGTATAACCACTTGGGGAAACAAAGTACTTTTTTTTAATCAATAAACACATTTAAGCCCACCATTCGTTCTCCAAAATCGTGTCTTACTACCCCGCTTGCCTAATACTGGAACTACATGTATAATGCTCCATTCCCTCGCAACACTCCTTTCTGGCGTGGTGTCAGGCATTACCATTACTTCATACATTGAACTCTATACCGACAGGAGTAAAATGCCGACGGCTGCTTTCTGATTCAGTGGGTCGTGTGTCCGGTTTGCACGTGTATCTAAGCGAGTACAATACTACACAGGTAACGTTTGATGCTCTTCTCTGTCTGCAGTCTGCGAATGCTGAGAGTGTAGCCATTAACTCACAGCAGTATCATTCTGGCTCAGGGCGGCCAGCAACTACAAGTTTTGTCATTTTTTGTTCCCGGTCGTCAGGTCCAGCAATTTGCGCACTGATGATGACATTCGGTAATATTTATTTTAGAATTCAACACAAACGCTTTAAAACTTAACTTAAATTCTAAAAGGAGCCATACTCTTGTAGGGTAAGAGGGCAGTCCTCGTTGCGTGTCTGCAGTTTGTTAATTTCATAAGCACAGATGACGTCCCCGTCATGCGTTCATTTGTTGTACTTTATGAGCAGCCTCGGGTGCCATATTAAGCTGTTCATTTTCACAGACAACGAAAATTACGCAGGTAATTATTTTCGAAAATAACACTTGATGCCAATTTTATTTGCTTCAACTTGTTGTTGGAGCAGGGAAAGATTAGTCGGTACACTGACTTGGCTACGAGCTGAACGATCCGGGTTCGGTTACTCCCATAATTCATGACAGGTACTGTGCTGACTTTCTGTCTTATTTCTTTATATGCAGTCCGTGTTTCTTGCAACACTGACCACCTACCGTCGAAAAATTCCTCTTGAAACGCTAATTCTCTTTCAGCTGGTCACGGAAGTCCCCTCCTTATTTGAGTTCTACAAGTCATTATTAACATGTCTAGAGAAGCCCGTCATTGGAATCCATCCTGAGCCGGAAGAATACATTCTACACTCTCATACAGTATTTAATCAAGACCAAATTCAATATTATCCTCCCATATATCCTAAGTCCCCGTAAGTGGATTTTACCTTCAAGGTTACTTAGACTATTTTTTTTACCAATTTCAACTGTTCCGCTCATGCTACACGTACTGCTCATCTCATATTCGACGATTCTATAGCTATAATAACGCTTACTTAAAGCGTATAAATTATCGTGATCCTTATTATGCAATTTTGTCAGTGAGGCGCTAAATACTTTATTCCCCTCATGAAGAAAAATTGTACAAATGTCAACAGAATAGAATAAAAACGGAGTGCGCAGAAGAAACAAAGACACTACTGTCATCGAAACGTGAACGACAAGGAATCAAGATGCAAAAGATAAATTATAACTTAACAAGTGGAGGTAATCTATACATTAAACCCAGGGCGGGTACGAATATACGCGCGTGAAAATAATTCAGTGTATGGGGAAAATGGCCGCAAGCTGAATGAATGGAATACAAGGCTGTTACTTAGTGAAGGGCTTGGAAGCTGGTATCAGCTGACATCAGCTAGCATCAGCTGGCATCAACTAGCATCAGCTGGTATCAACTAGCATCATCTGGCATCAACTAGCATCAGCTGGCATCAGCTAGCATCAACTAGCATCAACTATCATCAGCTGGCATCAACTAGCATCAGCTGGCATCAACTAGCATCAGCTGGCATCAACTAGCATCAGCTGGCATCAGCTGGCATCAACTAGCATCAGCTAGCATCAACTAGCATCAGCTGGCATCAACTAGCCAGCTATAATGTAAATACACGCACTTCAAGCGATTAGGGAGAAAGTCCGATCGCTTCCGCGTTCACTTCCTTCTGTTTTTACCATAAGAAGTTTGTGCTTAGCAGTTTTGCCCAACATTCCCCCTAACCTCGTTGGATCAGAGCTCACTGCTTATGCTTACAACAAGCAACAGTTCAAGAAGTTTTGTAAAATAAATTTAATTTTAACACGCTAGGACTGAAGAACTCTCTAAAGCGAAGTTTCCATCGATTTTTTGGCAAAGGTTAACGACGGTTATTGAGGGCTGGTTCGGGGGCCACAAGTGTCATGGTAAGAATAAGTGGTACAGTACACCTAACTGCTTACATAGTTATGTAATTTTTAGTATATATTGTATATCAAGTACCTACATAGAGGGATGCACTAACTTTCCAAAAATCTAGGAGCTACTTCAAAATTCCAAGGACTCTTAGATGACATAAGCCAGTTCCATACTGAGGATTCACAAATATTAGGGCCATGGTAGAGAATTTAGTACCCATGGCGAACTAGCGCCCTGGCTTTGTGCACTCCTGTATGTACAAATTACGAATGTGGCCGCGGGTCTTACAAGCTGGGGGGCCGCGGGGTGGACGCCCCTGCTCGAAAGTTTGTGGTGGTGTTTGACTAATAATAATATTATTCAAAGTTGGACATTGCCCTTTGTTTGAGGTATATTTGATATAAACAACTTGCGGCAACTGGTTTTGTTTCAGTCACAACTTGAAGGTAATATTACAGAAACATATTCTACTGGATCCTTTCGATTGGACCTGCTCAACCCTCAGTTGGAGGGCAGCGGACACAGCTTTGTGTTTTGAACCTTTTGAACTTATGTAAACCAACAAATGCACATACAATATGTTTTATCACATATTATTAATTACCAACATGTTTCGATCGCTTTTTGCGATCATCCTCAGGGCAGCTTCACAAGAGTGCTAAGAACACAATAAACTGTCAAACTGTACAAGTGGAACCACCCAAAGTTATATTTTATTAGATAAGTTTAAACATTCCTTAACGTACCGATGTGGAACGTATAAAATACGCCTGAACTTCTTGTAACACTTTGCCTGGCAAAGCCGGGATAGGATGCCGGAGAATTTTTGAAAACCTGTCAGCTGTTTATTTATGGAGACAGACATTACATTACTGATTCATTTCTTAAAATGTGCTAAAAATAGCGAGACATTGGTTAGACTGTGAACCGCATTAAAAAAATCATTTTATTACCAGTATATTAGTTATTGTACACAGTGTATAGAGAAACACACAGGTAATATCAGACACACAATAACGCAGTACTTCCTCATTCTTCACTTTGTGCAATGGATTTCATGTTTCCCTCGGGTAGACAAAATTTTACCAGATTTGCTCGCACTAGGTGGGCATGCTTTAGACGAAGGTAACTCCGTCTGGGGATAGATATTAATTGGACATAAACTGACCAACAGCTTATCTGTTATAGTTATAATATCACTTTTGTGGGATGATGGAAGCAGCTTCCGAAACGTCGTGTAGACCCTATGTCTGAGAAAACGGATAGTGCAACACAACATTCTTGTAATAATATCACTGAGTGATCATGGCTCACGAAGCAGCATCGGCACACCGACAGCGCAATGCAGTTACGGCGATTAGGATTGAACACATGTGCTAGGAAATTAGTTTTAGTACTGGAAATGGCAGATAATTGACAGTAAGTACGTAAGGCGCCATTTTGGCTGCAATGCAACCGACGTGAATGATATTTAGTTCAAGAAAGGACATTCCTATCAAACGAAGGCTCTCTGAAATATGTGCACGCTTTCAATGTGGATTTTCTTTTGACGAGCACATATTAATTTAAAAGAACTGCATTTATTCGTCTCACACTTGTTTAAGTGCTCGGCTAATATGATATAGTTACGGGTGGAAAAGTTTGAAGGTAGAATGGAGTTTGGACTTCGCGCTGGACACACGTAAAACAGACACTGCTGTAGCAGCAAAAGAATAGAACAAGCACTGGCTGTGATACGATATGTGGAACTGGTCATTTTGAACAGCCGTACTTTCAGGTTGTCCAATGCACGATGCTGGCTTGACTATCCAGACAGCATTCCATTCGTGGTGATGATGATAAATGGTTTGTAAGGCTTCCTTTCACCAACCTATCATGAACACATGCACTTTTGTTACGTGAGTACTGTGCAAACTTTTGCCTCAGCAGAAATTTTGCAACACCAAACACCTGAAACTTGAAACTTGTGCGTGCCTTACCTTGCATTCTGACGGTGTCGTAACGGCATTGCTACGAAACGGTTGGTGGCGATCCTGCCCAAGTCACAATTGCAGGATCAATAAAAACACGTGCTGGCTGAGTCAGCCATCAGCTGAAGGATCGCGGCACAAACTTACGGACACCTACACATTTTTTTCACGATCATTCTTTGTCCCCCGATGTCACTTTTCCTGCGTCATCGAATTTCGTCTATGTCCCATAACGACGCCGACAGTGAGTACGGATTTTTTTTAGATCTTCCTGCATGGTTTCGTTTTTTACATCCTTCCTTACACTTTGACACTTATCAACGGAAACATGAAGAAATATAGTCACTGCTTGATGTTGTCACAGAAAGGGGAATCACTCATGAGTTTGGAGAAGTCCGGAATCCAGCCACCATCGAAAAGAACACAAACGAGCATTTCAGTGTCTTTCCTGCACTAGTAAAACTGTTGACAAGGGACGAAGAAGTGGCTGTAAATGAAGAAATAACTCCGTATATTTATACACATTTTTTTATTATGTTGTGACACTATACCAACGAACTGCCATGTCAGACCTCGCCCCGCAGTCTGGCGCAGCTCACAATTCTACGACATCCCCCATCCGCAACCCCTCGACAGGGACCGCACTACCCTTGCGTGGTGGACTGGCATCGATCGCGCGCGAGACGAAGTTCCTGCCTGCATCAGGCTAGGCGAAGGGGGATAAGAAGGTTATCGGGGAAGATTACGCAGGTCACAACAAACACAACACTGAAAGAGAAAGGCAGCAGCAACTAGCGAATACAATTAAATTTAATGAGGCGCATTTCTACAGATCACTTCCTTGTTTTACCTGTTCGAGCTCTGTCATTCAGAAAGCGTTTCCACCAGTGGTCCCAGCCGAGGACCAACAACGCAATATAGCAATAACAAATGAGTGTGGATGGGCGGAATGGTTTGAAGACTCGTCACAGCAATAAGTAGCAACCGAAGACAAGCGAGTCAGATTCCTTACTTTAACTCGGCAGCAAATTAAACAGAACTGTGTATTCATAGCAATGTGCCGGGGGACTGACTGACAGAATAGTTCTAAAATTAAATAGAGAAGAATTAATTGTGCCGGTCCCAGTGGCCACGCGGTCGAAGGTATAGGTCGTAGGCCGCTCGCTTGCTGGGATTGGGGAGGGTTCGAATCTCGGCGCGGGCATGGATATTTGTCTGTTGTGAATATTGCGTGTTGTTCCGGTAGAGGCCTCTGCGATGAACCGATCCCTCGTTCAGGGGAGTCCTACCGAGTGTGTGTCATTGAGTGATCAGGTGCAACAGTAACCCTGTACACCTACTACAATCAGTAGAAGGAGGGGCCGGACTAAAAAAAAAAATATTCGTTACAAAGGGGCAACCACATATCAGGGCTCTAGCAGAGATCTGGCAGCAAATGTAAGAATAAATTACGCAGGTATTTCAATGAATACCATAAAATGTTGTGAGGAAGCCACCTACAGTGAGTCATCTCTAATCCGTTAGGGAATGCCATGAAAACAGCCATCATCTTCAAGTACGTCGAACAAAGTACCATTCAGAACAAATGTAAGGTGGCCAGCATCACAATGAAATTCCCCCTCGTCCCTCCACCACAAACAAGAATCTTCCTGCACCCGAAAGATTATCAATACAATCGTCACTGAACAACTGATATTCAGAGACTGGGATGTTTCGCGAGTTCGTTTCTGTCCTTTCGACAATCAGCCAATGAACCCGCTTTGTCCATAATCACAGACAACTTATTTAAGACTAATTTTCCTACTTTGCAACCATCTACCTCTACAGGTACTAAGCGTTCTCTCATTACATTTTCCACCCAAAAGTTTTCTTTTCCCAGTCCTTCTGAACCTCCTTACATTTTACAAGCTCTTTTAAAAAGTATCCACTCTGATTTAATTCTATGTTTGTGTTAATGTGAGTTTTGAAGGTTACACTGTTTCAGCTTGTACCAAAAGAAGTCTCTGGGGAGTGCCGCAAGGTTGTGTGACAAACCTGGTTTTCAGAAATAAGAGTGAAAAGAATTCAAGTAGAGAACATTCTTCAAAATTGTGACCTAAATTAAAGAGTTCAGTATCTTTACAAGTAAGCATATTAGTGGCAGTACAGCTCGCACTGCAGAATTTTAGAAAGTTCGAGGAAGAAGAGGAAGACACAGGAGAGGTTAGAAAACATAAAAGGGAAAAGATGTAAATTGCTTCGACTTTTCTTGCCAAACTACGTGTTCCGCTTTCAAATGCAAACGTAGAAATGTTTGCAGCGCGTTATGTTCATGAAGCAGCGTCGTTCTACCGTCATTGAGTAGGGAGTCAAACGTTTCCTCTGCTGGGTGGAAGAAACAATCACGAACCTGGGCAGAACGACATTGTCGGAGTTAGGGAAGAATGGGATAACACAGACGTCAGTGAATGGTCGACTTTGATGTTTACAGCATTGAGTGTCTTTGCTTGTGTATACCATGAACTGACACATGTGTTTAACATTTGTGGTTCTTCGTGCTGTATCTGGACTCGAACACAGTACGTTAAAGGGAGGGTAAGAGTAATTCAATTTCAGGTGAAAATTTCAGAAAAATTCTGGCCTTATATCTAGTTCATATAATTATGGAATATCAGTGCTTGGAATTTTAAATTATTTCTGAAAGTTGCTGCACATGGGCTGTACGTATTAGGTTGATTAAATGAAGCAGATGACCAACTAGATGCAACAGTAACAATTTATTGCCTTCAGATTAGCTCAACATGTTTCGAGCAATTCTTTGCCCATCCTCAGGAGCGCAACATCCTTCACACCGAACACATAGTCCTTACCGCCGCACTCCAGGCCTCCGACAGGGGACATTATACCACATGCTGAAAACACAGTCTTGCGCTCCTGAGGATGGGCAAAGAATTGCCCGAAACATGTTGAGCTAATCTGAAGATCAATAAATTTTTAATGTTGCATCTAGTTGGTCATCTACTTCATTTATGTCAACGATGCACGGTCAAACACACATCATATTTAGGTTGATTAAAATCGTGAAACCTGAGATGTGCGAGGTGATTGGCACGGATGGGAGATGGGAAAAGGTATACAAACTTCAGCTGGAAAATTTGAATGCAAGGGAATAGGTTGTATTTTATGGTCGATAAAAGGGATCTTAAACAGCTTGGATGCGTGTATGCGTGGATGAATTCTGCAACACGGTAATGAACCCCGGGGGTTATATATTTATTTTTACTCGTTAGATTATCACAAAGACTCTGTTGTAGGAATAATCCCTGTTAGCTCAAATGCATTAATATTCAGGACGTAATGAATGGTGGTCCGTACAGATACTACTTCGAGATCACTACAGCAGTGACGACGATTTATGCGTCTTGGTAACATTTGAAATTGTGTGACTTACAGGAAATATTTGTTTGTTTAGTTACTCTGCGGCCAGCATTTGTCATCGTTCATTTATATCACCAAATTATACTGAAGGAGAATATTTCTTCTCCAGTAAGAATTGTATACAATGACACAAAACACATCTCGAATAATGACGTGAGCTCTACGAATGTACTATAGGGAAGAAAGGTGGAATGGGAGCCATCTAGTAATGGGAACAACCACTAGATTTAAACATTTACTTACTCCATGGTGCAGAGTCCTTCTTGAGAAGCTAACTGGTTTGCAGCTAGTCAAGAAATTCCCCGCATTTCACAAGCCTCCGCCACCCATCCCTATCCTGGGCCAGCCCAATCCAGTCCATATACCCACATCCTACCTCCTGGAGATCCATCCTACTATTACCCACCCATCTACGCCTAGGTTTCCCCAGTGGTCTCTTTCCCTCTGGTTTCCCCACCAAGACCCTATACGCCCCCTCTCCTCACCAATATGCGCCACATGCCCAGCCCATCTCATTCTTCTAGATTTTATCACCCGCACAATATTGAGTGAGGAGTACAGGTCATTTAGCTCCTCGTTAGGCAATCTCCTCCATTCCCCTTTACCTCGTCCCTCCTAATCTGGCCTGCTCCAGGAAAACCGTATTCAACTGGAGGACTTCTTTCAACTGTCTTTAGTATGTTTTTCTTGTCGTCACTAAAGTCATGACGTACTAGAAATAAAGTTCGAATGTAGGCCTATCTCTAAGCACTACACATGCATCAACTCTTCGACAGGCAACTGCCTGTCCACGGACTGTAACAGATTCGGACATCACGTTAAGTGATGTCCGAATGTGAGGCACGCCGTTTTTTAGTGGAGAAACCTGAAGGAAAGATACCACTTTGAAAACCTACGCGTGGACAGTACTGTAATATTGATATGACGGTAGTTATAAGTAATAAATGTAATTTATCCCTAATTTCAAACTTCTGCCGTGTTGTGAATGCTGTATTCTATATTTGGGTGATTCCCCGGCTTCTGAATTTTGTGTGCCGACGTTTCAGAATGCCCCGTCTGCCTCGCCTTCTTTTGTCGCTTCTTCTTTCTTAAACGACACATGAAAATGGAGCAGAGTGTTCTGAAATGTCGGCACAGACAATTCAGACGCCGGCGAATCACCCGAAATAAAGAATAAAAGAATACAAAATATAATTTAGTTGTTTTTGGAGAGTTATAGATTTAATTATTGTACTAGTAACAAACACAATGGGATGACATTCTTATAATAAAACCAACTAGATGCACTAATTTCTCGCTTGTCCATCTTTGCTGACAGCTTGCGAACAAGCTGTCAGCAAAACAGTATGACATATACCATTGCTGTGTGTACGGTGAAAAAGTCCTGATGATGGACAGAAGAAATGTCCGAAACATGTAGAATTTTATTCCAAAAATAAATTTGAGAAATTAGTGCGTGTAGTTAATGGAGGAGATTGCATAACGAGGAACTAAATGATTTGTACTCCTCACCCAATATTATGCGGGTGATAAAATCGAGAAGAAGGCTGGGCATGAGGCGCGTATGGTTGAGGAGAGGGGGTGTATAGGGTCTTGGTGGGGAAACGGGAGGGAAGGAGAACACTGGGGAGACCTAGGCATAGATGGGTGGATAATATTAGGATGGATTTCCAGGAGGTGGGATGTGGGTATATGGACTGGATTGGGCTGGCCCAGGATAGAGACAGGTGCCGGAAGCTTGTGAGTGCGGTAATTAACCTTCGGGTTCCGTGAAATGCGGGGAATTTCTTGACTATCTGGTAACCAGTTAGCTTCACAAGAAGGACTCTGCACCATGGAGTGGGTAAGTACATGTAGTTGGTTTAATAATAAGAATTTATCATAATGCACTGTCACCTGAACGTCAAACAAAGGGATAACATTCGTCAAAATAAACGTAATTTGTCTCATTTCAACTTTTCCTTAGGTGGCACCTTTCCCCGTTCACCCCCCCCCCTCCCTCCGGCCCCTGAAAGCAAAAAATAATAAGAGTATAATTGTTTTCTCTTCTTTCCTGTTTTTTTTACTTTCGTTTGTCCCTTCTTCCATTCCTACCTTTCTTCCACCCATTCATCCATTCTCACCCACAAAGCCTGCTAAGCAGCAACTCTTCATACCGTCTCGTATTCAGGAACCGATTGTTTGGAATTTTAGTCGAAATACGCAGACTAACCTGAACGAAACTGTTCATGTTTTTTCTCAGCCATTCCGGACATTTACCTCAAAGTAGATCATGACTAGTTGAATAAAGTGCTTCAGACTGCAATAAGACACCACACCGCCATAGCCACACTTAAACGGAACGCCTACACACACCAAACCAGATACCACCTATGAAGTAACAAATAGTTGGTCGCAGGCTCCTGAGGATG